>Ga0098040_1001085_pt1 | contig 12158 bp, 12 predicted proteins | sample 7_EtaG_FD_75065 | JGI IMG/M metagenome (GOLD analysis project Ga0098040, IMG submission 75065) | Marine viral communities from the Subarctic Pacific Ocean - 7_ETSP_OMZ_AT15161 metaG | ecosystem: Environmental > Aquatic > Marine > Oceanic | place: Pacific Ocean | collected 2015-01-08
AAACCCTTCTCGCATATTCAAACATGACGCGAGGGAATTTCAAATTTACGTTTTCGGGGCCGTCTATTAGATTCCCATCTTGGTCGAACGTTCCTGTGGCCTGGCCCAGGACGTCCGATAATACATTTTTGGTTTGATGTAAATTAACCAAGTAGCTGTATTCAAGAACTGCTTCTTCGTAATTTGCATAAACGTTGCTCGCCTTCAGTTCAATGTCCAAAACATCGCCGCCGAGCTTCTTAAAGGTATAAGCGACCTGGTCAGCGGCTCCGGAAAGAAAAGAGTCTGAAGAGTCATAGATGCCTAGCGGCAGCGTGGTTGCTACGTCGCTGGCAGTACCAGTGGGTGGCAAAATAGATTTGCTCATCTGGCTTTCCGGGGACAATATAGGTAATGCCATTTTTGGGCCCTCCTGCTTTAATTAGTTTCTAAACAAACAAACCCCCCTCCGAAAAACGGAGAGGGGCAATTAATTGTGTTAAGTATCGCTTTTAGACGAGGTCTTGAACGATAACGAGGCCGTACATATCCGGACGTACCATCTTCTTCGCATAGCGAGTCATGACGCCTTTGCGAGGCACGAAGTCCTCTGTACCAAAGATGGTAGGAGTCATTTGGAGAGGCACATACGGTGCGTATACATATCCGCTTTCAAGGAAAGAAGAACCTTTACGACCTGCCAGAACAACGTTCCGTGGGAAGTAAGGATCGACGTAAACGTCAAACTTCTTGCTCAAAGAGCCGACTTTAACAGCACCAACTTGACCACGATCATCATCGTGAGTCACGGAGCCACGGAATCCAGCAGTGAACTCAAGGAGGTTTGCAACTTCAGGTGAACACACGATGAAGTTAGCGCCGCCTCTAAGGGTCTTGCGGTGGATTTGAGCCGAGACATCATTGATGGTCTCAATCAAGGTTTCGTACCATTCAGATACGTTGCCGGTGAAGTCTGGGAATGTTAACCCGGTGCCGAGTGGCGCGCCAGTTTCACGATTCACGAACTTTCCTGGCAAACGAGACCAATGTAGGGTCGAAGCCGTTGAGCCTTTGATCAAATCTTCCAAGATTTCTTGGTCGATCTCAAGAGCGATGTGTTCAGAAAGAATTGAGGTCAATTCGACTTCAGCATCCAAGTTATGGTATGCGTTCAAGTCTTGAGCCAATTCTGGCGTCCACTTGGCCTTGAGCTTCTTGGTTTTCGCAGTGACAGCCACAGAGTCGACCTTGATGTCGATTTCTGGGATTGCTTCGCTATTCTCAAGTCCCCAAGTATTATCTCCAACAACAGAGCCGAGTGCTCCGCCATCTCCAAAGTTATCATCGATAACCCAAGATGCGCTGACACAACTCTCAAGAGATGCCGTGGCGGCCGCGATTGTGGCGCCTGTTCCGACAACAATTAAGTCGCCGTCGGATATGCCAGCAAGTGCGGTGTCTAGATCATTCGCGTCACGAGTAAGCCTCCTTACTTGATCGGTCTGCTTAGAGGTGATAGCAGCTCCGTCCATCAAAGTAATGGTAACATAATCTTTGATGTTGAGCTGTCCGGTTGTGGGAGTCAGCTCGCTCAGAGGGATAACCCCAACAGCAACGTCCACACCTTCTAGGTCTGGGTCGAAGCGACAAAGACGACTAACGTCGTCACCAGCAGTTGGGTCACCAACAGTACCCGAAGCAACCACAGTCAGGGTTACACCCAACGATTGAGTTGGACTTGAATATCCGTTGTTCAAAGCATAGTAACTTTGTTCTGCGTTATCACCCGACAGTAAGACACCGCCAGTAATCTGCTGACCAACTCTTCCGCCACCGTATACAGATGCTGATTCAGCAGTATCCAAGCGGTTGCGATCATAAGTGAAGTCAAGGAAGAAAATGAGTCCCGATGGGAGGCTCATAGGTTGGACCGAAACAAGATCGTTTGCGATCAATCCACCGAATACGCGGCGGACAATAGGGAACGCGACTGAAGAAAAACCTTCAACGTCGCCACCAGCCATAGAGCTGGCCTCACGAAGTAGTTCCTTTGCTTGGTTTTCAAGCAATGAAGCCATTCCGTGCTTGGCACGTTCACCGCGCAGTCCTTCAAGTAGACCAGTCTTTTCCCACTTTGTGAGAAGAGCATGACCTTCCTTGGAGAGATCGCGTCGAACAATACCTTCAGTAAGTTTGTTTAGAATAGACATGATTTTTAAAAATCTCCTTTATTATGTGTCTTAATACCAGCTAAAATCTGCATCCTGTCCGAAACTGGAGAGGAAATTGTTTTAGCTTCTCTTCTAGGTAAAGTGGCAGAGGGTCTTTCGATGGTCTCGCGGAGTGATTGTGGACGCGCTTTACCTGATACACTTCCCACAGCGCTTTTTAGAGTTTCGAATATTACCTTTGCTTCCTCAATTGAATCTGATCTAGACAGTGCTTCGACAATTTTAGTTTTTTGTCGCTCATTCAGGGAGTTATCTGTCAATACCTTATTCGTGTAAACCAATCTCGCGTTTGAGAGATTGATCTTATTGAAATTTTCTTTTAAGATCTGGAGTGCTTCCAACATTTTGGCGTTTTTCGCCTTGAGTCCATTATTGGACTCTGAAAGTCTTTCTCCAGCCTGTGTCAATGCTTTTACTTGTTCTTTTGCTTGCGTAGCGGAGCGACGAGCTAGCTCTAGTTCTTCTTTATAGTTCATAATATCTGTGGGGGTGCCTGCCCAACCACTTTTTTGTGGCACGATGTCTACGACTAATTCTTCGATGAGTTCATCCAGACTATCGAAGCCTAGGTCCAACTCCTCTTCCAGATTACCCTCTCCGAGGGCGACTTGCAGCGTGGTATCGGGAACATCGTCAGATGCAGACTGGGATAGGACTTCGCCTTCTGGGGAAGCTACGGCATGTGGTGCGGGCTCTCCCTCCTCTTCCGCTGTTAATTTTTCTGCTATAGAAATAAGAGAATCCAAATCCATTGTTACGACCGCGTCGTCGTCTGACAATGCCTCTCCGGGAGTTGCGGGGTTTCCGGCGGCGTATGGTATACTTGCCTCTAAATTAGCAGAAGCTTCGACTGCGGGGGTATCCTCGTCTTGTTCCAACAGGCTCTCGACAGCCTCTCTAATATCTGTTGAATATTTATCCAAAATGGCAGACTCGGCGTTTTTCACCGCTGCCTCTCGTAATGCGGTTGCATCAATAATTGCTTGTTCTAATAGTGAAGACATGAAAAGATTCCCTTGTAGATTTCATCATAAATAAATAGTTTAGTGAAATCAAAAAAGACAAATTTTATAATGTAAGGCCATATTCGTGTAAATTTTAACCAACGCCGGCGGATCCAGACCAGTTATTTTCAATTTCTGTTGTCGGGATTCCCGTTAATCCTGCAATAATATCGAAATCGGTGGATCCCTCGAACCACATCTCTGTGACCTTCAATTCTAATCTCTGCGAGTGGACCGTAGCTATCGATGTTGAACCTACGTCTTCGATTGTGAAAAAATTAGTTCCGCCGGCGGACGGGAGCCCGTTTTGACTAAATGCACAAATAAGATCGTTGGTAGCATCATGATTTTGTACAACAACCCATCGAGTGACGCTTGGGAATGAGATTTTTGTTGGCGAGGCGCCCGTTGCATCGATCGAACCGGACGCGTAGGGCTTTCCTGAAACTTGATAGGACGCTGCGTTTCCGAGACCTGCTCTATAATATGACATGTTATTTTCCTTCCTTCAGACTATAAATAGTTCTTTGCTTGAACTATCTTCTTCTTTTTTTCTTTGGTTTCGGGAGGGCGTCAAAATCAACTTCCATATATTTCTTTTCTTCGGCCTTGAGTTTGTCTAAAACTTTTTGCCTTCTTTTTTCTGCCTTATTCCGCTTTTCTGATGGCTTTTCGTGGCGAAGGGATTCGCGATATGTTTCCAGAATTCGATACTTCTTAACTTTTTTCATAAATCTTCGTATCATTCTCTGAGCATTATCGTACTTGCCTCTTGGCGTTACCGATACGTTTACTACTTTCTTTGACATCTTATCTCCACTTGTCGTCTATAAATAGTCAGAAAAGACAAACTAAATCATGTTTTTCCAGTTCTTTCCGCCGCCGAGGGCCATAATTCCGCTAATATCGACGCCCGCGTCATCTGGGGCGTAATTAGATAGAGGGCTATTGCTTGTTTTTTGGCCAGGTGAGCCTGCGCTCTTAATCGGATCGACGTTATCGAAGATTCCCTTGAATCCGCCCCCAAGAGACTCTTCTAATTTTCTCTTTTTTTCTCTCATCGCTCGTTGTGCCTCTTCTTGAAGCTCAACTCGCTGTCTTGAGAAGTCGTGCTCTGGCTCTGGTGCTTGAGCTTCGACAATCGTCTGCTGAGAACCAATACCAACTGCTACTTCTTTAATTAAATTTGACAAAACTCCCTCTTCAAAGATTACTTCTTTGATGCATTCTTTAATGAGGGGTTTTAAAACCTTTTTAAGTTCGCTTCTTTTCATTTTTTCCTCATTCTTCGTTTTTGAGTTTTCTTGGTCCGTTGCTTGCGCTCAAGCTTTGGTCTCCCACCCTTGACGGGATGGGCACCTTGGGTGTATTTTTTGGTAAAGGCACCTTGGGTGGCTTTCGAATACGGAGGGTTAACATCCACGATCCCTGTTTTCAGCGAGGTAACAGCATCAGGAATGTCAGGCTTATCAATTATGGGCATATCGGGTCTCTCGGGGGCCCAAGATGGCGTCGTAAGATTCAACCCCGAGAGATTTTTAACCAGTTTTTGAACCGCTGCGTCTACTGCTGCGGGGCCCTGCTGTCCGGTCCACTTTTCAATAATAGCCTGGACCGTTTCCGGGCTATTGCCCCATTTACCTTCCTTTAGAAATTCTTCTAATTTTTGGCGAATGGGAGCTTCCTGGAATTGTTCAAATCCCCCCGACGCGGGTTTACCCTTCATCTCCCCATATCTTCCTTTGGTCATGGCATTTAAGACAGCAACTAATTTCTCGCCAGGGAAATGAACAAGATAGCCGCCCACTGATAAACTGGGGTCAATCATTGCTGTGGCGATCCATCGGTGATGGCCGTCCATAATGAAGCCATCTTCGCTGATAAAAGCTCCTAGATCGCCCCCCGCTTGGAGATCATCTCGCTCGGGATTGAGCATTGTAATAACCATGGCAAGTGCCTTATCGATATTCATGCTCGATTGAGAGGGAGATAGGTCAGCCACTTTTGCGACACCTTTGGGTTTTTCCGAAACGCCAATTTCATCATCGTCATTCCCTCGGTCGATGGCGTCGTCGCCCGTTTTTGTATATATTTTTGCCAAATCTGGATCCACGCTGCTCAATTTTGTGGGGAACATCTTTCTATCAATTTTCGAGGGATCGGCCTCCTCGTCCATAAATTGTCTCCAACTTTCAGTTAATTTCTTCATATTATTGTGATCTGACCATAGTTTTTTATTACTCATTTTTTAAATCCCCTTATTCGTCCCATGGCGCGCCCGTATATGAGCTATAGCCGCCACCGTGGTCGCCACCATATCCATCTCCACCCGATTTTTTTGATCCACCAAACGAATCAGATGGGTCTCGCTCATAGTTATCGCGCTGTCGGTTCTTGCGGCGATTTTCTTCAGCTTCTCTGGCATTTGCACGATCTTTCTTCCTTTGTGCAGCTTCTCGCTTGTCGATTACTCCATCCACCCAATCTTGGTGGTCTTTCTCCATTTGATGAAGGGCAGCATATTCACCGAACTTATCGATGAAATCTTTTAGATTGTCCGCACCGAAAATTTCGAGATCTCGTTTGATATTTTCCTCCGAGTCTCTTTCTACTTCTTTAATCGCTCTTTCTATAGTATCACCAGTATGTCGAAGATTATTATCGATCAACCATAAATAGTGGTTCGCGCGATATAGAGCTTTCTTGGCGCGCTTTTTCCCGGTAAAGTCGCCCTTCATAATATCTTTGCCCATTTGGGCCCAGGAGCGCTCACTCAATTCTTCATCGGCTGAAAAATCACCCTCTTCCATAAATTTTCTAAAATTCTCAACGAGCAATTGATTTTTATCGTTGCTCGACCATTTTTTATCTCTACTCATTTTATTTATCTCCCAAGATGCTATTCAAAGCTCGATTGATTCTATCGGCTTTGGTAAAAATGTTTGGCTCTTTATATTGTTTGCCTTCTTGCAAATTCATAAAGGCGTTTGGCGTGCTTGGCTCTGAAACGAAATCAAAGCAAATAAGTTGGAAATCGTCTTCGACGACGACACCACCCTGCATACTTTCACTGACCGAGCCGAGGCCTCGTGAAGAAATGCCAAGCTGAACCCCGGACTCGACAAGGGATCTTAGGATTCCTCCGGCTGGGGTGTTAAGAACCTTGACGGTTCCCATGACTTTTGGGCCATCTGCCCATATGTTTGTAACCATATGGCTTGCATTTTTGAGATTAATGACAGAATCGTCTGGATGATCAAGCTCTCCCAGGGCGCGTTTCTCTTTGACGAGTTTCTGGTATGTTTTCATCTCTCTCATGAGTACCTTTTGTGGGTAAACTCTTCCATTTCCATTTTGGGTGTCCGCTTGTTGCATTAACCCAGTAAGATACATGGCATTATTTACCTGCACGTCAATTTTTTCGGCTTCTGTCAATAAGTCTTGACAAACACCGCCCTCGCAGAGGGCATAGTATTCTCTCAATAAAATTTTACTCATTCTCTTTCCTCTTAAAAAGTAGTCAACAACCGTTTTTGCAGCGGCGGACTCCTTGAAGCATATATTTTTTAAGCATTTAATCACCTCCCTTGTTTTGGATTTTGATGCCACAGTCGTCAAAGACCATGTTTAGTATATATGATGTCCCCGAGCTTATCCACCCGCAGATTAAAAAATTCACGGGTGTTAGTTCATAGGTAAATAGTTCGGTAAAAGGATTAACGCCGCATAAAAAAACGCCAACCCAAAACCCCACACACATGGGACAGGTCCAGAAATAACCTTCGGGCCTTATCTTCTCAAGGATCTTTCCATAGCAGATTAATTGGGTTAAGCCGTAGGCCGTCAAAACAAAATAAATAAGGGGCAAAGTTCTCTCTTATGATTTTATAAGCTGATCGTACCATTTCGTGAAAGTGTCACGAAGGCCTGGGAGGTCCTGGTCCGCGTTGGTTAGAAATTCTATAATCCCTTCCGGACCTAGGTTTGAGACCATGGTTTGAAGATCTAAAACTTCTTCTATCTCTTCTTTAATAATTTTTCTTAATTGATTTTTCGTAAGTTTCATTTCTTTTTTTCCTCTTCTAGCATGTAACTCATCCAATACGGAGAATAATTATATCCTGGCCGGATTGAACCTTTCTCTGTTGCTTGCGGTATTTCGCCAAGCTCTGTCGAATCTTCAGACGTAGGCTCGGTATAATAGTCGTCGAGCATCTCCTCATAATCCTGCATATAGTCGTAGCGGGGCTTCTCTTCTTTTAGAAATTTATATACATTATATATTGTATAATCAAGCACATTCAAGTCTGGATCTTTTGCTTCGACGATGAGACCCTCAATAGACCCATAAACACTGCCTCCTTGCACCGAATCATATGTTACAATTCCTTTTCTTTTTAGAAATTCAAAAAATCTATCCTGAACATGATAGATTTCCTCCGAATAATCATTTTTGGCAAAAGTCACAACCTTATTTTTTTCCGGCACAATTACAATATCTATTTCCTGATGATCGAAAATGAGAATGTTGCCATCTAAGGACTTTCTTGCCTTCATTTCGAGCTGAATTAGCTCTTTTTGTTTGTGCACCTTTACAGAAATCATTAGTTTTTTATCTCCCGGGCCAAGTTCTGAATTTTTAGCACCTCCTGGACCATTTCGTTGTCAATTGGCCGCGAGGAGAAGGCGCCTAAAATTTCAATAACCTTTCGGGTGTTTTGGGCCATTAGTGGGTCGCTGACTACTTCGCGCGAGGCGAGTGACTCTTGTAGGATTTTTCTTAATCTGGGGATCTCCTCATTAAGGAAAACCTTAAGCTCTACGGCATTGTCAGTGAAAGACCCAATGTAGTGACCTAGCAATTTCTTTTGTTCAGACAAAAGTTCGGTTGCGTATTTTTCATTGAATTTTTTGACAAAAGTCTTATAAGTCAAATTATCAACTGGTTTAATGACGGGGCGGGGTTCGGAGCCTGAAGAGGTCATCACATCTATGATTTGTTTTTCGAGCAGGACCCTTTGTTTTGTTTTGGTTCGATAATCAAATATTTGATAAACAGTGGCCACATCGCGGTAATTTGGAATAAAATTTGAAAAAACACCTGGTGATACAAGTTTATTGATGGTGTTGATAACTTTTGTTTGCTCTCTAAACAGGTCTCTCTCATCAATTATTTTCTTTTTCATCCGGGCCTCAAAAACTAGTTTTTCGGCCGTGTGGCGATCTAAATCTCGGGTTTCCAATATCGCCTTATAAAGGTCCAAGTCTTTTGCAAGAATGGAGGATCCTTTAAAATTCTCTCTCACCAATCTAATAATTAATTTTTTCTTCTTATCGTCTTTGATGACAATCGCCTTAGTCAGCTCTCTTATCAGAACCTCAAAAATGAAAGCCGTATTACGCTTTTTGTTGTGTTTCATCTTCATTTAACTTAATCTCCGAATTTTCTAATTCTGTAATCAAATCGCGAACTTGATTGCCGGCTTCAAATAGAAGCGACTCATCTTTATTATAAGTAGGTCCTTTCGATTCGTAAATCCCCCTAGAAAGCCCCATAAAATCCGACATTCCAGGAGTAATGTCTTTTGGTCTCGGGAGTGCAATTGCGGAATAGTTGTGTTGGCGCCCCGAGCGACTATCTCCACCCTTTAGCCCTTTAGATACATATGTCTTTCCTTTTGCTTTCTTGGAGAGCGATTTATCTGTGTGTTTTCTGGATCTATCATCCCTCTTTGCTGGGGCGTCCAAAAGTGGACCATCGTCTCCGCCAAGGTCGTCTCCGCCAAGGTCGCCTCCGCCAAGGTCGTCTCCGCCAAGGTCGCCTCCGCCAAGGTCGTCTCCGCCAAGGTCGTCTCCGCCAAGGTCGCCTTCCAAATCACCCATGCCGCCGGCAGAGGCTGCTTCTTCGGCGGCATTTTCGGCTGCGGCGTTAAGTTCTGCTTCGAATTTCCTATCGTGGAACATTTCTCTCTGATTTCTGACAAATTCTTCTTCCGAAAGGTTGAAGAGGTTCTGTGCAATCCATCGACGACTGAAGAAATTCTCTGTGGCGCCGCCTGCAATGTCAAACTTAATTTTCCAATGCTCTAATTCTTGCATTTCGGCGATTTTGGATGGGTTGTTTAATTTAAGCTTGAAACTAACAAGGTCATCGCCACGAAAACCAAGAGTATATAAGTGAACAATTCCAATTTTTTCAAGCTCCGTCACGACGGCGCGCTGCAATCTCTGAATTGTCCGAGCAAATCTGACATCTTTCTGTGCGAGGGTTGTTTTATCCTCATTTGCTTCCGAATCACTTGACAAATAAGCTGTTGGAATTTTTAAGGCTGCAAACATCTTATCACGAAGGTATTTAACATCGTCAATATCGCCCGTAAACTGTCCACCCTGGAGAGTTTCAATTTTGGAAGACTCTCCACCGCGTACTGGGATGAAATAATCTTCTTCCACGGAAAGGGGGTTATATCTCAAATCAACGCGGCCAGTGTCTGCGTTAACGACCTGATTTCTCTTCATAGATGTGATAGTTTTCTGAACGAATGTTTCTACATCTTGTGGAGCAATGTTGCCAACGTCGATATAGAACACCCTTCTTTCTGCGGAACGCACAATACGGTAAGCCATCATGGCATCTTCCATCAAAACAAGCTGGCGCCAGATACGACGTCCAGATTCAAGAACCGATGTTCCGTAAGGGGCGTATTTATCGTTGCCGAGCACCCTAAAGTGGGCAACTTGCCAATTTTCGAAGGTCATTCCGCCGGAATTCCATTGATATTGGACATAATTCGGGTTAGAAGGGTCCTCGCCTTCAAGCCTCTCAACCTCTTTGAGAGGAAGGGGAATAATAGATTTGACCCCAAGTCTTTCGTCGAGGTCCATATAGAGGATAAAGTCTCCAAATTTACACATTGATCGGCACCAACCAAAAAGGTTGTGCTCTAAATTTAAAACGTTTGTATAGAGGGACTGAAGGATTGCTTTGATTTCTTCGTTTGGGCAATCAATGGTCAACATGGGGGTCAGAGCCGTGTGTGTTGTCATCTCATCAGCATAAATGTCCATTGCGGAGGCAATTTCAGGCATATACTCCATTTGCTCGTAGTCAACATAGCGCTCAGCGCGATTCTGCTGCGCCATGATCTTTGAATGCATAATATCAAAAGGACTGTACTCAGATCTCTTGAATTGTTGGCCCGAAGCTGATCTAAAATCGCTCGAATACTTGTCTAACGCTGTTCTGCGAATCTTTCGATTCATTTGGGTGCGCCAATTTACAATTGGGCCAGAAAACAGTCTTGTTAGTCTTCTAAATAATTCCGATTGCGGGTTATTCGGGTTTTTCTTATTATCAGCCATTCTTTATCCTTTTATTAGCCATGAATATTGCTTATATTCTTCTTTTGCTTTAAACATTTTTTCGTCCAAACTTTCTTTTCTATTATATCCTTCCATTCCTGGAATTGTTGTGTTTATTTTTGTGTTGACAGCAACCATCGAGTTCAAACATGCTTTTTTAAATTCTATATCCCTCTTGTTTACTGTCAGCGCAGTGTCTCTCACCCAGCATGCTATTGCTAATGACATTGTTAAGTCATCATTATATCCCCTCATTGCTTGAGGTTTGCCGTTATACCAGATAAAAGTACGCAATTCGTTAGAAAAGCGAACTGAATATACTTTAATTAGTTTGTTTCTAATGAATTCTTCCAATTTTGCCACAATTAAAGGTCTTGTCTTTAAAGAAGTAGTAAATCCGGGCACAGCGTTGTTCATCCTCTCGCCCTGGTGGCTTTCTACGAACTCGTGCGTGCCCTTTACGGAATAATATAAGTTTGAATAGTCAAGATCAATAAGCTTCTCTAACACAGAGATGCCAATTCCCACATTTTCTACCACCAATAGGCAGGTACCGTATTCTTTTCCGGCCTGCATGAGAATGTTGGCGTACATATCTAGACTTGGCTTGCCCTGATACTCCGCAACAACCTCCATTGTTTCTAATTTTATAATATGAAACACAGAATAGTCTGCACCATCGCCTCTTGCGACGTCTGCTACTAATAAATAAGAGCATTGTGGGTCGTATTCTTCCCAAATCCACATGTTTCTGTCAAATCCCGTCCTGTATTTAGGATCACAGACCAAATTTTCAATCCAGCTGATGTCTTCTGGGTGGATAACACTCTCGCCTGATGTGTTGAAATTACATTCAAGCTCTTGAGCGATCTCTCTACGAGACATATTCCTTGTTTCTTTCTCAAACCAAGCCTGATCTCTGTCAGGATGGACATCCCAGTTCAATACAACGGGGTGAAAATCATTTGACCCCTCGGTGGCCTCACTATAAGTTTTGTGGAACCAATTTCCAACGCCATTCGGAGTTGAGAGGGCGATCACGCGTCCACCAGTTGAAATCGTAGGGTATAAGCCAGCCCACAATTCGTCTAAACTCTCAACGTGGGCGGCCTCATCGATCACTAAAAGAGAAAGTGCCTCGGAACGACCAGCATCGCCGGAAGTTGAAGCTGCTTGGATTTGGGATCCGTTGGATAGCTCGAAAGAAGCCCTGTTATCAATTGAAATGTTGGCGATAAGAAGAAAGTCTGGGACGTTTTTCATAATTGCCTTCACTTTCTTGACAAGATTGGCCGCTGTTTTAAATTTTGTGGCCATAACAAGGATGTTTTTGTCCCTGTGAAATAGCATCAGCCAAACAATATAGCCAGCAGCGATAGTTGAGATGCCCAACTGTCGTGCTTTGAGGATTACATTAAAGCGGTAATCATTAAAATCTGTCAGAAGGTCAGCCTGATAATCATAAGTCTTAAATGGAATAAGACCTTTGATCGGGTGTGAGATTCTTGCGTAATTATTTACGAAGTAGATCGGATCTTTTCCACACTTTAGTATTTCAGCTACTATTTCCTTTTTGGAGAGT
>Ga0098040_1001087_pt1 | contig 12154 bp, 6 predicted proteins | sample 7_EtaG_FD_75065 | JGI IMG/M metagenome (GOLD analysis project Ga0098040, IMG submission 75065) | Marine viral communities from the Subarctic Pacific Ocean - 7_ETSP_OMZ_AT15161 metaG | ecosystem: Environmental > Aquatic > Marine > Oceanic | place: Pacific Ocean | collected 2015-01-08
AGGTAAAACAGCATTAGCAGCTTGAGTTATAGACTCATAACCTTTAATAGGCTTACCTGTATATACATCTAATAGGTTAGGTATCATAGCATCCTCACCTGTAGGCATTAAGAACTTATTAGCATTAGCCATATAACCAAGGAAGTCATTATTAACATCTCTTAGTTGTGGACTAATAGCGTTATTGAGAATGCTTCTCACTCCTCTAAATGGAATAACAGTTTGATCTACTTGTTGAGAGAAGAATCTCGCCCATCCAGTAGGATCACCAGATAACATATCTACAAGAGGTTTAAATCCACTAACAAATGTATTATTAGTAATGTTCATAGTAGCAGCAAATGAGGCTTTTCTAAATAAGTCTTCAGTTACAGCCTGATCCATACGATTACCTTGGTAAATAATATCAGCTGTAAGTCCCATCAGTGAACTAAAGGGTTCAAATCCTTCATAACTATGCCATTGACCTGTGATTGGGTTCTTAATAGATCTAGGCTGCCATCCCATACGACGCATACGTTCTCGTTCTGCACCATCTTGTGGACCATTACCAGTCATATTACCTTCTAAAGCCCAGAGACCACAACCCATAACAAGAGCACCGCCCATAAGTTGACGGCCAATATACTCAGACTTCAATGTTTGGAATGCCATCTCCATGTCTAAACCTGAAGCAATTTCTATACCATGCTGTTTAAGAGCATCTAATTTCTCTGCTTTAGTTACAGCTTTCATAACTCTGTTATGTTTAGGTAAAGCCACACCTAAGCTACTTAATGGATTAAACGTCCAAGCAAGTTGAGCTGAGTTAACACCAGTTCTAGGGAATAGGAATAATCCTCTAGCAGCTGGTACATACTCTAAGAAATCATCGAATGCTTTAACCATATCATTATCTAGGTTAAGCGCAATTTCTCTAGAAGCATATCTAGCAGCATCATCTGTTAGTTTACCAGAAGCATCAAAAGCTAAATCATATAAATCTTTTTGTTTTTGATTAAATATTTCAAAGTCTACTGCACCTCTACTGTCTTTAGCCATAGAGTCATAAGCTCTAGCTCTAGCCATTCCAGAAGCCATAAAGGAATTAGTCATGCCATCAATAGAATATAAAGCATTAGTACCCCAACGGACAAACTGTTGTTTGCTCCACCAAGAAACTGATTTAGTCATATTCCACATAGCAACCTTACCACGCCAGCCTTTCTCTTTTCCTATTTTCCAAGCTTCAGCTGTGCTTTCCATATAATCAAACTGATCCATCTTGGCTTGTTTGAGATCAGCACGACCACGTAACATAGCTTCTTCTGGATTCTTTGCAGCAAGATCCCATTCACGTTTCATTACTTTAAGACCACGCTTAAAGTTTTCACTTATACCACCAAAGATATAAGTAGCACGTTTAAATGCTTTTTGATCACCTTGCATAAAGGCTCCAACAAATATAGAACCAGGCTTAACAGCTGTTAATAGAGAGTTACCAGCAGCAGCACGTAAAGGTGCTAAACCAGCAAGTAGTCCATGAATCCTAGCTCCATGTAACTGTTTAACTAAAAGACTAGGTGCTTTAGGATTTGTATCAATAATACCTTTTCTAAGCAGACTAATATTATCTTCTGTTAATCTATGTAGTTTATGTAATTCATCTACAGCTCCATTAGTAGCATCATATGCTTCTATAAAAGGCTTATAATAATGAGGATAATTCTCTTGGATAAACTTTAATTCATCATTTAACTTACCACCCTTCTGTTTCATCTGTCTGATGAATCCATCAAACTGACTACCTTGTTGATCTATCCATCTCAGGACAGCTTCCATATCACCAGACGCTTTTATCTGTTGATACTCTTTAGCTTTCTTAAGGATATACTTATTTACACTAACTTCTTGACCTAATAAATTCATCTTATCAAAGATGATATTCATTTGTCTAGTTGTATCTACCTTATCACCAAGCATTTTCACTGCAGCAGCAGCATCAGCTATATTATCCCCAGCTTGTTGGGTAAGCATAGCAGAAGCACGCATCTGATTAGGATCAAACAGCTGATCATATGCATTTTTAAATGCACGTGAGGCTATAGTCCAGTTCTCTTCATCTAGAATTTGATTAGAATTGAAGATTGTAGTCTTCATATCATCTACAATGAACTCAAACTCTTTAAGAGGTAGGTCTCTACCGAATACAGCATTGGTTAAGTTATCTACAGCTCTATTCATTTGTTCAGCTGAGATAGTTTTACCATCTATAACAGCATCTACATTAGGTGAAAGCCTATCAAATAAAGCATCTAACTGTTTAGCACGATCATCACCATTAATAGAATGTAAGAACTTCCTATTGAAAGCTTCATCTACAACAGCAACTGACCTACCATTATAAGTTCCTATGTTATTTTGTATTTGTGCTTGATTAACCTTAGCCATTAGTGGATCAGGTTCTGTATTTATAACAGCTCTACCTGCATCATCAGGTCCAAGATCATTTACAAATGCATTATACTTAGTACCTTCTGGATCAGCTTTGATAGCTTGTAGCATTTCATCGTTCTGAGCAGCCTCTCTAGCCGCTCTAGGGCCTTCAACAGCCTCTGTCAATGGGTTATCATATTGTGATGATTTAGCACCCCTTCTAGCCAGTATTTGCTCAGCTTCAGCATCTCTAGCAATTAGTTTAGTTTTCTTTCCAAAAGCAAATGCAGCTCCAAGTAGTTCTACACTACCAGATAACATAGCTGCTTCAAATATATTCTTCTTTGCTCTAACATCAGGACTATCAGCCGCTGTAGTTGCCCAAGGTATCTCCCAACCTAACCAGTTATTTAATGTACCAGCTAAGTTATCATCTGTTTTTGAATGAGATGATATAGCAGCTACACCGGTATCAACACCAGTCCATGCAGCTACACTACCTAATGTTCTTACATAAGTAGGTAATGTCATAGAAGCTGTTGCTCCTTTAGTAGCACCAACTAATGCATGTCCACCATACATAGTAGGTATGATAATAGACGAAGCATCTCTAGTGAGTTTATTTGCTGGATGATTATGTCTTGGTGAATTTTTATCCCACCAGTCATCTACAGGTTTAAGCCAAGGTACAAGACCTACCGCATCAGACACAAAGTCAGCTACACCTAAAGCAGGTGTTGAACCAGCATGTAATAGATCTTCTATAGGTCTAGACCATTTAGGTCTGTTATCCCAATCCTCTTGACTTACATTAGCTGGTTTCTGTACACCACTACCAGGTTCACCTACACCTTTTCTTTGATCTTCAAATCCTCCCCAGGAGTAATCACCAGGTCCACCTTTTACAGCTTGATCTGTAGTTAAAGTAGCTGGGTCTGTTGATTCCTCTAATTGGAGTTGTTCTTGTTCTTCTCTTATTTGATTGTCAGCTTCTACAGCATCATACATACGCCTAAATTCAGGCGCATGATCTAAGCGTTGTTGTTCTAGTTCATCAGACATTATATACCCCCGCTGCTATCTTAGCTTTAAGAGCTTCTGGTCTTAAGAGTCCAGGTTCATTATAACGTAAAGAACTTAATTTTTCTTCTGTCATTAATCTATAAAGACTCTCCAATAGTAAACGTTCTTGTGGATCTTCAATACCATTAGATAGTGTTAATCCATTTTTCTTAAAGTAAGCGTCAAATAATTTATCTTGAATATTATCTGTAAATTTAGTATCAAGAGAAATACCAGCTAATTCAGCTGCTTCAACTAATTGCTGAGAATCAAAGCTATAACGACCAACTGTGATAAATGTACCGGCTTCCTGGAATTGACTTAATTCACGAATAGAAGCAGTAGTAATATCAAAACCTACTTTCTTAAAACTATTACCTTTATCTGTTAGGTTATAGTCTTCATCATTACTAAATACTGATCTAGCTTGTTTGATTGAAGGTTTAGTATACATAGGGTTCATACCGCTTTCACATGCTGCTCTATTTACATCACAGTAATTCCAAGTATTTAAAAGACGTTGTGCCATAGGACTGAATTTATCATACTGTCCTTTTATTTCTTTTACATACCAATCTGGATACTGCTCAATTAATGGAGAATTAGTTTCTTTAGCTTTTTTATTATAGTAATCTATTTGAGCTATTTCAGCATCTAAAGCATTGATAGCATTTTGTGAATCAGCTTGTATAAAAGTAGATCGTCCTAATAGATCAGGCATTTGACCTGATTTAATAGCATTAGATTTTCTTTCTAAATCTTCTCTATTGATATAAGGTTGACTATGTATTAAAGCATGATCATTAATAAGATCTAAGACATCATCTTCTTCTTCTATTTTTACATACTCATTATTAGCAGAGAATCCTTTGAATTCATGCTTCTTAGTAACCGGGTTATGCCATTTCTCCCAAAGAGGATTAGTAGCAATTTGATCTTGGATATAAGATCTAGTATGTTCTAAAGCAGCTTCATGATCATTATTCTGAGTCATGTGAGCTTTATACTGAACAACTGCTTTATCATAAGCACCAATTTCAGCTTCTGTCCTTGTTGGATTATCACTACCAGTTATATTTGTAGGTATAATACCTTCAAGTTGAGCTTTAATACTTGCTTTAAGTCTTGTTTCTGTAGAACGATCACCACCTTTAGTAGGTAACCAACGGTTATTTTTAGCTGCTGCTGATATTAAAGTAGCTTCTACACCTGGTGAAGGTTTTAATAATCTAACATCTTCAGGTGAAACATGTTCATTACGTGCTAACCTACCTTGAATGGTGGCAGAAGCTTCTGTATCATTAGCAGTTGAAGCACTTCTAACTATTATATCAGTAATAAAACCCTTAGATTTTTTAAAATTATTTTGAGTAGAAGATGCAATTGTTAACATCTTAGGCCATACTTCAGGGTCAGGATTAGTACCAGCTAATTCATGCATATCAGATAAGAACTTCTCATCTTTAATACGTACAGCTGTAGCACCACTCAGTGCAGCTACTTTAGCTTCTTCTATTTTAGAAGCTGATGCTCCTGCTGCCCTGATAGCTTCCCATTCTGGTTTGAAGAAATCACCGAAGGTTTTCTTAGCACCACCAATTTCCATTGGATGATGCTCTAACCCTCTTATCTCTTCCCAAGTAAATTCATTAGTTTTTAAACCATGTATAATACCACCTACAACACGAGCACGTGCTGATCTCATTGATTCTCTAGTAGCATTATCACCACCAGCATAATACTTTATTTGTTTCTCTACACCTACACCTACATTTCTAATGCCATTTTTCTGAGTATCAATAGCATCTCTAAGGAAAAGTATTTCATCATCCCACTGTTGTTGAACAGCTAGTTGACCGTCTTGTTGAGCACCTGTTTGAAGTACACCTGCTCTAGCACGGTCTTGTAAACCATAACTACCAGACAATGCCATCATCTTAGAAGACGGAGCACCAGGCCCTGCTTCTCTACGACGTTTAGCGTCTAGTAATTGTAGTACAGTGTAACGTTGCTCACCTCTAGCAGAGTGGAGATCCACCTGCATACCACCAATCTCTACCTTAGTATTTCTATTGGCGGCATAATATGCTGCAGTTTCATATCCATATCTACGAGCATGAGCTTTCTCAATAGCTATCTTCTTATAACCATTGAGACTTCTTAACCGTCCAATGACATCATCAGGTGTTCCATCAAGACCTAACTTCTGTAGTAGAAGTTCACGTTGTGCAGAGTCTTGCCAGACATCATCTGTAGCAGATTGTAATGCTTGAAGTTTTTTCCAACCAATACCATGCTCATTCCATACTTGATGAGCAAAGATATCAGCATCTTCTTTTCTTTTAGCATCGTGCTTCTGCCATAAAGCAAAGCCAGTTTTAGTCAACGAGGCTAATGCTTTAATATTTGATTGCTTAACTCTTTGGTTCCGTTCAGCTTGTTTAGCTAAAGCATCCATGTTACGGAATTTTGCATCCGCCATAGTTTGGCTTATATCTTGTGAAAGCCTAAAGTTATCTGCACGGTTTTGAGCTTCTAATGCTGCATTTTTTTCTAAAGCATTGGATACTCTAGTAGCTTGTTTGTTATTCCATCTTAACTCCTCTTCCATACCACGTAAGGCTTGTAAACCTTGTTCACGTATACGTTTTGAGGGGTCAGGAACATTTACTAGATTAGCACCAAAGCCTTTCTGTTGGGCGTACCCTTTATATAGAATGGCCATTTAGTTTGTTTAAGTTGTAACGACTTCCATCTTGACATCCAGCTTACCGTAGTCAACATAGTAGAATCCGTCTTTTTCTTTTTGGAATACAGCATCTGCTCTACCCATTGCGAGTAAATCCTGTGCTGAAGTACCAGTCCAAGTAGGACCATGTGGTCCATCTAGTCTGTACTTAAATGTATATTTAGGTATACCTGATGGTGATGTACCTACACGGTTTAAATTATATTTAAATCTATCATCAGAACCACCAGTAGCCATAGCTCCTTGTATAGCAGCTCCTGCAATAGTAGCCAATAAGCCCATTCCACCACCACCTGAGGATTGACCTTGTACAGGTTTGAACATTTCCCACTGATCCTTACTTGGTGCTTTAGGAGGCGGAACTAGATGTGGTTTAGGTGTATCTATTGGAGCAGACTTCTGTGGTTTAGCTTGTGGTTCAGCTGCAATACGTGATTCAGCTCCCATATCAGCAGAGTACTTCTGTAGTGCAATCTGTTGGTTGTCAGCATCATACTGAGAACCAGAACTCTTCATAGATTGTTGTAACTGTTTTTGTTTAAAGTTAGTATCTACACCCATCCTATCCAATGCAAACTGATAACCTAACTCATCTCTAGTAACTTGATCTACTAATTGAGATTGTGCTCGTCCTTTTTCAGCTAATACAGCTTGTAGATTTTTTCGTGCACTACGTCCAGTTTGTCCTGATGCTATAACTTTACCTTGTTTAGCTAAACCTTTTAAAGCTACAGCTTGATAATTAAAAGCTTTATCAGCTCTTGTTGCTTGAACTTTTTGAGTCATTTCTCGACCCTTAAATCCTTGCTGCATTATAAGGTCTTCATTTTTAAAACCTATTTCTGTCAACCGTTCATTATACTTTCTAGTATTATCATTAGTTGATATCTCTGCAGCTAAAGCATTATAATCTAATTGTTTATGAAAGGCTTGTACACTAGAATTGTATGCTTGGACTTGGTTTTGATAGTCAAAGATTCGCATCTTTTCTTCATAAGCCCATTCATTTTGAGCGGCTTTATTTTTAGCTGCTCTTATCTGTTCTTGATTAAAAATATTAGCTTCATATTGATCAAGCCCATAATCAATCTTATTTTGTATTTGTGTGTAATCAAATTCCCAGCGACCTAATCTTGATTCAAATGCTTCATCAGATTCACCTTCGGCTCCACCGCCTTTTCCCATATTATCCTCCTGGATTATGATTGATTGGTTTTACTACTACAGAATATTCATTATACCATTTAAGTTTCTTGGCTAAACCTTTACGGCACCAAGCTTCTAAAGCAACACAGTCTATACTTTTAGCATAGTATTCTAATTGATCAACAATTGGTTGATACCATTCATCAAAGTTATATCCCGTATCAGTTGCCCATGTATGTATTCGTAATATTCTATGTCTAGGGTATGGTATGACTTCAGTAACTACAGCTGTAGCTAAACGTGCTGGATGTTCTGAGTCAAACCCTACCCATAATTTAAATTTATCATTAAGAATGCATCTAAGTACATCCGATGTTTGCATAGCTCCTTCAGAATGAACTAAAGCTTTCTGCACTAGATCTTTAGCTATTGGCCAAATATCTTCAATTGTATCTTCTGTAACTAGATGGACGGAGTTCATGTTCTTCGGTAATAACGGGGTGAATAGTTACCTTCCCAGGACATTGAAGTTAAAGCGAGAGGGAAAGGTGAATCGCTAAATACTCTAAGTGTATAATTTTCTGTACGTTGATGTATAGGTACTGTAAATATATTCTGCTGTTCAATAGGGACATCATCTCCTAAATAATAGTTTGCATCCTGTGTAGGTTGAAGTATATACCATTCATCTATATAGATCTCCACAGTGTCAGCAGGTGTAGTAACGTTTGCTGCTGTTGTGACACCAGCGGGTGCGCTAACAAAGGTAACGGTAACGTTATCTGGCTGAGAAGCATGATTTGCAATGGTGTAATCTGTAGTAAGAGTTTGTATAGCTCCATTCTTTTTAACAACCACATCAGCTTTATCTATTACATCAAAATCAGGTGAAAATATTTTATTACTTCCATCACCTGTGAAAGTCTGTGTAGCAGCTTGTATACCCTTACATTTAAGCTTAAAGCCTACAACACTAGATTGACCAACAGAAAACTTACATCTAGCTACAGTTAATGCTGCTGTATAATCAGTTAATTTACCTTGATCTCTAGCATCCTGACGGTAATAAAGTTTAGGTAAAGTTATATCATAATTATATTTATAACCTACATATACATTTGCAGCTTGAGAATATAAATCTTTATCTGGTACTTTAAAATATGTACCATCACCATCTGTAGCCCTATCTGGGTTAATTGTAAAACCAGATTCAGTAGTACCTGAGAAATTAGTAACACTACCAGATATAATTATAACAGGTGTTAAACCTGGTACATCTTTAAATGGTATATAACATCTAGATCCAACATAAGAATCTACAGCAGCTGTTATAGATCCGCTGCTTCCTCCACCTCCTGAAATAGTTACAACAGGAGCTACTGGATAACCACTACCTGAATTAGTAATAGTAACAGCATTGATTGCACCAGCATTAACTGTACATGTAGCAGTAGCTTGTACTCCTCCATCAGGTGGTGCTGCTATAGTAAGTGTAGGGGCTGAAGAATAACCACTACCACCTGCAGCAATAGTAAGAGTCTTCACTTCTCTAGATTTCACTGAGCTTGCAGCTGTATAGAAATCCATATGAGGGTTAACCTGCTGACCTGTGCTAGTAACAATAATCTCTTCTTCAGGTGTTTGAGTTAATGTAGCACTACATAAATTATATCTTGCATCACTACCTGTACCTGTTTTTATAATAGAGTACATTGTATCTGAGTCAGCCTCAGCAAACTGTACATTACCAGGTAGTTGCCAGTTAAACCAGGTTTGAATTAGATCCCTTTCTCCATCACTATAAGTACGATAGAACCACATCTTATCTAATGACTTACCATACATAGTAATAAAGCTATTCTGTGGGCTAGCTGTTAAATTAGTAATAGTAGCTGGTATATATTCAGCAACAACTCTTCCTATATCTACAACTCTAGGAGCCTGTCCAGCTCCTTGTGGTAACATACCAAATACCCTAGTAAAACCAGCTGTATCGTGTGTCTTACTGACAAAATTGATAGATGTACCAACGTCAACAGGGTCTATATCAGGGTTTGTTTTATAGTTAGATAAGCCTCTAATCAAAGCTGTACTTGGTGTTAAGTTACCCTCAGTAGAGAACATCAGGAACTGCTGGTTTTGACTGAATAACAGTAAACCAGATGAGATAGGTATAATACCATGCAATGTAGCTGGTCTAACACTAGAACAACTAATACCAATAGGGTCATTATCTACAGCAGTCCTAGCAGTAGTCATATAGAAATTAAAGAATTCCCCTGACTGACTCATCTCTACGTTATCATCTGTAAGGAAGCCTAATCTATTGTTATAATAAAATGCTTGTTGTATAGTCTTATCACCATCCTTTGCAAAAGCAGGATGCTCGTTAGTCTCATCATCTCCAACAGCTCTAGCAGCCCAAGTAATAGGTTCAAAAGAGAATACATTCTTAGCTGAGTTATACAGTTTATGTGGCATTGTATCAGGTTTTAAACCTTCAGACACACCAGGAGCAATAGTTTCTTCCCATACACCAGGTCCAGATGTACCATTATTAGCTACAAACTTAGCATAGTATGAGTCAGCAGATGATGCAGTGTTAATGATTTCAACTGTTCTATCGTGTGTAGATTCACCAGCTAATAAACTAACACTATCTACTCTATCTTGGTAGCCAGTCATAGACTCACCACCTTTACCACCAGTAATAAAGTCTAAGGTAAAAGCAGAAGTACCTACAAGTTCAATACAACTTCCTATAACAGTAGCTGTAATGCCAGATATAGCATCTAATCCTGTTTGTAGTGCATTTAATATATCAATAACACTTAAGAAGTTAGTAGTAGAAGCATCACTAGGCGCAGTATCACCAGCTCTAGTATCATAGGTTACTGTAGTCTGGGTGCCACCAATGGTTAATTTAACTTGATACTTAGCACTATATTCTACTAGGTGTACTCTTAATGTACCCTTAGTATTACCTGTATGAGAAGGTGCTACTTTTGTTTTAACTACTCTCTTTTTATTAGTAATAATAGAAGTATCTCTAATAGTTAGAAAGTCGTATTCAGTTGCATTAAGTGAATCTAAATATGCTTTAGAGTTTATAGTAACTATAGTAAGTTGAGGGTCTACCTGTGTATTACCTGCATTTGCTTTAGGAATAGTAAGAACATCACCAGTTTCATAGCCACTACCTTCTGTATGTACAGCAGCAACTGTAACTTCACCACCATTGACGGTTAAGGTTACTTTCATACCAGTACCACTACCACCAGTAACATCTACACCAGTATAGGTTCCGTTGTTTCCAGAGTTAGCGTTACCACTTTCTTTTATAGTATAAGTTGTAGTTGAATAATTGATGGTTGCTTTAACAAGATCAATTGTATTCCATACATGTATAGCAGCATTAGCTGTTGTGGCGTTACCTACAACACATCCTACATATCTTTCATCAGCATCACGGTTATAATAGAACCACTTAGCATTATCTAAATCTGTATTATCAAAAGCTGCTCCTCCAGATTCTTTCAACTCTGTTAAGAATTTAAAACCAGGTCTTTTAGTTAGACCAAACGTAGGATCAGGGTATGCATTAATAGCTTCCTTAACTTGACCTGGTAGTTTTTTATCATCAGGCTGGTTAGATACACCGCCTAAAAAGTTTGGTACTGTTTGTGTTACACTTGCCATTAGCGGTATAGGGCTTGATAGGGCTTGTAGCTGTCATAGACTTTCTTACCTCTTTGATGTCCAAAGAAGGTATAGTCCCCTTGATTGCATTCATACTCCATAGCTTGTGCTCTGTTCCACTGTTCCTTTTGAGATAGTATTTGAAACTGTTGAGGATCACCTACTATACGACTGGAAACAATAGCTGCAGTACGAGCTACGATATAATCTTGAACAGGTCTAGGTAGATCAACCCAATCAAAGAACCATACTATATCACAAGCTACTGTATCCCAACCAGTGAGCGTAGTCCAATCATAAGTATGATTTATCTTTTCATATAATTTACCACTCCTTCTTACTGCTTCATATTGATTATCCTTTTCATCATGTAAATCTATCTGTAATATATTATTAGCTATTACTATTTCACCATTAGCATCAGGTGATAATTTATAGAACTCTTCTGTATTAAAAGTCCAGCCTTCTGCCTGTACCTCACGTGACACATTAAGTAATGTATCGTAGGCAATCGCAACGTCCGGGTTGGTTTGATCCAGCGTGGTTACAGGAGCCTGACCCACAGACGCCAGTATTTCGTTTACGGCAGGTAATTCTTGAGTAGCGTTAGTGGTAGGGAAAGCCATAGTTAATATTTGTAAATAAAAAAAAGGGAACCGAAGTTCCCCTTAGTTGTGTGAATTAAGTACGTGCAATTCCGGTGCCATTAGCCTCAATACCTGTGTCAGATTCGACAGCAGAGTAAGGGGTTCTAAAGCACATTGTTTCTGAATAAACTTCAGATTTAGGAAAGCCTGTACCTCCTTGTGTTCCTGCAACTGAGTGTCTCAGAGCAGTTGTCTCGTCTGCAGAGAAGTTATTACCTGCAAGCGTACCTGAAACGGTCGCTAGAGGTAAGGCACTTCCAGCTGCTACAGCAGCGTTAGTAGTTCTTGGTACTGGAGATGTTGGTCCAGCAACGCCATTACCTTCATTAGGTGTAGCATCGGTGTTACCTTGTGCCAGTACACTAGTATTTGCCATAATTTAGTCCTCGTATTCTAGTGATGTGACGTAGCCAACTACATCAGTGGTTGTGCCTGA
>Ga0098040_1001089_pt1 | contig 12148 bp, 14 predicted proteins | sample 7_EtaG_FD_75065 | JGI IMG/M metagenome (GOLD analysis project Ga0098040, IMG submission 75065) | Marine viral communities from the Subarctic Pacific Ocean - 7_ETSP_OMZ_AT15161 metaG | ecosystem: Environmental > Aquatic > Marine > Oceanic | place: Pacific Ocean | collected 2015-01-08
GCGATGGGATTGAAATGCACCTGACAGGCGCCCGTGTCGCCGCCGCCTGCGGCATTGACCTGAAACTTGTCGTTGAGGTTCTGATAGAATTTTTCGAGCGCCTTGGGGTCTTTCTCTTTCACCCAGTTGCTGTAGTGCAGGATCATCGGCGAGTGGGTGGCGAGTTCCATATATTCGAAGCCGCGATGCGGCCCGTGCTCGCCCTTGCGCGACATCTGGGTTTCGTAGAACTGCTGGTTGATATCCATGAAGGGTTCGAAATGCGCCTTGCCGATGAGGGCGGTGCGGTAGCCGCCTTTCTCATGCAGGTATTGCGCGACGGAGGGCGCATCGACCGGCAGCGGTACGCCGTTCATCCAGACACCATGGGTCGAGACATATTGGCCCGTGATCATGGTGGAGCGGGCGGGCATGCAGACGACGTTCTGATTATGCGCGCGTGTGTAGTTGATGCCATCTTTCGCCAGCGCGTCGATGGCAGGCGTCGCGGCGACCTTGCCGCCGTTTACGCCGAGTGCATCGAAGCGCATCTGGTCGGTGGTGATGAAAAGTATCTTGCGGCCCATAGGGTCCTCCCGCGCAATTTTTTAATGTTTTGCATTAGGCTAGTGGAGGGCGCGGAAGCGGGCAAGCCGGAGATGGCGAATAGTGTCTATTCAGGTGGGAGATAGTGTGCTGCGAGGCATGCGTTTCAAACGCGGAGATCGACCCGACTGCCCATGCCAGCGGGGGCGGCGGCTTGCGCCTTTCCGGCCTCGACGGCTTGCGAGAGCATATTGACGACGGCCTGATCCTGCTGCTGTCCCATCTTCAGCATGGCGGTCGCCATGGAAGCCTGTGTCTGGCTTTGCGAGGCGATGACGGCGGATGTGGCGAGATCGGACATGGGGTGAGGTTAGGGGGTGGAAGTTAAGGAGGCGTTGCCTTGGGGCGCTAAAGCTCGCGTGAGGTGATTTGTTGGTGAAAAAATTGCAGTGCGCCGAAGCGCATTTGGTCGGTGGTGATGAAAAGGATATTGCGGCTTATGGGTGGCCTTCTGAATAACTTTTTATTGTTGTCATTAATGTGGTGCAGGTGGGGAGGTAGGGCAAGTGAAGGAAATGATGGTTTGAAATAGAATGTTTGGAGGTGAGGGGCGCTAGATCCAATGAGCCTTTCCTTTAGGAGGCATATTCAAGCAAAGTTCGCCTGGGTGAAATATAGAATCTGTAGGGCCCAATTTTTTCAAATTGAATTTTCCCGTTTCCGATGTGGCCAGTGTAAGGACGTACAAGCCATTGTGAAACTTTGCCAATGCAAGGACGATGCTTTTTTCATCACAATTGAACCGGTACATAAATTGGTTTGCAACATGGAACTTCCCCTGTTTGAGCGTTCCAGTGAGCGGCAAGACTTTCAGAATTTTGTCCGCAGCCTCCTGTGAGAGCCCTGAGTTTAAGAACCAACGCGAATAGACAAGCCCATTTAAAGGCAATGGTTCTCCTGCATGCTCCCGGTAAAGCGCCATTCCGAATTTTGCGCAAAAGATATTTAGATATCCGCGTAAAATAGGACCATCAGCTTCTACTTTGATAAGTGGTTGGAGAATTCCACCTTTGGTAGGGCGATAAATCTCGCTATTTTTTTCAGGTCTGAACATTTCTCGCATTACTCCCGGAGCTTTTTTCTCCAAGGTTGTTTTCCAGTGGTCAATTTCGAGAACTTTCCAGTCAACCATTGGGGTATTGGGGTCAAATCTCGCGAAGGCGCTAGCCACTAGGTCTGCCGGGCTCGTTGAATTGTTGCAATCTGCACAAGTCGCAAATTCTAATCCGCTTGGTCTTTGCTTTTGCTTGAACATCGATCTAGGAGGCATGTGCTCAAGTTGTGTCGGTTTGTTCAGGCAATAGATGCAGCGGGACTCATTTTTGAGAATTTTTTCCCGACTTAGGCTTTTTCTTCTGGATTCGCCCAATGTTCATATCTCCACTATTAAAAACGCCACCATCTCCTTCACCGCATTCCGATCCTGAACCATAAACAAATGTCCGCCTTCGAACATTTTCAGTTCGGCGTTGGGGATACGTGAGAGCATTTTTTCCTGCGTTCCGGGCAGCGCCTGGCCGTCGTATTTGCCGCCGCAGATGAGGGTGGGGCAGGTGATCTGGTTGAGCCTTGCCCATGTGTCGTGGTGCTGGCGGGCTTCGAGCTGGCGGCGGGCGCCCATTTTGTGGCCGGGTTCGTCCTTGTAGGGATCATTTTTCGCCATTTCGAGGAATTGGGCGTAAAGGTCGGGATTGGCTTCGGCCCATTCCGGCGTGCGGCGCGTGTCCATGATGGGGATCATGTGGCGCGCGCGGGCGTCGGGGTCCATGTCCTGAACTTCGTGGAGCGGATATGACGCGCCGCCGGCGCCGCCGGGCGAGGTGCAGGCGAGCACGAGGCGGTCGACGAGATGGGGGTGACGCAGCACGAGCTCCTGCGCGACCATGCCGCCGAAGGAGACGCCGACGACATGGGCCTTTGTCCACCCCATAGCGGCGATAATCAGGGCGGCGTCGTCGGCATAGTCGGCCATGGTGTAGGGCACGTCCGGCTTGGCGCTCTGGCCGAGGCCGCGCTGGTCGTAGGAGACGACGTCGAAATGCTTCGGCAGGAGGCCGTCCATCTGGTTCGGCTTGTTGCGGAGGTCGCCGCCTGTGCCGGAGATAAAGAGGAGGGGCGCGGCGGGGGGCGTAACTTCGGGGCCCTTGCGCTCGTAGTAGAAGTCGAGAGCGCCGAGTTTGATGAAGGGCATGGGCGGGAATCCTCAAGAAATTCTTTGAAATTTTGTTTGAGGCGACCATATCACTTCGACGGGCGTGCGCAGCGGCGGAGATTTTGCGAAGTGTTCGCAACTAGAGGCGAATTAGTCGTAACATTCTCTATATGTTAGTGTATTAGGATTACCGAAAGCCCCGCAGAGACCCGAGGGGCAGGAAGGGAGCAACCGATGTCCAAGTCAGTGGAGCGTAACCGCGCAAGTGAAGCGCTGGCCGTCTGCGACCCTGTGTGGGATCGGCTGCGAAGCGAGACGGAGGAAATGGCGCTGAGCGAAGCTTCGCTCGCGAGCTTCCTGCATGTGACCGTTCTCCATCACAAGACATTCGAGGCCTCGCTGGCCTATCAGCTGGCGCAGAAGGTCGGCAATTCGGAAGTGCGCGGCATGCAGCTGCGCGAGCTTTTCGACGAGGCGCTGACGGCTGATCCTTCGATCGGCGAAGCGGCGCGGGCCGACATCGTCGCCTATTACGAGCGCGACCCGGCCTGCCACACTTACGCGCAGCCGCTGCTCTTCTTCAAGGGCTATGCCTCGCTGCAGCTTTATCGCGTGGCGCATTGGTTGTGGAACCACGGACGCCAGCCGATGGCGCTCTATCTGCAGAGCCGCGTGTCGGAACTTTTCTCCGTCGATATTCATCCCGCCGCCGTGATCGGCAAGGGCGTCTTCATCGACCATGCCAATGGCATCGTGATCGGTGAGACGGCTGTGGTGGAAGACGATGTGTCGATGCTGCATGGCGTGACGCTGGGCGGTACGGGCAAGGAGATCGGCGACCGTCATCCGAAGATCCGCCGCGGCGTGCTGATCAGCGTGGGCGCCAAGGTGCTCGGCAATATCGAGGTCGGCGAATATAGCCGCATCGGTGCGGGCAGCGTGGTGCTGCAGCCGGTGCCGCCGCATTGCACGGCGGTGGGTGTGCCTGCGAAGCTCGTGGGTTGCGCGGGTTGCGACAAGCCGAGCCATGAGATGAACCAGATGATCGGCGAGCCGGACGATACGGCGCTTTGATCGATTAGGTTCTTTTTTCCATATAGAATTTTGTGTCATGGCCGGACTTGATCCGGCCATCCACGTCTTTAGGGCATTGTGCTTGGCAAAGACGTGGATACGCGGGTCAAGCCCGCGCATGACGGATTGGGGGGGATGATGGGTTGTTTGCGGCCCCCCACCCGAAAAATTCTGAAGTGAATTTTTCGACCTCCCCGCAAGGGGGAGGTGAAAAAACTTTTACTTACCTCCCCCTCGCGGGGAGGTCGGAGAGCGCAGCGATCCGGGTGGGGGGCGATGCCGGGATGACAGCTATTTCTTCTTCACTCTCGGGGCGCTGCGCAGGTATCCGGTGACGGCGCGGGTTACTCTTTCGGTCAATGATGATGCATCGGTTTCGCCGTTGAGACCGGCGGCATCGACCATGCCGCGTGTCAGGGCGGCGACGTCCCGGGCTGCCGTGTCGGCGTCGGCTATGCCATGCGTGGCAAGGGCGGAACTGATTTCCGTGGCGATGGCGGCGTTGAGCGCTTTGGTTTCTTTTTCCAGCGGCAGGATCGCCTCGGCATATTCAAGCGCGAGGGAGACCGGCGCGTCGTCAAGCTGGTGGGCGATGCCTGCGGCAATCAATTGATCCACCATTTTCGAAAATGATTTGCGCTTCGTGTCATGCGTGATCTCGCGGATGGCATCGAGCATGGTCTGGCGACGACGGCGGATGAGTTCGGCCAGGATCGACTCCTTGCTCGGGAAATACTGATAGAGCGAACCGATGCTGGCGCCTGCGCGCTCAGCCACGGCATTGGTGTTGAGCGCGCCGAGGCCGCCCTCGCGCAGAATGTGAGCAGAGGCCTCGAGGATGGCATCGACCGTGGCGGCGGCGCGGGCCTGACGCGGCGCTTTTCGGGGCTCTATGGCGGTTTCACTCATGGGTTCGGGATGCGAGTTTAGAATGTGATGGATTGCTCATATTTTAGCTCCTGACGGTTTTAACGCAAGGGAGACAGACGAGATGAGCGAGAAGGATTTGAGCTATACGGTTTTCATGCTGCTGCGGACGACGCCTGCCTGGTTGCGGCTGACGCGCGAGAAGCGCAATGCGATTGCAGGCGAGGCTTTCGGCGCGGCGATGAAGGGCGACGAGGTGACGATGAGCTATCACGACGCGGAAGCCTTCTCGGGCCGGGCGACAGATGTGGCGGTTTTCAGGACGCGCGATCTCTATGCCTATTACGCGGTGGTGGAGCGGCTCCGGGACTCGGCGCTTTTCACCGAACCTTATTTCGAGGTGGTGGATATCATCCCGACGATCGAGGAAGGCTATCGCCACTTTGAGGAAGATGAGGCGCGGGCGTAAATTTTGGCGCCGGGGCCTCGTCCTTCGAGATGGCTGCTATGCAGCCTCCTCAGGATGAGGGTTTAGTATAATGATGCTTCATCCTGAGGAGGGCCGAAGGCCCGTCTCGAAGGATGCGACTGTTCAGGGCAGGCGGTCCTGCATGGCGTACCAGAGCATGCCTGCGACGAGGCCGGGGTAGCGGAGCAACGTGCCGCCCGGGAAGGTCGGTATCTTGATCGTGCTCATCCAGTCGAAACGTTCGGCCTGACCGGCGACGGCTTCAGACAGGAGTTTGCCTGCGAGCGTCGCCATGTTGATGCCCTGGCCGGAGAAGCCCTGCGCATAGAGGACATTTGGCGCGAGGCGGCCAAAGTCGGGCATGCGCGACATGGTGATGGCGAGCGTGCCGCCCCAGGCGTAGTCGATCTTCGCATCCGCCAGTTGCGGGAAGACGCGCAGCATGGGCTTGCTGACGAAAGCGGCGATGTCGTGCGGGAACTTCGAGGAATAGTTTTCGCCGCCGCCGAAGAGCATCCGGTTGTCGGCGGAGAGGCGGTAGTAGTCGATGACGAATTTCGTGTCCTGCACGGCGACATTGTCGCGAATGAGGGCGCGGGCCATGTCGTCGCCGAGTGGTTCGGTGGCGATGATGAAATTGTTGATCGGCATGATGAAGCGCGCCATGCGAGGCTCGAGCTTTTTCAGATAGCCGTTGGTGGCGACGACGACGAAGCGGGCCGTGACCGTGCCGTGTTTCGTGTGGACCTTTGCAGGGTCCGTGTCGGTGATTTTGGTGACCGGCGTGTGTTCGTAAATCTTCACGCCTTTGGCTTCGGCGGCCTTGGCGATGCCGAGCGCATAGTTGAGCGGGTGGAGGTGCGCTGCGCCCTCGTCGAGCAGGCCGGCGTGATAGCGCGTTGTGCCGATCTGTTCGCGGATTTCCTTTTGCGGGATGAATTCGAGTTTGTCATAGCCATATTCCCTGGCCATGTGATCGACTTCTTCCTTCATCCATTCGACTTCGCCCGCTTTCCATGCCGCCATGACGACGCCGGGGGTGAGATCGCATTGGATATTGTGATCGGCGATGAGGCCTTTCACGGTGGCGACGCTGTCTTCGGAGAGCGACCAGAGGCGATGCGCCCATTCCTTGCCGAACTTCTCTTCGAGCGTGCGCTGATCCTTGCGCTGGCCGGTGCCTAGCTGGCCGCCATTGCGGCCCGAGGCGCCGAAGCCGACGCGCTCGGCTTCGAGCAGCGTGACGCTGTAGCCGCGTTCGGCGAGATGGATGGCGGCGGAGAGACCGGTATATCCCGCGCCGACGACACAGACATCGGTGGTGACGTCACCCTTCAATGCGGGGTGAGGCGGCCAGGCGGTGGCTGTGGCGGCGTAATAGCTGTCGGGATATCCGGAGGTCATAGGTACGCTCTACTTGTGATCAGGAAATCGTATAGGTCTCGTCGTCGCGGCTCGACGCATGGATTTCATTGAGGTCCATGCAGGCTTCCCAAGGTGCGCTGTCGCAGGTGTCTTCCAGCGCTTCGACGCTTTCCCATTCGGTGTAAAAGGCGACGCTTTTGCCATCAGTGCTTTTGAGGATGCGGCAGGTGATGAAACCCTTGGGCGGGCTGCGGTCGAGCTCTCGTTCGACATAGCCGCGAAGTTGCGACTCGATGTCACCGGGTTTGGCGGTCTTGTACTGAATGAGATGGGCGATAGTCATAGATACTTCCATATTGCTTGTATTTCTTCACTTATAGCACGGGCTGCGCTGGCTTGGCTCCCCCTGAGGCGAGCGGCATTGTGTCATTGCGAAGTCTCAACAAAAGGCCAGAATAGAAAAAAACAAAACAGGGAGACGGTGCGATATGGGACGGGTTCAAGGCAAAGTGGCGATTGTGACGGGTGCGGCCAAGGGCATCGGCGCGGCAAGCGCCAAGGCGCTGGCGCGCGAGGGCGCGAAGGTCATCTGCAGCGATATGGACGAGGAAGGTGGCGAGGCCATGGCGGCTGAAATTCAGCGCACGGGCGGTGAAGCGATCTTCGTTGCGCATGATGTGACCGACGAAGCGCAATGGGCCAATGTCGTGAAGGTCGCCGAAGACCGTTTCGGCGGACTCAATATTGTCGTCAATAATGCCGGTATCGCGCCGACAGGTGGGCCTATCGAAGACCTTGAACTCAATGACTGGCGCAAGCTCATTGCGGTTGATCTCGACAGTGTTTTTCTTGGCTGCAAATACGGTATCAAGACGATCAAGAAATCGACGGAGAAGGGCCAGAAGGGCTCGATCATCAATATTTCGTCGATCATGGGTATGATCGGCTGGACCAATACGGCGGCCTATAACGCGGCGAAGGGCGGGGTGCGACTGCTCAGCAAATGTGCGGCCCTTGAATGTGCGGAAGCGGGTTACGACATAAGAGTGAACTCGGTGCATCCGGGCTATATCGACACGCCGCTGGTGCGCAATGCGGTGGCGCAAGGTGTCGCCGCTCAGGAAGGTGTTGGTCCCAACGAAATGATAGAATTGCTGGTTTCGCTGCATCCTATCGGGCGTCTGGGCGTGGCCGATGAAATCGCCAATATGGTGCTCTTTCTGGCGTCCGATGAATCTTCCTTCGTGACGGGTGCCGAAATGGTGGTCGATGGCGGCTACACGGCGCGGTAGCCGGATTTGATCGGAATGGCCGTTTGCGCTGGAAGCTTTGAGCCGCTAAAACCGGCTCAACAGCTAACGGGTCGTGAGGCCCTTTCAACACTACGGACTGGAGACGGACATTGGACAAGAGCGAAATCAAACGCATCGAGGCTTATCTGCGCGACAAGTTTCGTCTGCCGACCCTTTCCGTTTTTGCTCGTCCCAACAAGGACGATTCCGTGGAAGTGAATATCGGCGACGAGTTCATCGGCGTTATCTTCAAGGATGAAGAAGACGGCGAAGTCTCCTATGCCTTCCAGATGGCCATCCTGGACATCGATTTGCCTGATTGATTTTCCGGTCTGGGGCGATCAGCGTTATTCGTTGATCGTTCCTTCCAGATCGTTGGGCAGACCCGGCGCCTCGAAGGAGGCGACCTTGCGGGTGATCAGCTCATCAATTCTCTGCCACTCATTGAGATGCGCACGCTTGTAGCGATAGGTAAGCGAGAGATTGCGCGTGAGCAGAAGTGTGCGCGAGCAATTGGGGCTGTGGATGAGTTGCGTCTCATGCTCGCAGGTGAGCAGGATGATGCGGTTGAAATGATCCTTGCCGACGAAGAGATCCTGATCGCGGTAGCCTGAGTCTTCGCGGAAGGTGAATTTTTCCAGACCATCGACAGAGGCCTCGGGCTTATTCGTCGTGAAATAGCGCGCGTAGATATCCTTCAGTCGCTGCGCGGCGGGCAGGATGCTTTTGGACTCTTCGAGCGTGAAGAAGATGACATTGGCATTGGGGCTGTTGTCTTCAAATTCGGTCTGAAGGTCGGGTGACCAGGGGTCGAAATCGGGGAGCAGGGCGTGCATGGCGATTTCGGATTCCGTGCCGCCATTGCGCTGCGAGGGGTAGCGCGTGAAATTTTCCGGGATCAGGAAACGCGTGCCGCCGACGATGGCTTCGACGCGGCGGGTGGCGGCGCTGGCGCGCGGCGAGCGGCCGAGGATTTCTTCCGGCGTCGGACCGAAATAATAATAGAGGAAGAGGCCTGAAAAGACGGCGACGGCGAGCGCGACGAGGACGGGAAGAATCCAGGCCGGGCGCTGATGGACGACATCGCCGCCGCTTCGATTCTGATTTGTCACGCCCGGGTCCCCCCAATCCTGTCCGACAATGCTTCGCTCATCGCGTTCGCCCTGTTTCGACTTGGCACAGAGGCGCGGCGCATTCCGATACGTTTTATCGCGTCGGCACTCAGTCTGCCAGACACCCGTTTATAACTCATTGAAAAATAAAGACGATTTATTTCTGCCTGGGTGGAGCACCGATGGTACGGGGCTTGCGATTGAGTGCCCATGATCAAATTTATTGCAAAATCACTCGTGAGCTTCGCCCTTTTGGGGGCCTTGTGGGGACCAACTGAAAACTGGCTGGACATGCAGCGCAGCGGTGTTCTTGCCTGTCAGACGGATTACAGCGCCTGCCGGGTTGCGGGGAAGGTCATTCCGCTTGTCGACCGCTCGACGGTGCTTGGACAGATTGCAGCGCAGGCAAAGAACGATCCTGTGGAGCACTTGCAGGTCGAGGTGCGTCGCGTGGCGATGGTGGCCATCGACGGGCTTCGTCAGGCCGCCAAAGCGCAAGAGTAAATGGACGAATGAATTAAAATGGGCGGGCTTCATCCAATGTCTGAATGGACGACTTTTTTCTTCGCGACGACCACAGGCTTCGTCGCTGCGGGGCTGACAGGCAGTTTCTATCGCCTGGTGACGAACAAGGCGCCGAGCTTCCAGATCTGGGATAGCTCGCTCGTCGGGCAGGTTGCCGGTTTGCTGACGCTGGTCTTTGCCGGTCCTACGGTCATTTTGCGCAACGCGCTGCGCGCTCAGGTCTTTGAAAATCGTCCGCCGGCCTGGCTGCTGATTTCCTTTTTCATCGCCATGATGTGGAGCTGCCTCTCAGGCGTCTTCATTCTCAGTCTGATGCTCTCCGCCTAGGCACGGACCCGACGACGTACCTGTCGGCCCAAGGTGCCGACGAAGCCCGCGCCAATGGTGGCGATGATCCACCATCCCCAGCCGATGGCCCAGAGAACGAGATTGGCGACCGTCTTGAAGGCGCGGAGACCCGTTTTGCCGGTAATCTCGATGATGCCGCGGGTCTTGGGACCGAGCTTGCCGCTCATGCGGGTGATGCGTTCGAGGTCCTTGCTGTCGTCCACATATTTCAGCAAACGCACTGACTCTGCAGGACCGACGCTTTTTTCGAGCCTGGCGATGTCATCGAGAGCAGGCGTGACTTTTGCCATCGAAATGCCGTTGGCATAGTCGGCAATGGCGTGACGCGTGGCGGCGCTGTCGGCAAGGTCGACGGTTTTGAGCGTGCCGCGAAGTTTCTCGAAATTTACGGCTTCGTTGAGAAGGCGCGTGATGTCGCGGGCGAACTCGACTGTGATGGTGCCAGCTTTCTTTGCGACCTTCAGGAGTGAGACGCCGATGCGTGCGGGCAATGCGCCGCCGCCTGAGGCGATGGTCGCGGTGGTGGCGGCGAGGCCGACGACGGAAAGGCCAAGGATGAATTTCGAATAGTCTTCGCCCTGAACCATCTTGCTGCCTTCGGTGCCTATGTCGCGCACGTCGCCGACGACGGTGAGGTCGGATGTAATGGCGCCGACGAAGGAGGCAGTGTCACTGCCCTCGCCGGTGATGAAGCCTTCGAAGAAATTGCCGGTGTTGCGCGCGACCGTGTTCGGCAGGCTTTGCTCTCTGGCAAGGCGTTCGGCTGTGCCGGTCTCGATCTGCATGTCGGCATATTTGGCGATGTCGTCATACATGACGGCATCGTCGTAGTTGCCTTGGTCAAGTGCGGTATCGATGCGGCGGCTCAGATCAGCGCCGCTGGTCTTTTGTGTAAGTTCTGCGCGGACGAAGGGATCGATGGGGACCATGTCGTCGGAGACGACGCCCTCAAGCATGCCGTTCTGATAGGCGAGCATGAAGAGCACCGGCAAGGCCAGAATGAAAATGACGACGTTGAAGAATAACTTCATGCTGTTCGGGCCCCCGGGCGCTTCGCATTTGTTTCGCCTTCAAGCTTGAGGCATTGGGCCGGGGGGTGCAACAGCAGGGCGTAAAATCAATGGCTTAAACGCCGATTGGACCGCCCTTGTGCGACGTGATTGCCACAACGGAGGGTCTTGGCGGCATATCGGGCTTGAAATCCGGCCATCGGGTGGCGGGATCCGCGAAGGTCGAGGCGCGCTCGAAGCCTGCAAAATTTTCGGTTCCATCGGCAGCGGGATGCTGGACGGCGACGAAAAGCGTGGTCGAATCCGGCGTAAAACAGGGGCCGCACATTTCGGCGCCGACGGGCACCTGAAAGAAACGACGCGAGGTGCCACGCGCGGGTCCCGCCGTATCGACGGCAAAGACGCCGTCGGCCGCGCCGCTTGTCACGTTCCATTCGTCGCCCTGATCCGTGACGACCCAGAGGCGGCCGAGACTGTCCGTCGCCAGATTATCGGGATTGGCGAACCAGCCGTTCTCAGATGTGGCGGGGTTCCATTTCGCCTGAACCTTGGGATCGGTCGGATCGCCGCAGGTGACGAGGAGGTCCCAGGTGAAGGTCGTGGCGGCGTGGTCGCCATCCGTCGCGATCAGTTCGACGACCTGTCCCCAGAGATTGTCGGGGCGGGGATTGACGCCGTGGGCGTCCTTCGCCTTGCGCTTGTTGTTGTTCGTCAGGGACATATAGACGCGACCGGTGACTGCATCGGGCTGCACGTCTTCAGGCCGGTCGAGCGGTGTTGCGCCGAGCACATCGCCCGCGCGGCGAGCTTCGATCAAGACGTCGGCTTGCGAGGCGAAACCATTGCTCTCGTCGAGACCGTTCTGGCCGTGGGTGAGAGGCAACCATTTGCCGCTGCCGTCGTCTTCGAAACGGGCGACATAGAGTGTGCCCTCGTCGAGCAGGTCGGCATTGGCGGTACGGTCATTGAGGTCGACAGGGCGGGTGGTGACGAATTTGTAGAGATATTCGAAACGCTGATCGTCGCCCATATAGATGGCAAGGCGACCGTCCTTTGTGATGATGGATTCCGCGCCTTCATGTTTGTAGCGACCCAGCGCCGTGCGTTTTTTCGGACGGGCATTCGGGGCGAGGGGATCGACCTCTGTGACCCAGCCGAAGCGGTTGGGTTCGTTGGGTTCGACACCGACGTCGAAGCGCTTGTGATATTGCGCCCAGCCCATGCGGTCGCCGGGGACGCCCATGCGCTTGTGATTGTCAGCTTCGCGCGTATCGGAAAGTGTGCCACCGAAATAGAGATTGATGTTTTCTTCCGACATCAGATAGGTGCCCCAGGGGGTGATGCCGCCA
>Ga0098040_1001090_pt1 | contig 12147 bp, 10 predicted proteins | sample 7_EtaG_FD_75065 | JGI IMG/M metagenome (GOLD analysis project Ga0098040, IMG submission 75065) | Marine viral communities from the Subarctic Pacific Ocean - 7_ETSP_OMZ_AT15161 metaG | ecosystem: Environmental > Aquatic > Marine > Oceanic | place: Pacific Ocean | collected 2015-01-08
GAGACGAACAAGTTCATGTTGCAACTAATACCCTTGTATGTCGTGAGCTGGGTTTATCTTATAGTCAATCTCTGGATAAACTTAGGAAGGCCACCATTAACTGGATTATGGAACCCCTAGGTATTAATACTGAGTGTAAATATTTAGACAAAAAATTCTGGCTAGATGTAAGCGATCGTTTAATGTACGAAGGCAAAGCACCAGAATTAATCTCCACCAAGACGGCACGTATGCCAGCATTCTTTGAACACTCCAATGTCAATCTCCCTCAATACGCTTAAGCTACACAATGCCAGATTGGATGAACTAATTAACAGGCTTGATTCTAACTACAGTTGGAAACCAGTTCATCCTAAAGAACCAATCGAATCTATTATGTATCGTGCGGGTCAAGCCAGTGTTATAGAATATATCAAATCAATTATGGAGGAAGAAATCTAATGTGTATCCGTGTGAACACACCAAAGCCGCCTGATCCGCCACCTTTAGCACCAGCAGATCCGCCACCAGCACCGCCTAAGGATCCGTTACCTGAATCAACACCTTTAGAAGCAGATGTAAACCCTGCTGTACGTAGAGCTAAGTCTCAGAAAAAACAAAGTACCCAAGCTAAAGGTACTCAAAGTTTAAGAATACCACTTGATCCAGATATTAATACAGGTGCAACAGGACCAGCTGGAGGAGTACAGTAATGAATGCACGTGAGCGTTACAACAAACTATCTAGTGGTCGTTCTCAGTTCCTACGGACCGCAGTTGAATGTTCTGAACTCACGTTACCTTATTTAATCACGGACGATTTATCTTCACATCCTAATCATAAAACTCTTATAACTCCCTGGCAGAGTGTAGGGGCTAAGTGTGTAGTAACGTTAGCAGCTAAACTTATGTTAGCGTTACTACCACCTCAAACTACATTCTTTAAGTTACAAGTAAGAGATGATAAATTAGGTGAAGATTTACCACCTGAAGTACGTAGCGAATTAGACTTATCTTTTTCTAAAATGGAAAGGATGGTTATGGATTACATCGCTGCATCAAGTGATCGTGTCGTAATACATCAAGCATTGAAACATCTTATTGTAGGTGGTAATGCTTTAATTTTCATGGGCAAAGAAGGTTTAAAAAATTACCCATTAAATAGGTACGTTGTTAACCGTGATGGTAACGGTAACATTTTAGAGATAGTAACGAAGGAACTTATTAACCGCAAGAGTTTAGGTAAAGAGCTGCCTGAACAAAAACCTAATCGTCCAAACGATGAAGGTGCTGCAAGCTCAAATGGAGACGATGTAGAAGTATACACATATGTCAGGATGGACGACAAGAGTGGTCGTTGGGTTTGGCATCAGGAATGTCAGGATATGATATTACCTGGTAGCCGTAGCACAGCACCAAAATCTGCAAGTCCATGGCTGGTTCTCCGATTCAATACAGTAGATGGAGAGGATTACGGACGAGGTAGAGTTGAGGAATTTGTAGGGGATCTCAAGTCCCTTGAAGGACTCTCTCAGGCACTCGTAGAAGGCTCTGCAGCAGCAGCTAAAGTGATCTTCCTTGTATCACCATCTTCAACTACTAAGCCAAGCACTATAGCCCAAGCTGGTAATGGTGCAATCGTACAAGGTAGAGCAGAAGATGTCCAAGTAATTCAAGTTGGTAAAACTGCTGACTTTGCAACAGCTGCAAGTACAGCTCAACAAATTGAACGTAGGTTAGGTGATGCATTCTTAATAATGAATGTACGTCAAGCTGAACGTGTCACAGCTGAAGAAGTCCGTCTTACACAGATGGAACTAGAGCAACAGCTCGGTGGAATTTTCAGCTTATTAACTATTGAATTCCTTGTTCCATATTTAAACCGAACGTTGTTAGTGTTAACAAGAAGCGGTCAGATACCTAAGATACCTAAAGATTTAGTAAGACCTTCTATTGTAGCTGGTGTTAATGCTTTAGGCAGAGGACAAGATAGAGAAAGTCTTACTCAATTCATAGGTACCATCGCACAAACACTTGGCCCAGAAGCACTGATGCAGTACATTAATGCTTCCGAAGCTATCAAACGTTTAGCAGCTGCTCAAGGTATTGATGTACTGAATCTTGTTAAGACTGAACAACAGTTACAAGAAGAGGCACAACAAGCACAACAACTACAAGCTCAGCAAGCATTAGTAGATCAAGCAGGACAGTTAGCTTCTGCTCCAATGATTGATCCATCTAAGAATGCTACGATGGCTGACACCATAGAAAATGGTGAAGTAGATTTAGATCAACAACAATAATATGGCAGAAACATTAACCATTGATCCAACCCCACCCGCTGAGATAGCAGGTGAACAAGAAGGTGTATCTCTAACAGCTGAAGAACAAGACTCTTTAGCTGTTGGTGAGAAAATCCAAGGCGAGCAAGAGACATTGCTTGCTGGTAAATATAAAAGTGCAGAAGAATTAGAAAAAGCTTATGGTGAACTTGAGAAAAAGTTAGGTGAATCTGGTCAACAAGAAGAGACAACAGATTCTACTGAAACAACTGAGTCTCAAGATGAACCTAAGTCTTATCTAGAAGATGGTACAGTTAATTATGAAAGTGTTAACGAAGCTTATGGTGAAACATTAGGTAATATTTTTAAAGAAGGTAATGTAGATCCATGGAGCATCAGTGAGCATTTCCATACCAATAATGGTACCATCACTGATGATATGTACAAGTCTTTAGAAGATGCTGGTTTATCTAGAACTTCAATTGATTCTTATTTAGCAGGCAGATCTACCCAAATGGGTTATGAAACTGCAGCTGAAGAACCTGAAGTAACTCAGTCTGATATTGATTCTATCCAAAACTCTATTGGAGGATCAGATGAGTATGGTAAACTTGTTGATTGGGCTGGTAGTAATTTAGATCAAAAGTCTATAGATTCTTTTGATAACCTATTGTCCACTGGAAATGTACAAATGATTAAACTAGCAGTACTTGGAATTAAAGCAAAGTATGATGAAGCGAATGGTTATGAAGGCCGAATGCTTCAAGGTAAAGCACCACAAACATCTGGGAATGTATTCCGTAGTCAAGCGGAATTAGTTCAAGCAATGAACGATTCTAGGTATGATAATGATCCAGCATATCGTCAGGATGTTATTGAAAAACTGGATCGATCTGATATGCAATTTTAATTATGCCTAAAGGTAAAGGTACTTATGGTACCAAGAAGGGTAGACCCCCTAAAAAAGGCACTAAGAAATAAATAACTCGGCGGCTCGGAAAGTCGAAACCAGTAGAAGCCACAGGCAGTCGCGTCCGTTCATTATCCGTCAGCCAGGACAAGTTACCAGCATCGGATAACGCATGAAACCACATCATGGAACGGGGATGTGGTACTTGGAGAAAACCAATGCAAGTAAAAAAGCAGGTAACACTAAAGTATCGCGGCGTGCCTTATACAAGAACACGTTAAACACTTTTTTCAATGAAAACACTAGCTCTAGCACTAGCCTCCACGATCGTTGCTCTTCCGGCTTCCGCCGGAGTCTACGTAAACGTAGAGAACAATGCAGATTATACAGGATCTGATTACACAGGTGCTGTAACTGATTTCCACATCGGTTATGAAGGTGGAACTGATACCTTTGGTTATTACATCCAGGGTGGTCCAGCTATCGTAGCAACAGATGGCTCAGATTCCGATAACAGAGTTTCTGGTAAAGTCGGAGCTGACATCGCTGCTACTGATAAGCTTGACTTCTATGCTGAACTTTCAGTACTAACTGCAGATTCAGATACTGATAATGATAATACTTGGGGTAGCAAGTTAGGTGCTAAGTTTAGCTTCTGATGAAAATTTTAGAATCCCCATGGATGGTATGTATATTGTTCATGGGGTTCTTTACCCTAGTAGAGGGTCTACATATGTACGAACATGAACATTGTAGATCCTGCCCACCATGCTTATCAGAGGAATATTAATGGCACATCAAAGTAATAAAGTAACAGCAAACGTTACTTCATACTCACCACAAACGGTTGATATTAAAGATCCTGAACTGGATCTAACACCTAGTGAGTCTCAACCACCTGGTGTTGATGATGAACCTCAATCATTAGAAGAAGCTCTAATGAGTTGAGTAAGGAGAGAGGCACCTCAGAGTCGGACCTCTCTTTTATTGGCTTTTGGCCCTGTACGCAGGATACCCTTTAGCCGTCTAGACGGTGGGAAAGACCACAACAAATGATCAAAAACTTTACGCGTAAGACAGTTAATTATACACTTTATCCATAACAATGGCTCATCAGAATAATGATAACAACACCTCCCTTACCTGGGCTGGTGCTGATAATGGTGCAGCAACAACAACTGCTGCACGTAGAGCACTCTATCTGAAACTATTTTCAGGAGAGTTGTTTAAAGGATTCCAGCGCAATACAATTGCTAGGGATCTAATCACTAAGCGTACCTTGAAGAACGGTAAGTCATTACAGTTCATCTTCACGGGCCGCACAAATAGTGAGTTCCATGTCCCAGGACAGAACATACTAGGTAACACAGATGGTGCTCCCCCAGTAGCAGAGGTTACAATCGAATGCGATGACCTCTTAATCAGTTCAGCCTTCGTGTATGAACTAGATGAAACACTCGCACACTACGATCTACGTGGTGAGATTTCAAGGAAGATCGGTTATGCACTAGCCGAAAACTATGATAGAAGAATCTTTAGAGCAGTAACTAAAGCTGCACGTCAAGTTTCTCCTATCACTAAAACTAACTTCAAGGAACCAGGCGGAACACAAATCCGTGTAGGAACTAATGCTAAAGCATCTGATGCATATGTACCAGCTTCATTGGTAAATGCATTCTATGACGCTGCAGCTGCCCTCGACGAAAAGGGAGTTTCAGGTGAAGGACGAGTAGCTGTGTTGTCTCCAAGACAATACTATGAGTTGATACAAGATGCTGGCACAGTTGCCTCTTCTTTGATCAACCGTGACGTCACTGGTGACGCCTTACAATCCGGCCAAGGGATCATAGAAATTGCAGGCATCAAAGTCTACAAGTCCATGAACATTCCGTTCTTCGGTAAGTTTGGTGTTAAGTACGGTGGTGGAGATACCGCTACAGCTCCTAACCTAACTTCTCCTACTAATGTTGGGGACTTTGTTGGTGATTCAATGGGAGATCAGAATGAGAATGCTACTCCTTCTGGTCAGAAGACAGTTAATGACTACGGTGAAGAGGCTAAATTTGACCACTCTTGTGGACTTATTTTCCAGAAAGAAGCCGTTGGTTGTGTAGAAGCAATCGGACCTCAAGTACAAGTAACATCAGGAGATGTATCCGTGATTTATCAGGGAGATGTCATACTGGGGCGCTTGGCTATGGGAGCCGCTCCTCTAAATCCAGCTGCTGCTGTGGAACTCGTTGCGGGTGCTGCTGCAGGTGCAGGAAACAACGCTGCATTCTAACTATTATTTTATTCACACAAGGGAGGGTTCTCACGCCCTCCTTTTTTTTATTCACAAATATTTATACCTATGACGATAACTCCCACGACCGTTGATACCGATACCGAACTATCCGCTGTAAATTCAATACTGGGAGCTATTGGTCAGTCACCAGTAACTACCCTCGGTTCAGTAACAGAGATACAAGGTGAATTAAATTATACTGGTAGTAATGCTAGAGCAGGTACTTATGGTAGATCAGGCACTACTGTTACAGTTACTAGTAATTCACACGGACTTACAGTTGGTGAAGTAGTTACTATTGATTTTACATCTGGAGGTGCATTAGATGGAGAGTATACAATAGTTACAGTAGCTGATGCTAATACGTTTACTGTAACAACTGTAGCTAGCGAGCCAGATATAGTGGCAGGTCAATCTTTAACTATTTCTCAAACAAAATTTTCTCTTACTGGTTTAAGTTGGACACTTGAGAGTGAAATTAAAACTAAAATTGCAGGTGATGTTGAGACTGGATTTTCTGTCTCAGGTAGTACTTTAACTTTTACTACTGCACCAGCTACTGATGCTACTGTAAAGATTTATAGAGAAAAAGAAGTATATAATACGTTAGCTAATCCAGAAGTATCTTTTATATATAATATATTAACAGAAGTTAATAAAGATGTACAGAACGAAGGTTGGATATTTAATATTGAAAGGCACGTTAAAAAAACACCTGAAACAGGTACTAATTATATAACTATACCTGCTAATATTTTACGATATGATTTGAATGAGGCACAAGCACATCATACTAGTGATTTAGTAAGACGTAAATATGAAGGAGCATTTAGATTATACGATACAGTAAATCATACTTATGAATTTTCTAATGCTCTTGATTTAGATATTGTATGGTTATTCCCTTATGAAGATATACCACCTGTCTTTAAACGTTATATTATTTCAAAAGCTTCCGTAAGAGCTGCTACTCAACTTGTAGCCAATCCACAATTAGTTCGTTTATTAGAAAACCAAGAGGTGTACACACGTGCCGCTTGTATGGAGTATGAATGCCAGCAAGGTGATCATACTTATCTTGGATTTTCACATGATACTTACTATAAGTCTTATAAACCAGCAAATGCATTAAGAAGATAATGGCAAGCATTACACAAACAATACCAGGTTATGTTGGAGGTATTTCACAACAACCTGATGAACTTAAATACCCTGGTCAAGTTAAAGATGCATTAAATGTTTTACCAGATGTTACTCATGGATTATTAAAGAGACCAGGAGGACGCCTCATAGGATCTTTATCTGATAATGGTAACGCTGCTCTTAATTCATCTTCAACTGGTCAATGGTTTCATTATTATAGAGATGAGAATGAACAGTATATAGGGCAAATAGCTAGAGATGGTAAGGTTAAAATGTGGGCTTGTGTGAAAGTCTTAGCAGCTGATGATTCAACACTTCACGAAGCTGGTGCTGCTGTTACTGTTAAATTTAACACAACTCTTGAAAAGATAGACGTTACTGCTGCAGGTTCTGGTTATACTAGTGCACCAACTGTAGCTATCGCTGCACCAACTGAAGGTTTAGGTACTGATGTACAAGCAACTGCTACAGCTACGTTAGAAGATGACGGAGTTCTTTCTGTTACTTTAACAAACAAAGGTAATGGTTATCTTGTAAATCCAGCTGTAACTTTTTCAGGTGGAGGTGGTAGTAGTGCAGCTGCTACTGCTAGTGCACAAAATGTTAAATTAACTACTTATTTAACACATACTGCAGATGATGATGTTCAGACTTTAAGTTTAAATGACGTTACATTTATATGTAATCGTAATATAAAACCTTTGATGGAGACTGCAACTGATCCTGATACAGTTAATGAAGCTTATATTGAATTAAAAAAAGTTGCATATGCTTCTCAATATGCATTAAATATATATAAAAAAGATGATCCTACTGTTAAAGTTACAACAGCAACTAGAATAAGTGTACATCGTACTCACGATACTAAAAATATTTGTGGTAATGACGGAACAACATATGATAGTAAACTACCACCATCCGGAACAACTACTGCACAATATTTAATAGGTACTGGTATTGCTCCCTCAGATCCCTTTGGTCCAGTTCAAAAGGCCAATTGTGAAGCTGAAGCTGGACTATGGAGAGATTCATACTGTCCTAATGTAGATGAACGTATATTTAATGTTACTTATAATGATTATATAGATGGTACTATAGCTGATACTGCTGAGAATATTGATTATAATGGAGTTTCCTATTTTATAAATAAAAACTCATCATCCAGTGTTGGTTCTACTACAGCCGATAATCAAACTTTTGACACTCGACTGGAGGATTCACCAGATGCATCCAGATCAAACTTAGTTTTCCGTATCACTACTACTGGTCAAGCTACACCATACAACAATGGTAATGCTGGAGATCTCGCAGCACAAATATATCAATGCCGTTATACAACAACACATGATTTATTGTATGGTGGTGAAGGATGGAAAACTGGTGATACCTTCAATGTCTGGATGAATAGAGCTAGGTATAGAATAACTGTTGAAGAACATAGTGAGTCTGAGATTAAAGCTAAGATAGGAGGCAATGTATACGCAATTAGGCCGAAACCTACTTCATTTGATAGTAATACAGTTGTAACAGCTGAGAGTATATTAGGTGATATAGTACAGGAAATTGCTCAAGTAAGTAGTTGGGGTTTTCAAGGCGATGGTAGTGACGTAAACCGTATTATTACTGGTATATCAGGAGTTGGTTATAAATCCGGCACGGATACTCCTTCTGCTGATAAGGATGATTATATAGTAACACTTGATGGAATACCGACTACTGCATTCACCATAACTCATGCAGGTGACCCTGCTGTAACTACTATAACATTTACTAGTGCTCCAGGTAAAGGTGTTGAAATTAGAGTCAGAAAAGCTAATGAATTTCAAGGAAGCCAAGGAACTATTGAACAAATAGGTAATGGTTTGTTCATTAAAAGAAACGGAACAGCTAACAAATTTAGTATATCAACACCTGCTAATGATTTACTAAATGTAATGACTAATAGTATTAAAGATATTGCTGATCTTCCTAGACAATGTAAAAACGGCTATAAGATAAAAATTGCTAACAGCGAAGAAGAGGAAGATGATTATTGGATGAAGTTTATTGGCCGTAATGGTGAAGATGGAGAAGGTATTTGGGAAGAAACTACAGAACCTGGTAGAGATGTAGCATTTAATAAAGGCACAATGCCGATCAGGATGAATAGAAATGCTGATGGGACATTTACAGTAGAACAAATTAATTGGGAAGACTGCTTAGTTGGTGATACAACTACAGTAAAAGTACCTAGTTTTATTGATGCTGGTAAGACTATTAAAAAAATGTTGTTCTTTAGAAACCGACTCATCTGCTTAAGTGATGAAGATGTTGTCATGTCTAAAGCTGGTGACTTCTTTAATTTCTGGCCTAAAACTGCTGTTACATATGCTAACACTGATCCTATTGATATAGAAGCTAGTTCAGGATTCCCTGCTATTCTTTATGATGGTATTCAAGTTAACCAAGGATTAGTACTATTCAGTAAGAATGAGCAGTTTATGTTAACTACAGACAGTGATGTTCTTAGTGTTAATACTGCTAAAATAAATACACTATCTACTTATAACTTTAATACAAAAACCCAACCGATTTCCCTTGGTACTACAGTAGGTTTCTTAGATAATGCAGGTAAAAACACCCGGTTCTTTGAAATGGATAAGATTGCTAGAGAAGGGAAACCTGATGTCATAGAACAAAGTAAAGTTGTCTCTAAATTATTCCCTAAGAATATAGATTTAGTAGCTAACTCAAGAGAAAACTCTGTAATATTCTTTAGTGAAAAAGATAAAGATATTATCTATGGTTATAGATACTTCAGTTCTATTGAAAAGAGAATACAAAGTGCCTGGTTTAGGTGGTCAGCCTCTGGTAATATACAGCATTTAGCCATGCTAGATGATGCATTATATGTAGTAATCCGTAATACAGTAGGCACTGCTTATAAAGATGTGCTACAAAAATTCTGTATCAAACAAGAGGATTCTAGTAATATATTAGTAGAAGACTATGATACAACTGATACTTCTGATGATATTGAATATAGAATTAATTTAGATAATGCAGCTATTAAATCAACAGCAGATGGAGATTTTGTATATGATGCTACTAATAACTGGACTAAATTTAATCTACCAACAGGATTCTATAGCGATAAAAAACTATCAGCTGTAACACTACCAACTGGTAATGATAAAACTTTCCAAGGACTAACAGCTGAAGTTCACACGTTTATAGAAGGAGGTGTGACAAAGGTTAAACTCCCTGGTAATTGGAAAACTTATGATCCCCAAGAAGTAGAAGACGGTAACACAGGAGATGATGTAACACCAGCTGGTAACATCGTACTAGGTTACGTCTATGATATGGAAGTAAAGTTTCCTACGATCTACTATTTAAAACCAGTTGGAGATAAAGTAAGAGCTGAGACTCAAGGATCTCTAGTTGTACATAGAATTAAATTCAACTTTGGTCCTTTAGGAGTTTATGAAACCAGGTTAGATAGAGTAGGTAAAGCTTCTTATACTGAATTATATGAAGCTGTAATAGCTGATACTTATAATGGTAATGATATTCAATATACACCTGATAGTTTCAAAACTATCCCTGTGTATGAAAAGAACATAAACCTTACACTAACATTAAAATCTTCACACCCTTCACCTGCTACATTATATTCAATGACTTGGGAAGGAGATTACACTAATAAATACTATCAACGTGTCTAAATACATTCACCCGCTAACTGTGGAGGCTGCCATTGAGGTGGCCTCTAATTTACGTCCAGAAGACCGTAGAGAGATTGAAGAAGGTTGGGGACTAGATCCTATGGATACCTTAGTTAAGTCTGCTCAGGAGTCCTCTGGGGTATGGTTTGAGGTGCCTAACGGCAAGACTGCCGGAATGGCCGGAGTTGATGAAGGTTTAATATGGATGGTATGTACACCAGCTATTCATGAATACCCTATTACATTTGCAAGAGAAGCTAAACGTTTTGTTGAGAGTAGAGCAGAACCTTTACTAGGGAACATTGTTGATAAACGCAATACTGTTCATTTAAAATTACTCAAATTTTTAGGCTTTAAATTTTTAAGAGAACTTTCTCACGGGCCTAATAACTTATCCTTTATCGAGTTTTGCCGTGTGCTTAGGAGCAGATGCTAGAGCAGCTAACAAAGCTGCCATGCAGAATTATGAACACAAACTCAAAGTTAGAGAACGCAAGTGGATGAACACGCTAGCTTTAACTAAGACCGAACATGTTCAACATTCTCAAACATTAGATGCAGCGCATGTTGGCTTAGGCAATGCGTATGCAGAAATACAAGAAAAATATAGAGATTTGATTGGTTCTGCTTTGCAAGAAGATGAAACCAAGTTTAAACAATATCTCCAAGAAAGTCAAGGTGAACAACTCACAGCATCAGGTAGGACTGGTAAATCAGTTGAACGAGTTGCTACTGTAGACTTCGCTGATTATTTAAGACAAGGTTCACGCAAAGCTTATGAACTTACACAAGCTAGACGTAAGCTAACTAAAGAAGGAGCTAAAGCTGCTAGTGTTGCTAGACAAGCTCAGATGGAATCCTTTGCTAAAGTTAATATTATCAAGAGTCCTGACATTACACCTCCACCACCTGTAATGAGGAATGTAGGGTTGGCAATGTTTACAGATGCACTGAAAATAGGTTCAAGTCTCGGTGGTATAGCCACTGGCCTTGGTCCTGGTGGTGTTGGTTTATGGACAACTTAGGAGGCTAAATTATGCAATCATCAAAATACTTAATAGCACAAGGACCAGTTAATTGGTACGATCCTTTAGCTGAGGCAGTTGCTAAAAGAAATCAACAAGAAGAAAAATCTTTAGAAGAATGGCAAGCTCATCGAGCTGAGAAAGTTAAAGTTAAAGCAGAACAAAGTCCAATTAAAGTATTAGAAGCAGTTGCAGATTTATCCGTAACTGCAGGTAAATTAGCTCAGCAAATTAGACAAGCTGATGCTAAGAAAAAATTGGAAGGGAAGACCTGGGCCAAGGATTGGTGGAATAGATTCAGTGGGAATGATCCTCAAGCATTGGTTGATGTGTTTAAATGGGATGGTGATAGAAACAAAGTTTTTTCTGATGATAATAAAGCGTTCAAAAAATTTAAGCAAAATCATTCGGAAGTCATTAAAGATGTAAGTGGAAAAATCATAGGTTATAGTGGTATATTACCAAAACATAAAGAATATATAAACGCTATTGAAAACCTAAGTGGTAGACGAGTAATTCAGCTTCAAGAGGAAGTTACTATTAGAGAATCCTTGAGACTTGCTGATCCACTTGCGTATCGAAGGTCAGAAGAATATAAAGAGCTATATCCTACAAGTGAATCTATTACAGATAATTGGGATACAAAATCTTGGCTTGAAAAAGATATAGAGCATAAGAATTGGCAGGCGGATCAAATCCGTGCTTTAGGTTATAATGATGATATGGTCCTAAAATATATGGGATCAGAATTACAAAGATCTAATTCTACTAGGAGAAATATTGCAGCTGCTAGAACTTCTGTTGCTATAAGTCGA
>Ga0098040_1001091_pt1 | contig 12147 bp, 13 predicted proteins | sample 7_EtaG_FD_75065 | JGI IMG/M metagenome (GOLD analysis project Ga0098040, IMG submission 75065) | Marine viral communities from the Subarctic Pacific Ocean - 7_ETSP_OMZ_AT15161 metaG | ecosystem: Environmental > Aquatic > Marine > Oceanic | place: Pacific Ocean | collected 2015-01-08
ACCCGATCAGTTTGACTATTCTTCTATCTCCCACTCATTTAGTTAAAAGTGGACTTTTCACGCCACACTTTCAAAAAAAAATATTCACTATGAAGGTAAACGTATGTCAAAAAAATTAAACCTCAACCTTGGATGCTTTGACAAGAAACTTCCGGGCTTCGTTAACGTGGACGTAAGAAGAGATGTCAACCCAGACATCGTTGACAACGCATTTTCTTTGAAGAAGTTCACCGCCAAGTCGGTTGATCTAATATATGCATCGCACATGCTAGAACACCTGTCTTACAAGGAAACCGATAAAGCTTTTGCAAGATGGTTTGAGGTGCTCAAAAGCGGCGGCATTCTGAGGCTAGCAGTCCCCGACCTCGAAGCAGTCTGTGCGCATTACATTTATCATAAAGATCTTGATGTTCTCATGCATATGATATATGGAAGCCAACGGCATGACTTTGACTTCCATCACAACGGATGGGATTATGATCGACTAGAAAGAGACCTGCTAAGCGCTGGCTTTAAAGAGGTGCGAAGATGGGATTGGCGAAAGACTGATCCCCACTATTACTGCGACGATTATAGTCAGGCCTACTGGCCCCACATGGACAAAGAGCACGGAAAGCTTATGAGCTTAAATGTAGAGGCCGTAAAATGAAGTTAAGCGTTTTTCTTCCAACAATCCGGTCCCATCTGCTAGAAGACTGGTACGCTTCTTTGGAGCGGTCGTGCACCAACCACAGCTTTGAAGTAATCTTCTGTGGTCCATTCGATCTGCCTGAGTCTCTCGCCCTGAAAGACAACGTAAAATTTATTAAAGATTCTGGAAATCCCACTCGGGCAGCTCAGATTGCAGCGATTCAAGCAGAGGGGGAATATCTGTATCACACCGTGGATGATGTATTATTCTACGAAGGAGTGCTCTCCGAAGAGCTTGGAAAAATGGATGACAATTCCATTATAGCTATGCGGTACAGCGAAGGTGCTGGATACAGTGGCGACGTACTTCCGCTCAGTTACTGGTATGCTCCAAATGCATACCCTAGCTGGCCGGGAGTTAACCAATCGTGGGGAATAGGAATTCATTTCTTAATGAAGAGAGATCTCTTTATGGAATATGGAGGATTTGACTGCCGCTTTGAATATCTCAATCATGCAACGCACGACCTCTTATTTAGAATACAGCAAAGCTCTCCGGTATCCTACAAGACTTCCCAGAAGGTTGTATCGACAGCCGACTGGATGCCTGACACCACAGGGGACCATGCTCCTATCCATTACGCTCAGACCACCCACGACGCCCAGATGTTCACCGACTTGTGGTTCGGTGCAAATGATCGCGTACACATTGATGTTGATAACTGGGAAGAACAGCCGGAGATTTGGGAAAGGCGATTTTCGAACCCCAATATAAAAGAATACAAGGATTTAATCAAGTGAAAATCGGTATAATAGGATGTGGGATCGTTGGATCGGCCTGCAAATTTGGATTTGAAAAGTCTGGAAACGAAGTTATCGTCCACGATATTGCTATGGGAACATCTATATCGGACGTTCAAGATTCGGCCATTGTGTTTGTTTGTGTTCCTACCCCCCAAAGCGACGGGGGTGCATGCGACACCAGTATCGTAAGAAGCGTCGTCAAAGAGCTACATACTATTGGCTATAAAGGAGTCGTTTCTATTAAATCCACTGTAACTCCGGGGACCACGGAAGCCCTCGCAAGAGAATGTACAGGCTTTGCAGACCTATGCTTCGTTCCTGAGTTTTTAAGGGAACGATGCGCTATCACGGACTTCATTGAAAACCACAAGCTTCTTGCTATAGGAAGCCATGTAGACAAAACATTTCAGATGATAAAGGAATGCCACGGTGACTACCCCGAGAGTGTTCTGAGACTCACCCCGACACAGGCAGAGCTGCTCAAATATTATCACAATACATTCAACGCACTCCGCGTTGTTTTTGCGAACGAATTTTACGAGATATGTAAAAGCCTTGACGAAGACTATTTGGATATCAAAAGAGGCCTCCTTAAAACCAGCGGAGTCCCTGACATCTATCTTGATGTTAACGAAAGCATGAGAGGCTATAGCTCAATATGCTGGAATAAAGATGTGCCAGCGTTGATTCAGCTTGGAAAAGAACTTTCCCTGAACTTGCCGATGATCAACATGATCCCCGAGGCCAATGGCAACTTTAAGAAAACTCCTTTTAAAGGAACCAGAGAGTGAAGATACTTGTTACTGGATCTCAGGGGTTTATTGGTAGCTACCTCTGCCAAGAACTTCTTAAGCATGGATACGAAGTCGTAGGAGTAGATAATTTTTCCAAGTACGGAAGAGTAGTCAGGCCCCATGACGAGCACCCGAGTTTTCAATTTGTAGAACTTGATGTTCTAGATAACCAATTTCCCAATGCCGTACATGGTATTAGTCCCGACGTAATCGTAGCTGCTGCCGCAATGATAGGGGGCATTTCTTATTTTCACAAATATGCGTATGACCTACTAGCCACTAATGAAAGAATTCTGGCTAGCACATTTGATGCTGCAATTAAATCTGAAATACGTCGAATGGTTGTAATATCCAGCAGTATGGTTTTTGAAAACACCACTGTTTACCCAACACCCGAGAGGGAAATAACAACTTGCCCCCCTCCTCTGAGCACCTATGGCTTCCAAAAGCTTGCCTCTGAATACTTTTGCAAAGGAGCATACGAACAGTACAATTTGCCCTACACTATTATTAGGCCATTTAACTGCGTAGGGATAGGAGAGGACGCAGCCTTGGGAGAAGAAGAAGTTTACGCCGGAAACGTAAAGATGATGATGAGCCATGTCCTCCCAGACCTTATTCACAAGTCTTTCAATCTGAGCAAGGATGACAAGCTGCCGATACTAGGCAAAGGGGACCAGATTAGACACTATACGAACGGTCGTGATATCGCTAGAGGTATCAGGCTGGCGATTGAATCACCCGATGCGATCAATCAGGACTTTAATATTTCGTCCCCTCTCCCAACTTCTGTTAAAGAGCTAGCTACGGTAGTCTGGCAAAAAATTCACGGAGCAGATCCTGAGTTTGAACACTGTGAACCATTCCAATATGATGTTCAGGTTCGTAGTCCAGATGTGAGCAAGGCACGAGACATCCTAGGGTTTAAGGCCCAAATTGGATTAGGGCAGTCGATAGACGAGGTTATTAACTATATGAGCAAAAAACATTAGCGCCAAAGAAAGGGGACTGGATTGGCATGCGTAAAGTTTATTTCAATGAGTACAACGTCCCAACAGAGAACTCTATTTATCTGCCCTTCTCTTCAGGTCTCCTCCAAGCTTATGCACAACAGTTTGAAGAGGTGAGAGACAACTATATTTTCCAGCCCTTTCTTTTTATCAGAGAAACTCTAGACACTGCTGTCGAGAGACATAAGGACCCAGACGTTGTGTGCTTTTCTGCCTCGGTATGGAATTATGAACTCAGCTTAGCAATTGCCAAAAAAGTTAAAGAGAAACATCCTTCTGCCTATATAGTTTTTGGAGGCCCCAATATTCCACCGGGGCCGCAAGCGGACGCAACGAGGTTTTTCGAGACGCATCCATTTATTGACCTCGTCATTTATGGAGAAGGAGAAAGGATATTTACGGACGCACTAATCGACAGGCTACATAACAAGGAGCAACATCATGTGGTCGTAAGACACGATGAGCCAGCACGTGAGCTCGACATATTCCCGTCGCCCTACGTCGAGGACGTATTCGAGCCGATCATGTCTGCGCATCCAGATATTGAATTCAAGGCAATAGTCGAAACAAACAGAAGCTGCCCTTTCAGCTGCTCTTTTTGCTTCTGGGGACAGTCGAGCTTCTATCCCGTTAAAAAGATGTCTTATCATTCTCCCGAATATATCACAAAGGAAGCTGAGTGGATTGGTAAAAATAAAATTCCCTACGTATTCTGTGCCGATGCGAATTTTGGAATGTTTAAAAGGGACGTAGATATCGCCCACTCTTATGCAACTGTCAAATCCTCTTACGGTTATCCGGAAAAATTCAGAGTGTGTTACGGAAAAAATGCAACAGAAACTATTTTTGAAACAGCTACAATTTTATCTAAAGCAGACCTAGCAAAAACGGTCACATTAGCCATACAATCCAGCGACGAAGATGCATTGAAGGCTATCAGGAGAAGCAACATTAAAAAAGAAACGTTTGACAGCTTGCAAGAAAGATACACAAAGGCTGGCATACCCACTTATACGGAATTAATTTTAGGTTTGCCCGGTGAAACTAAGGAGACATTTATAAATGGAATACAGGGCATTTTAGAATCTGTTATTAATAATCAAATATTTATTTACCACTGTCAAATTTTACCTAACACCGAGATGGCTGACCCAGACTATATAAAAGGACATGGAATCATTACAGTAAAGATTCCTCTAGCAGAGGTGCATGGCTCTTATCGAAGCGACGACCTAATTCAGGAGTTTGAAGAGAATATCATTGGAACCACTTCGATGCCAGTGGAAGTGTGGAAAGAGTGTGCCGTCATAGCATGGACGGTTCAGCTAATGCATGCCTTAAAAATTGGATTTGATGTTGCTAGATGGCTTGTGGCTAATCATGACATTAAGTATATGGATTTTTACACTTTTCTAGCCACTTCAAATATGAGTACATTCAAGCAGTTTCAAGAGCTAGCCGAAGACATCACACAAGGGAAAGCTCGCTGCCAAATAGATCCTAAATATGGCAATATTTATTATGAGCCAGAAGAAATGGCCTTCCTGAATGTGGTGCTGAACAAGAAAAAATTCTACCGAGAGCTCCATGCGGTTCTCATAAAGTTCTTTGCCGAAAAAGGGCTTCCCTATGATAAAAAAATTAAGGATGTCATAAATCGTCAAGCTGACCAGCTGCCTGAGCCCGAAAATTTTCGTGACACTCAAGAATTGGCCCGAGAAGTAGTTTTGTATGGAAGAAAAAGCAACAAGCTAACTACGGATATCTTAAACAGGCCCGACGCGCCACTCATATTTCCCTTTAGCTAGAGAACATTTCAATGTCATACAAAATATCTTTTCCTGTTCCCACTATTCGGGTGGAGAAACTCCCCGAGCTGTACGAATCGATAGACAAATCTTTCACGCAAGACGAATGGGAAATTATTTTTATTGGCCCTCATGCCATACCTGCCGAGCTTGAAAGAAAAAGCAACGTAAAATATATACAGGACTGGGGCTCACCGTCTCGATGCAGGCAGATTGGGCTCATACATTCCGAGGGAGACTGGATGTGCTATGCGGCTGACGACGTGTTGTTTTTCCCCGGAGCTCTCGACAGGGCTTATGATAAAATCAAGGTCGCTGACTACAAAACGGCCATACTGGGTAAATATACAGAAGGAAACCGTGAAAATCCGCTCATGCTCACCGACGATTACTACAGGATGGACTTTCACGACGCGTTCAAGGAGGTGCAGCGGCACTTGTCCAAAACGTACTATCTTTTTCAGTCAGGTCTAGTCTCCTCTAAAATGATCAAGGAAATAGGTGGCTGGGATTGCCAATTCCAAACCTGCGCTATGGCCTGTGTTGACTTGTCGATGAGGCTCCAAAACAACGGGGTGGAGATTATTATGACGGACGAGCCCCTCTTTCATGCTTCTCATATGGAAGGTACAACCGGAGATCACGCCCCCATTCACTATGCTCAAACACTTTACGACGAGCCTTTGTTTAAATTGATGTATAGTTGCCCGGCAGGAGCACAACGAGTTAAGATAGGTTTAGATAACTGGCAAGACGCCCCTTCTAAGTGGGAAAAAAGATTTGGCAAGTAAAGACACCTATGATTTTGACGTTACGGTGTGCCTTCCCGGAGTGAGGGTGGAGGCGTGGGTGCCTCTGTACGAGAGCATCAAATGGTCTGCAAACAATTGCTCCTTTGAGCTTATAATTGTGGGTCCGCACCCTCCTCCCCCAGTCCTCTCTCAAGAGCCCAACATTAAATACATTCAAGACTACGGGTGCCCTTCTCGCTGCGTCCAGATCGCCTCCTTGGCCAGTCGAGGAAAGCTGTTTACTTTTGTAAGCGACGATGGCGTCCTACGCCCCAGCTCCCTAGAAGGGGCTGTTAAAAGTTTTGATACAGAGATGATGGTGATGAGATACACGGAAGGGATAAACCGAGAAGGCGGAATTCATAGTCAACCCGACGAATACTGGAGCGCGTGGTATCATGCCGACTTACAAAAAGAATGCCTAAGAGGCTATCTGATCGCCCCCGTCTGGATGATGGAAACGTCTCGGTTTAAATACTTGGGTGGGCTCGACTGCCGATTTGAACACATCAATGTTTGCTGTCAGGATCTAGCTTTTAGAATACAGGCCAATGGAGGCAAGCTAAAGTTGTCTCCCGACTTTGTGATGGATTGCGACTGGAGTTCCCGAGGCTCATGTTCTGTAGTAGACGCTTATGTAGAAAACGATAAGCCACTACTCGATTCAATCTGCGACTCTAGTAAAAACCCCTTCGAGAACAGAATGCGTATAGATTACAACAACTGGCTCGCGTCCCCGCCCCTTTGGCCAAGACGCTTTGCCGCAAACGAACTCAACAATGATTACAGGTACTAATAATGAAAGTTTTAGTGACGGGAGGGAGTGGTCTATGCGGCTCCGCAATCAGGGAAGAATCAGCAAGCTCTACACATGAGTTTGTTTTCGCAACCAGAGAAGACGCAGACCTAACGAGCCCTTGTGAAGTAGAATCTCTCTTTGGTGACAAAAGACCCGATTACGTTATTCACACCGCCGCAAGAGTGGGAGGCATTGGTGGCAACCAAGCAATGCACGAGCAGTTCTTGTACGACAACCTTCTTATTAATGTTAATGTAATCAGAAACTGCTGCCGTTTTGGCGTTAAAAAACTACTGGCCTTCTCTTCCGTTTGCGTGTTCCCTGACGATCTGGCCATTCTAGAGGAAGAGAGAATCCACGACGGGCCCGTTTTTGAGTCCAACTTTGCTTATGGATATGCCAAAAGAATAGTGGATGTCCACATTCGCGCTGCTGAAAAACAGTACGGCGTGCGTAACTGGTGCTCTGTAATACCGGGAAATATATTCGGAAAACACGACATGTATTCTATTGAGCATGGGCACATAATACCCGCATTAATGCACAAGCTTCACATCGCAAAGAAAACCGGTGAAGATTTCGTAGTGTGGGGGGATGGCAAAAGTCTCAGGGAATTTATATACGTAAACGACCTTGCCAAAATGCTTGTTTACCTTTTAGACGAGGAAGAGTATCCGAATAAGCTGATTATTTCTGGAAGAAGAGAGCATTCTATCAGAGAAATCGTAGATATATTAACACAATGCGCATCATATGAAGGTAAAATTGTGTGGGATACCTCCAAGCCTAATGGGCAGCGGTCTCGACCTTCTTCTAAGAAGCGGGTGGACGCCATCTTTCCCGGTTTCTCCTACACTCCAATTGAAGAAGCGTTGCAAATTTCTTGGGACTGGTTTAAGCAAAACTATCCTTCCGTTAGAAAGGAGTACAAATGAGAGCCCTTGATGTCCTAATAGTAGCTCCTACCGCCGCAAAACAATTGTATCAAGACCTTAGCGATGGGCTTTCAGCCAAGGAGCCCAACATATGGGCCGGGCTGCTGGCAAATTCTGTACGCTCGATTGGGTATGGCGTTGCAATTCATGACATGGAAGTTCAAGAGGAAAACATTTCTGATGTAGTTAAAGACCACGACCCTCGGCTGGTCCTCATGGTTGTTACAGGTCAGAACCCAAATGCTTCTACTGCCGCTATGACCGGAGGCGTCGAAGCCGCAGAAGAAATAAAAGATGCCCATCCTCAATGTCCCGTGGCATTTGTAGGCCCCCATGTCAACGCCCTTCCCCTCGAATCCCTGAATCGGCACTCCTGCATAGATATCGTCTTTACTAACGAGGGCGTCTATGCGCTAAGAAATCTTCTCCGCACTGATCTGTCGAAGGAAGCCTTGGGCTCTGTGTGTGGAATTGCTTACCGTGACGCAGGCGGTGATGTGCAGATAAATTCCCCCGAGCAACTGGTTCCACAAGAACTTTTGGAGACGGATCTCCCCGGCGTAGCCTTTGACTTGATGCCAGAAATGTCTAAGTACCGAACCAGCACTTGGCACGCAAACTTTATTGAGGAAGACAGAAGCCCTTTCGCCAGCATATACACTTCTCTGGGGTGTATTTTCAAATGTGAATTTTGCATGATCAATATCATAAACCGAACCAATAATGATCCCGCAGGCGTCGCTTCTGATTTTAATAAGTTTAGATTCTGGGATCCTGAATTCACTATAAAACAATTTGACTATCTAGCGGAGCAGGGGGTTAAGCAGATCAAAGTTGCAGACGAGATGTGGGTTCTGAAACCAAAGCACTTCATGACCCTTTGCGACCTTCTTATTGAGAGAGATCACGGATTTAATATCTGGGCCTATACACGTATAGATACAGTTAAACCCCAATACCTAGAAAAACTTAAGGCGGCTGGAGTTAACTGGCTTGCTATTGGGATTGAGGCTGGCAATCAAGAAATCAGAAGAGAGATCACCAAGGGAAAGTTTGAAGACATAAACATCCGCGAGGTAGTTAAGATGATTCAAGATGCAGGCATAAACGTCTGTGCTAACTATATCTTTGGTCTGGGTCATGACACATGGGACACGATGCAGGAAACTTTGAACCTCGCCCTTGAACTGAATGGTGAAAATCACAATATGTATTGTGCCACGTCTCTGCCGGGAAGCCCCCTGTATATGAAGGCCAAACAGGAAGGCTGGGATCTTCCTGAAAACTACTCAGAATACGGCTTCCTTTCTTATGATCACATTCCCAGCAGAACCTATAGTCTAGAGTCAAAGGAGGTTCTTGAGTTTAGAGACTATGCTTTCAACGTGCTCTTCGAGAACCCTCGTTACCTTAGAATGATAGGCGAAAAGTTTGGTTCATCGGCTGTGGAGAATATAAAGAAGATGACCTCCATCAAGCTTAAAAGAAAGCTTCTCCAGCCAAGCAGGTAAACTATGAATCCGGCATCCCTAAGAGCCTTCGAGCACGATATACAAAAGGTCTACGAGGGTGGCACCATTACTGGTCCAGTTCACCTTAGAGACAATAACGAAGACGAACTCTGTGCAATATTCAAAAACGTAAAGCCACAAGACTTTGTCTTCTCTACTTGGGCAAGCCACCTGCATGCTTTGCTGAAAGGGGTTCCTCCAGAAGAGGTGAAGAAGAAAATCTTAGGCGGGAAATCCATTACGCTTCATTTTCCAGAGCACCACTTTTACAGTTCCGCTATAGTCGGTGGGATTTGTCCTATCGCCACTGGGTCAGCATGGTCATGCAAGCGTAAAGAAAACTCTGACAGGAGAGTCTATTGCTTTTTGGGGGATATGAGCTTTCTCACTGGCATCGCAAGCGAATCAATAAGGTACTCACTACATCACGACCTTCCTATAACGTGGGTTGTTGAAGACAACGGCGTTTCAGTCGGGACTGATACTCAAGAGGTCTGGAACTCAGAAACTTACAAGTGGTTTGAAGTTTACCGCAGCATGTCAAGGGGATGTAAGCATTTCCAGATAACTTATTACAAATTTAAAATGACCTATCCCCACAGTGGGACGGGTGTATTTGTGGAGTTTTAAATGAACTATCTAGAACAAGTGCGAAGAGGCATGGACTACGTTGCCGCACTCCCCAATTCTATTTTTGTGGGACAGGCCGTAGCGTACAAAGGAACCGCCATAACCCATCAGGTGAAAGACTACCCGAGAGATAAACTCCTAGAGCTTCCGGTAGCGGAAGATTTTCAGTCTGGCTTTTGTCTTGGGCTCGCTCTAGATGGCTTTCTGCCAGTTTCTCTCTACCCTCGCATGAATTTTGCCATTCTCGCTTGCAATCAGCTTATTAATCACATCGACAAGTGGTTAGACATGTCAGATGGAGAGTCTCGACCAAAGGTTATTACGAAGGCGGTAGTTGGGTCACGATACCCCCTTGATCCGGGGCATCAGCACAAAGCCAACTATACGGAGGCCTTTAAAAGCATGTGTGAAAGTATTAATGTAGTTGAATTGCTCTATCCCGAGCAGATATACGCCGAATACGTAAGGGCGGCTGAACGAAAAGATGGAGTTTCTACTCTCCTTGTAGAACACGGGGACTTTTACCGATGAGTGTTATAGTTTTATCAGGATATTTTAATCCGATTCATCCGGGCCACACCAGCATGATCTTGGATGCAAAAAAGTATGCAGACAAGCTTATTGTTATAGTTAACAGTGACGCTCAGGTAAAAAGAAAAGGGACTGTTCCCTTTTTGGACGAGTGGGCTAGGTGCGAGATAGTAAGCAATATGAAGGGAGTCGATGAAGTTCTTCTTGCCGTAGATGAAGATGGAACCGTAGTTAAAAGTTTAGAAAAAATAAAAATAAATCACCGGGATCACAAGATTTTTTTTGGAAATGGAGGCGACCGGTCCCCGCATGCTTCGGCCATTCCAGAGGTAAAATTCTGCGAGGGCAACGGAATAACCCTCATCTACGGTATAGGGGACGAAAAGAGGTATTCTTCAAGCTCTCTTATACAAAAGGCAATCTTGTGCCACAAGGATTATCATTATGGACAGAATTGAGTTTGGCGAGTTGCAAATTGGGGACACGGCTAGATCGCATCTAAGCGATGTGTGCGATAGCAGCTGGGCGTCGATGGGTCCGAAGGTCAAGGCTTTTGAAAAACAGTGGAGCCATCTTTTTTCTTACAAAGACAGCGTCGCGGTTAGCTCTGGGACTGACGCCTGCATAAATGCGTGTCTCGCCCTGTACGATATTGCTGACGCCCAGAGAGGAGATGAAGTTATCGTCCCGGCGATTTCGTTTATAGCCACATCGAATGCTGTGAGAATGGCGGGGTTTACTCCTGTTTTTGTAGACATTGAAAAAGAAACTCTAAACATAGATCCCTCCCAGATAGAGGCGGCTATCACAGACAAAACTCGTGCCATTATGGTGGTCCACACGATGGGGAGGCCGTGTGATATGACAAGTATAGTTGAGATTGCGCAAAAGCATGGCCTTAGACTCATCGAAGATGCCTGCGAAGCCCATGGGGCAGTTCACAAGCTAAAGAGAGTTGGCCATTTTGGAGACATGACATGCTTTAGCTTCTACATCGCCCACTTGGTTTGCTGTGGTGAAGGAGGAATGGTTTCCACTAACGACGAGTCTATTGCTCAAGTACTGCGGTCTACCCGCTCTCACGGAAGGCCCTTCGACTCTATCTATTTCGATCACCAAAGGACTGGCATCAACTCCAAAATGAATGATCTTGAGGCTAGTATCGGACTAGAGGGCATAGAGAATTTCTGGAAAACTTTCGACACACGCAAAGACACCATGTACAGATTCCGAATGGCGTGTCTAGGCTTTGATGATGTAGCTTGGTTCTCTGAAGAAGATGCAAGAGATTTCAATTGCCCCCACGGGTTCAGCGTCACCACCCAGAAAGAGGGAGATATACAAAAGGTTATTGACTGTCTCGACCGATATAACATTCACTGGAAGAGAAACTTTGGATGCATCCCCACACAGCACGCTGCTTTTTCTGACATGGGCTATTCTCTCGGAGACTTTCCCAATGCCGAATGGGTGGGGGAGAACGGGATTCACATCGGCTGCCATCAGTATTTATCTGAAGAGGACATAGTTAGAGTAGAAACTGCCCTGAATGAGGCGCTAGGCTCCCTATGAACAAGATTCTTATCACGGGGGGCGCTGGTTATATTGGCTCTTCCCTTCTTGGCACTAGTCGTCCCGGCTACATTACAGTGTTTGATAATCTGTATTGGAATCAGGGGGCCTTTGTATATCCTCTCCTGCGATCCTTTCCCTTTTTTAATGAGAGCGTTCTGGACTGGAGCGACAAGCTCAAGCGGGAAATTGAAAGGGCCGATGTTATTATTCCTCTTGCAGCATTGGTGGGGGCTCCTCTCTGCGAAAAGGAACCGGATCTCGCACAGGAATTAAACTATCGCTGGTTTGAAAAGCTTCTTGGCTATTTAGACAACCAGCTTGTCATCTAT
>Ga0098040_1001094_pt1 | contig 12126 bp, 3 predicted proteins | sample 7_EtaG_FD_75065 | JGI IMG/M metagenome (GOLD analysis project Ga0098040, IMG submission 75065) | Marine viral communities from the Subarctic Pacific Ocean - 7_ETSP_OMZ_AT15161 metaG | ecosystem: Environmental > Aquatic > Marine > Oceanic | place: Pacific Ocean | collected 2015-01-08
TGCACAATTAAATATTGCAGGACAAAATGCTTTAGCTGCAGACCTAGCTAATTTTGAACCTTTTATAAGTAAAGGTGGTGCAGATGCAGTTGCAGCATATTCTGGCAATATTCCAGGACCAGGTGCAGCTACGTTTGGAGATGATTTTAGTACAGTATTTTCAGATGGAGTTGGACAAGGACTTTCTAATATTGGTTCAGCAGTTATGAATGACCCATTAGCACGAGGTACATTATTAACTACTGGAATGATGTATGGTATGGATGCGACACAAGCAGACTACGAAGAACAAATGCGTAGAATGGAAGAAGAAAGGTTAGAAAGAAAAAGACAAAATGAATTGATGAATCCTGAACCTATACTTTTCTCAGCAGAAGGAGGAATAACTGGTTACGATCTTGGAGGCATGGTAAGAAGTAAATTTGGCGACTTGCCTGATAATATAGGTGGAGAATTGCCACAAATTTATGCTCCAGCAAGACAACCTTATCAGGTTAATCCTAATTTTATGGCAGGTTTTTCACCTGAAACTATGTACTTTAGACCTGAAACACTTTCTGCACCAGCATCAGGTTTGCGAGCAGGAGCACCACCAGTTAATGAGGCAGTGCCTTATGAAGGCTCGCAAGGTGGGTATGGTGGAAGACAGGCTTATATAGCTCCACAAGTATCTATTGACCCATATGCTGCTTATACAGGTGAAGCACCAGAAGGATTAAAATTTGGCAAACCACTTAGACCTGTATTTGAAAAACCTGAATTACCAGACCAAGGACTTGTAAATCCAGGAATACCTGATTTTGATGGACCTGTTGGATTAGGTGGAAGAATAGGTATTCCTAATATAGGAAACTTAGATATGCAATCAATAATAGATAGTCTTGACCAATATAATATTCCTGAAAGAGAAATTGGTTTAGGTGAGTTTATGAATCAACAAATTACACCATATCTTGATAATACTATGAATATTGCACCTACTTTAGAAGTTGCTCCTAAACTAACTGACATGAGCGAAGACGATCTTCAACCTTTTATTGACGCAAGAAATGAAGCTGGAGGAACGGACAATATGTCAAGAAGTGTAGATAATTTCTTACTTAGGTCAACTACTAGACTTTTAGAAAATGCAGGAATGATTCCTCCTTATGAAGATTCCGCTAATAAATATCCCATAAATACAACTAAATCCGCAGACGTTGTGCAACCTCGTACTCTTGGTAAACAACTACTACCAGGCACAGACAATGGAATAGATATTTCTCAATATTTAGGTGGTGATAATAGAGAAGATACATTAAAAGGCTTACAAGGTATTTTTGGTCCACAAGTAGAATATGCTACAAGTCCAGTTGAAGGCTCTAACTACATGATGACTGCTGAAGCATTAAAAAATCGTGGCATAACTCCACAAGACACAGGTAAAGGTATTTTTGGCAAAGTCAAGCCATCAGCTTTACCCAAAGGTTATTATGAAAGAGCAAAAGAATATTATTCTCAAGGTATGGCAACACCAGAAGATGTTGAATATTTAGCTTCTACTCCAACACACAAAATAACAGGTAATTTGTACGACTCGGTTTTACCTAGAGGACCAAAAGCTAAAGCATTTCTAGCTGGTAAACCTGAAGCTTTAATTGACCGAAATAATTTAATTGAATATATGAAAAATCAAGGGCTTGAACCTGATTTTGCAAGTGGTGGCGATACTGGTTTATTTAGTGATCCTGTATTACTTCCTCCTACTATGCCTATGACTGCTCCAGTAGCTCCTTTTGGAGTTACTCCTATGCCAGTAGATATAATGCGAATGTCAGTTCCTTCAAATCCAAATTTTGATGTAAGTAATTTAGGTCAATTTGATTCTGGAAATATGCAAGCTAGTGATTTTTCTTTTGCTGGTGGTTTTACTCCTGCTTCTACTCCTGATACTCCTGTAAACAATCTTCAACAACAAATTGATGCTTCTACTCCTGGTTTTGTTTCTCTTCCTTCTGATCCTGTTATTGCTCCTCCTCTTCCTCCTATTCCTGTTCCTACTGAAGCAGGAGCACTTGCTGCTGATTTAACTCCTGCTCCTGTTCTTACTCCTGCTATTGCTCCTGCTTCTAATTATGTGGGTGGTTTTGGTTTTGGTTTCGGTGGTAGAAATGCAGAAATTCCAGTTCCTGATATTTCTCAAAACAATCTTCAACAACAAATTGATTCTTATACTCAAATTATGCAAGAAGCAGATGGTATAAAACAAAATTTAGAAGATTTAAAAGAATCAGAACCTGATTTTGCAGGTGGTGGAAAAACTTTATCTAAAATGGGATATCAAGAAGGTGGTATGACAGATATGATGAGTGACCCTTTAACTCAAGAAGTTGCTAGGTTTATTTTGGGTGAATCTGATAATGAAGAAGCTTTAAATATGTTTTTAACTAAGTATGGAAATGAAGCCTTTATGGAACTTAGAGAAGCTGTATTGCAATCTATAGTTCCAGGTGCTCAAACAGAAGGTTTAATTGCAGGCGATAGCGAAGGTGGAATGGATGATGACCTTAGAGGAATGATAGGGAATAAAGAAAGAATAGCCGTATCTCAAGACGAATTTATAGTTCCTGCTGATGTAGTATCTATGTTAGGAGATGGTAGTTCAAATGCTGGTTCTCAAGAACTCTACGACATGATGGATAGAGTTAGACAAACTAAAACAGGAACTACTAAACAAGCACCTAGATTAGCTAATGCAGGAGGACTATTGCCAGCATGAATGAGCCAGCAATAAATCAAGAAGCTTCAGGTATTTATGAAATATCTTTAGTTCCAATAGAACAAATGCCTTTAATTTGGTCACAAGTTGAAGGATTTTTAAAAAAATCTGCTAAAAGATCAGGTGGCAGAACAAGAATTGAAGATATTTATTATGATTTAATAAATAACCAATCTCAATTATGGATAATATTTGATACAGGAGATTTAAAAATAAATGGAGTACAGATAACTTTATTTAATGATTATCCAACTGGTAAAAGAATGCTTAATCTTGAGCATACATCAGGCAAAAATATGCAAGATTGGGTCGAAGAAGGTATAGAAGTAATGATGAAATTTGCCAAATCTAATGGATGTGAAGGATTAGAAGGTATGGGTCGTCATGGTCAATGGAATTGGGTCAAAAACAAAAGAGGCTGGAAGAAGCCTGCAACATTTTACGAATATATATTTGAGGATGATAAATGAAAAAATTTAAAGGTGGTGGTGGAAGTTCTGCACCAACAGAACAAACTGTATATAGCACAGACTTACCTGAATACGTTGAGCCGTATTTTAAACGGCTATTGCAACGTGGAGAGGCTGAATCATTACAAGGATACACTCCTTATGGGGGTCAAAGGCTATCTTATTTTTCGCCTGATGAATTAACCAGTCAGGCAATGACAAGAGGATTTGCTACTTCAGGCACTCCTCAACAGTTTACTGATGCGTCTTCTAGATATGGTGGCACACAAGGCTATGCTCCACAATATCAAGCAGGACAATTTGACCCTGGTTATGCAGCAAGGACTAGAGATTCAGGTTATCAAGCTGGACAAATAATAGGTGGCGAATATGCACCTATGGGATATGAAGCAAATTTGCAAAGGTTTATGTCACCCTATCAACAGAATGTTATAGACGTAGAAAAGCGTGAAGCAATGCGACAATCTGACATAATGGGTAAAGGAATAGGTGATGCAGCTACAGCTCAAGGTGGTTTAGGTGGTTACAGAGAAGCTATACAACAAGCAGAACGAGAGCGTAATTTAGGACAGCAACTAGGCGATATACAAACTAGAGGCAGTCAAGCAGCATTCCAATCAGCTCAACAACAATTAGCAGCAGAAAGAGCTGCTGGTTTAGGTGCAGCTCAATTAGGACTACAACGATTTGGTGTACAAGAAGGAGCTAAACAAACTCAAGAACAGTTAATGCAGTCTGCTATGCAAGCAGGTGAACAGGCAAGAATAGATGCAGCTAAACTTGGATTGACAGCTCAACAACAAGAGGAAGCAGCAAGACAACAACAAGAAAAGTTTGGTCAAAGTGCATATGATATGTCTAATCGTTATAACTTAGCTGCTGCCCAAGGATTAATGGGTGCAGGACAAACTATTAATCAAGATGCTGTATCAAGGATAGCTGCATTACAAGGAATAGGTTCACAGCAAAGAGCATTGAGTCAGGCTAGTATGGATATGGGCTATGAAGACTTTATGCGTCAAAGAGACTATGCTCAAAATAGACTTGGTATGTTTAGTAATATATTGAGAGGTGTTCCAGCTACTCCACAACAAACAGTTAGTCAATTTCAACAACAACCAGGATTATTTCAACAAGCTATAGGAGCTGGTTTAACTGGCTTAGGATTATATAGAGGATTTGGAGGTGCAGGATAATATGGCAAATTTAGTACAATTAGCAAATGAATTAGAGTATGTGCCTAAAATGCAATTGGCAGAAATGGCTCAAGACCCTAATAATAGATTTCCACAATACTTAGTCTTGTCAGAAATACAAAGACGAACTTTAAATGAAAGGGCTTATGCAGCAGCACAACCTCAGCCTACTACTACAGTAGCAGAAGAAGTGGTGCAAGATTTTGTGCAGCCCAAGGGTTTGCAAGCAGGTATACCTTCTGAATCAGCTCCAACTGATGCTTTCTCTTCAGAGTCTATGGGTATGCCTGCCTCTGCTCCTCCAATTGGAATGGCTGGAGGAGGAGAAACAGTTATTGATAAATGGTTCGGAAATGAAATACTTAATCCTTTTGTAAGCGATACAGGAACGGCAAAATGGTATAATCCTGTTGCAGGTCTTCCTCATGTACAATATAACAATCTTATGGAAACTGGCGAGCCAATGCAAGGTTTGCCCTTAGATTTTAGTAAGGACATAAATGAAGAATTAGGATCATATACGCCTAATTTTAATTTGGAAGAATACGAGAAAAAAAAGCTGGAAGAACTTGAAAGGCTTTATGCAGAAAATCCACAAGCATTTTTAGTAGATTCTAGCAGAAAAGCATCTGGTTATTTAAAAGGTGGACAAACAACAAATCCTGGCTTTGCTTCTCTTCCTCCTACAAAAATAAATCAAGCAATGTATGGTCTTGAAGGTATGGCTAACAAATACGCTAATCCTTATAGTGGACCTATAAGAAGTACATTAGGTGCAGTAGGAAATATGAGTATCGGAGATAAAGTAGTTGATCCTAATACTCTTAGTTTTTTAAATAAAGCAAATAATACTTTAGATAGAGTAGTAAGTGGCACAGTAGGTGCTTTAGTACCTGGAGGAAGTACACCATTTAGAGATATGCTAAAACGCAAGAGAGCAAGACAAAGCAGAGGACAAGAATCTTATGATGAAAATGTAGAAGCTTTAAGTAGGTCTGATGAAAGAAGTGATAAAGCATCTGGTGGTTTAACTGGTTATGCCAATCAAGGTAGAACTGCTTTGCCTGGAGTTTTACCAAGTTTAACTCCATATGCAGCATCTGAAGCCGAAGAATACGAAGAAGATGCTAATTCGTTAAAAGAAAGTTTTAAAAATTCCTTTCTTATGGATGCGTTAGTAAATTACATGATGCAGCAGCCTGCAGTTTCGTCAAGTCTTGATGCAACCATGGCTCTTAATGATATTAAAAAAGATGTTGAAGAATCTGATTATTCAGGACCTACAGGTGCTCAAATTGGAGGAGGTTTACTTGCATTAGCAGGCTTATTACCTCATACAAGAAGGATTAAAGCAGCTGGGAAGTGGGGGAAAAATTTATATGAAAAAACAATAAAACCTTTTATGAAAAAACGATATGGAGCTCAACCTGCATCATACCAATACACATCAGGTGTTAATCCTATTGTTGGCTCACAGGTTGCTGGATATACACCTAAAATGAGTGCTTTGAGACAAACATTATTAGGAACAGGAGAAGGTAGATTTGTTCTTTCAGCACTTCCTATAGGCTTAGGCACGACTCTTATGTCAGGTTATGATTGGAACTCTGAAACAGGTGAAATAACAAATAAAGATGGTAGTGAACTGACAGACCAACAAAAAGATTATCTAAAAATGTTGCAAGAAAATGCAAAAGCCTCGCAAGAAAAATCTAAAAAAGGTTTAGGTGGTGCTTTTAGTCCTACTGACCTTATACAATTAGGTGGCACTATTATGGCTGCTAGAAATATAAGTGAGTTAGGTCAAGGTATAGCTGGCGTAGCTGGTTTATCTTCTGAAAGAAAAATTGCTGCTGAACGTGCAGCTTTAGAATCTAGATATCTACAAGCACAAACAGGTAAAATAGAAGCTGAGATAGCTGCTATGCCTTTACAAGACGCTATAGCTTCCCTCAAACAAATAGATATATTTTTAAAGAATATTAATGAAGGAGCAGGTGATGCTACAGAACAACAAATACAAGAACTTTTACAGCAAAGACAATTCTTACAACAAAAAATATTACAAGAACAAGGCTATAGCTCACAAGCAATGTCTAATACAAATAAAAGTTTAATAGATTCATATACTTAATATGCAAAAAGTTAATCTGCCTGACGGAAGAGTATTAAAAATACCTAACGATTTATCTCCTGAAAAGCGAGATGCGTTATCTAATGCAGTTAAAGCAGAATATAACATTGACATTAATGAAGGCTCTTTAGGCGAATGGTTAGTAGATAAACCTGTATCTTTGGTAAGAGGTTTATCTCAAATGGTTCCTACGGCTGTTAAGGGTGTAGCTGGTTTAACAGTAGGAAGTGATAGCGATATAGTTAAAAGAATATCTGATTATCAAAGATATGTAGCTACAGAATCACCATTAGCATCTGACCCTAAATACAGAGATGCTTTTGGAACTAAACTAGCTGAAGGTGCTGGTTCTTTGGTTGGCTTTGGTGGACTTTCGTATGCAGGTAGAAGATTAGCAGCTAAGGGTGTATTGAGTGATAAAGCAGGTCGTTTTGGCGTTCCTGGTTCATTAGCTGTACCTATGGGTATGGGTGAACAAGTAGATAGATTGGAGCAATCTAGAGCGTTGGGAGAAGAATCACCAGGTTTTTTAGCTGAAAAAACAGCCATTCTTGCTGGTGGTGTTATAGGTTTAAGTGAATTAGCACCTTTAGAAAGATTGTTTAGAGGCATTCCCAAAAATGCTTTAAAGAATCCTACAGTACAACAGTTACTTAATACACGATTAAGGTCAGCAATAGCAACAGGTTCTGCTGAAGCTATTCAAGAAGCTGGAGCTGGTGTATTACAAAACTTAACAGCAGCAGGATTATATAGTGATGAAATACCTATATTTGATAGTGCATTAGAAGAGTTTACTATTGGTGGCATTTTAGGAGCAAGTGCTGATTTACTTGTTAATAGTCTTGCCAACAGAAGAAGTATTAGCAGCCAGCAATTAAGGGATGCAGAAACGAAAGCTAGAGACAATAGAACTAGTCTTCAATCACAAGATAAATTTGCTAGAGCACAAGAGCAAGGAATGGTTGAAGAGTATCAAGAACCTATTATAAAAGAAAAACCTGAAATAGATGTTCCAGCTATTGTTGATGTAGCACCACCTGATTTAGGAGTAATAGAAAATCCTGATGGTCAATTTTCAGTTGTTGATTATAACGACTTAGAAAATCCTATACTAAGCTCACACGCTACCGAAGTTGATGCTCTATTAGAAAAAAATAATCAACAAACAAATTACGAAAGAAAAGTTTTAGACGTAGAAGTAAACAATGATGTTTATTTAATGGGAATGCCTGATAGCGATTCAGCTAAAATGTTAGGTAGAACTATTCTTGACCCTAACATTACACAAATAAATTTATCTACTTTAATAGGATATGATTCTTCTATTTCAGATGATTTAAAAACAGAATTAAATAAAGAAAAATCTGCCACATATCCAGCACAGCCATATAGGCAGATGCTTGAAAATAAAAGAAAGAATTTAGAAAAAACTGCTAAATATTTAGAAAGTAAAGGTTTAGATTTAAAAAGTAGTTTTTCAATGCCTGAAGTTAAAAAGGTTTTAAAGCCTAAAGACTATAATCTAATGTTAGAAAGTTTTGCTAATCATGCTTTTACTGCTTCTGAAAAAGCAGGTGAACCTTCTATAAGAGAAGATAAATTAGATGTAACAATAAAGAATATTAAAGCTATTGCTGATTCTAAAAATATAGAGTTAGATTTTAAAGACCCAGCAGTTCGTTATGCAGCAAAACAATGGACAGGTTTTGAAGATATACCTAAAACAAGAAACAGAGGTGCTAAAGAACTTTTCTTAGCCAGAATACATTCTCTTCCTGCATTTAATAGTAAAACTAAATTTCCTGATTTTAGACCTAGAGCTTACACAGGTGTAGACATGGCTAACTTTGTGGCTTCTGCACAAGACATACAATTTACTGATGCTGACTTATTGGTAGCTGGTCCTGAAAGTATTAGAAATAAACCAGAAAATGTTAAACAATTTTTAAATGATTTAATTGAAAGTGGTAGAGCTAAAAAAATAAAAAACACAAATAAATATGAATTAACTGATGACTTTGAATACACAGTCGCCAGAAGACAAGAAGGGTTTAATGAAACACCAGATGAATTTCGTGCAAGATTAGAAAGAGATAGGTCATTAGGTAAAAATAAATTATCTGATGAAGCTATAGATAGTCTTGTTGCGTCTGAAGAAGTAAGGCAAGAAAAGGTATTGCCACCAAAAGAAATTGAGAAAAAACTTATAGACTTTAATGAAACAATTGAAGAAGGTCGTACAAATAAATTTGCTAAAGAGTTAAGGAAAAAACTAAATAAAGTAGGATTAAGAGACACAGGTATAGTTGTTAGTAATGATATTTTATCTACTACTACATTAGCCGAAACTGAAACTGGAGATATTATATTTGACCCTAGAGTTACTAGAGAATCAGCTACAGAAGGTGCAGCAGAGGGCGAATATGATAGAGATACGGATATTATTTTCTTATCGCTTAACTCTGTAAATCCTGATGGCACAGCTACTGACGAACAAATACTACAGAGGTTAGATAAGATTCTTGACCATGAAATGATTCATGCGTTAAGAAAGAAAGATTTAATTACTGAAAAAGAATATCAATATTTAAGAAACGAAGTTAAACGTAAAAAAGTTCCTACTGAATATGATGATTCCAGCAAGAATGAAACTTTTTATACTAGAAGTCAAAGAATTAATAGTGGCATGGTACAACAAGCCACATTAGAGGGTAGGGCAAAAGAAGAAATAGAAGAACAATTAGTTGAAGAAGCTATAGCTGAAATGTATAGAGCTAGGGAGTTCAAACCTGTTACACCAAAATCTAAAGGTATATTAAATAGAATAGTTGAGTTCTTTAAATCTATGGGTCAAGCCATGCGTGTATCAGGCTACAGAGATTCTTCTGAAATATTTGCTGATATAGAAAGAGGTAAAGTAGGAGCTAGAGAAAGAGGACAAATACGAACCTTGCAAGAGCTAGATAAAATATCTATGGCTAGAGAACAAGGTATTGTTGGTGGGCTAGGCATAACACCTTCTACTGTGCCTGAAGAACTTCGTGGTGAAGATAAATTAGATACTTCTGACACTCAATCAATAGAAGATGAATTTGGTGAAGGTGTTTTAATTACTCCAACTGTATCTTTTAATGATGTTAAATCAGATACAGACCCTATAACAGGTGTTACGTTGCCTTTGGGAGCTAGACAAAGAGGGAGTTTATACAATAAATGGGAATTAACACCTGAAGAATTTGAAGCTGATAGAAAACAAATTTTAGATGAATTTTATAGACCTTCTGGCATTGGCATTGGAATTGAAAATATTAAAAGTATAGAAGTATTAGAGTGGCTTAGTAAAAATGGACCAACAGAAGACTATAGAGTTATTGCTAATAGACTATTAGTGCAACAAAGAAAATTAAAAAGAATAGTTGGCATTGAAGGATACTTTGCAATATTCAATAATGACTACGGAGGAGCACAAAGATTTATTGGTAAAGGTAGCAGTCACAATAGATATCTTGGTATTTCATATCCACCTTTTTTAAATGATGGAAGTTATAATGTTAGAGATTATAACCCTTATGGCGATAGCAAATTAGTACAACAAGTATATTTAAAAGATAGACCTGGCACTTTTACACCAGGTCATAATGGTGTAAGTTTTGATACTATGTTACATGAATTAGTTCATCAAACTACACAAGCTGCTACTAATTTTTATGAAGGTGGTAGAGCAACTGAACAATCTAAAAAACTTGTAAAAGATTTAGAAGAAGTTAGAAAAGAATTAATAAAAGAAATTGAAAAAAGAACTGATACTAAAGGTTCTATTATTGATGGTGCATATGTCAATGATGCTGCTGCAGAAAAATTAGAGGATGAATTTGGAGATGGTGCAACCAAAATAGTATATGCAGCAAGTAAAATACAAGAAACTTTGGCAGTTGGATTTACTAATAGATATGCTCAAGACTTTATGGATAGTATTCCATATAAAGGAACTAAAAAAACTTTATGGGATAAGTTTACTGAATCAATAAGAAAGCTATTAAGTTTACCTGCTAAAACTAACAGTTTATTTTCTGAATTTTTAAGGATAAGTGGAAAATTAACAAATTTATCTAACGCACAATTAGAAGAACTAAATAGAACTGGTGCTGATTATGATTATGGTCCACCTGTTGCTAGCTATGAAACGTCTGACCCTTCTATAGAATCAGAACTTTCTGATTTAAGAAGAGAATTATATGATGCAGAAAGTTTAGAGTCTGCCGATAGAGGTTATGTAGATGTAGAGGCAGGCAATCGTAATATGAGAAGAGTACAAAATATAAGAAATAAAATTGAAAGACTTGAAGAACAATTAAAACGAGAAGCAGAATTAAAACGACCAGTCACACCAGAACAGTTGCCTTTATTTAGTAGAGGACCTAGAGATGAATCGTCAGGTCATTTAGCTGATTATGTGCCTGCACAATATGGTCCACCTGCACATCAGCTAGATTTAGAAGCAAGTGGTGAATTTACTCCAGAAGGTTATTCTGCAGTTAGTTATGGTTTTACATATCCTAAAACTTCTCCAGATTATAGAACAAGAGAATTTACAGTTTATAGCACAGCTAGAACTCCACAAGAAATACAAGAAGAACGAGAATTTGTAATTAAACTTATGGAAATAAGAGGCAATCCAAATGCAGAAATAACTATGTATCAAGCTGCACCACAAAGAGATTTAAGAGAAGGAGATTTAATAACTCCATTTTTAAGTGAAGCTGAAGCTCTTGTAGAAGATTCTAAAGTTACACAACAAGAAATTAGAGAAGCAGATAGGGCTAGAAGAAGGCAAGAACAAATAGATAAAACAGGTGCTGTAGATTTACAACAGGAAAAACTATACAACCAAATGGACAAAGTTTTTGATATTGGAGGACCTTTTGCTGATAGAACTCCATCAAGGGTACATACTTTTAAATTAAGAGCAGGAGATGTTCGTTGGGATGGTAATAATGGTTGGGCAAGATGGGGTTACTTCCCAAGAATAAAAGCTGTAGAAGATTTACCTTTATTTAGTAGAACTCAAAAAGATGAGAAAAAAATAAGAACTATAGCTAGAGAAAATAGAAAAAGATTAAAGGAAGAATACAAAAATGATCCTGATGCTGTAGATGAAATTATTAAAGAATTTGAAGGCGAAGAATTATTTAGTGATGGTAGTGGTTTTATAGAAGGAATTACTACAAATAGAGGATATATGGATGACATTCCCTTGTCTTTTTCTTCTGAAAGATTATCTAAAAAAGTATTAGAAGATTATGGTTATGAAGAAATATTTGAAGGAGAAATGTCATCAGAGTTAAGAGATAAAGATAATCAACAAAATTATTATGTAGATTTAGGACAGAATAAATTTAGAGTTTACTTTAATCGTTATGGTAATAAAAGAAACCAAGCGACTATTACTAATCCTACTTTAGATGAGTTAATGAATGAATCATGGTTTGAAAAAGAACGTAGGTCTTCTGACATCCCTTTATTTTCTAGGCAATCTAAAACACCTCCAGATTATTTAATACCTAA
>Ga0098040_1001096_pt1 | contig 12111 bp, 13 predicted proteins | sample 7_EtaG_FD_75065 | JGI IMG/M metagenome (GOLD analysis project Ga0098040, IMG submission 75065) | Marine viral communities from the Subarctic Pacific Ocean - 7_ETSP_OMZ_AT15161 metaG | ecosystem: Environmental > Aquatic > Marine > Oceanic | place: Pacific Ocean | collected 2015-01-08
AAAAAAGTAAGCTGACAACTATACACGTGACGGGCCCGTTCGTTTTACATAAACTGTTATGTAATTTATGCAATTTGACACGTATTGAAGATTTGCAATTAAACTATCGATATGACCTGATGGGAGACTCAAGTTTTACTTATATTGAGGACATTGTCCCGGAAAAACCGACATATGTTGAAGAGAACGTGTATGCAGGCTATAACGAAGATTTACGCGCCATGGGTATAACGCCACATGACCACTTAGAAGCTGTATCGAAAGGATAAGAGGATTTAGTTGATGAAAGAGATCAGTTTTGATGAATGCCCCGCCCACGGCCGCTCAACAGTTTTGAAAAAAGCATTAGCGCGCATACATCTTTTAGATAAACAGGAACTAATATTATTGGAGACCGGATGCATTCGAAACGTTGATTGGAAATATAGTGATGGCCATTCAACACTTCTTTTTGGCTGGTATTGTCAGAAATACAACGGCACTCTTTATACACTTGAAATAAATCGCGATGCCTTAGAATTATGCAAAGAGATCACCAAAGAATATAAGGATAATATTAGATACATTTTGGGTGATTCATCTGATACTATTTTAAAGTTAGGGTTGGAAAAAATTGATTTATTATATCTAGATAGCGCCAATGACGCCAATGTTGCATTAAATGAATACAATGCTGCAAAGCATTTCTTGAATTCCGAATCGATTATTATAGTCGACGATGTTGTTAGCGGCAATAAAGGCACCCTCGTCGGCCCGCAAATGACGTTAGATGGGTGGAACATTGAATTAATAGAAAATGATGAAGGCGGCGGCGGTGGCTCTTATTATTGCACACAACAGAAAAGGAATGCATGAAAGATATGGAGAAAATGAAAACCGCGCTATGCTTTTCAGGAACTGCAAGAAGTTTGCAGTACACACATGACAATATAAAAGAAAAATTAATTAATTCTTTAGAAGATTGTGATATATTTGTTTTCTTAGCTGAAAACCCACATGCTTATAAATTTAAAGAATTATTTGCGGATAGTGATCAAATAAAAAAAATTATTATTGAAGAAGAGTCAAATCGCGATATATCAAAAATAAATTTTGCCCCCGGGTGGCCGAACCTAGGTAGCTCTTGTGAAATCTATATTAAAATGATTAGATCGCGCCAAAGATGCGAAGAAATTCTATCTCTTTACGAGAAAGAAGAGAATATCAACTATGACCGAGTTATTTTTTCTCGACTTGATGTTAAATATTTTGATGAGGTGAACCCATATATCAAAAATTTGAATTATGATTGCCTTTGTGTGCCTGATTTTCATAATACCTTTGGAGGTGTTATTAATGGATATAATGATAGATTTGCAATTGGTAACAGAGAAGATATGAGAACCTATTTCAATGTTCCTAATTCGGTCGAAGAATTTAATGAAAATGGCGGCCAAATCACAGCCGAAACGCTTTTAAAGTGGCACCTAGTAAATGGTGGCGTACAAGTTAAAAAAATACCTATTAGATTTACGCGCGTCCGGGCCAATGGCGAAGAGATTGATTTAAGGTTGAAAGATGAAAGGTTAGCCCATCGCGATACATAATAAAACACTATTAATCAATGGAGTTATAATATGAAATATTTAGTACTAGGTTCATCTGGACAAATTGGATATCCATTATGCAATTTTTTGAGGAAGTTGGGCCATAAAGTTTTAGAATTTGATGTTGTAGAAGATGAATTAGAAGATCTCCGCACACACAATAATGAATTATTAGATAAATATGTCAAAGAAAGCGATTTTGTATTTTTTTTGGCTTTTGACGTCGGTGGCTCTAGATATTTGACAAAGTATCAACATACTTTTAACTTTTTTCATAACAATGTCAAGCTAATGAGCAACACTTTTCAGATTTTGAAAAAACATAATAAACCTTTTATTTTTGCTTCAAGTCAAATGTCTAATATGAGTTATTCTCCATATGGCGTGGCAAAAGCGGCGGGAGAAAGATATACAGATTCATTAAACGGACTAACAGTTAAATTTTGGAATGTGTATGGCCCGGAGCGAGATTTAGAAAAAGCCCATGTGATAACAGATTTTATTTTAAAAGCAAAAAACACTGGCATCATCGATATGCTGTCAGATGGAACGGAGGTAAGGCAATTTTTACATGCTGATGATTGTTCAAAATGTCTATTGGCATTAAGCGAAAAATATGATGTGCTTGACAAAAGCAAAGAGTATCATGTAACAAATTTTGAATGGACATCAGTGTTGAAAATAGCAGAAATTATAGCATCAAAGTTTGAAGGAACAAAAGTAATACCAGCAGAACAAAAAGATTTACTTCAAAAAGATAGGAGAAATGAAGCAGACACGCATATCTTAAATTTTTGGAAACCTAAAATCAGTATAGAGGAGGGTATTAATATGATTATTGAGGAGTTAAAATGAAAAAGATATTAGTTTGCGGCGCCGGCGGGTTTATTGGTGGCGCAATGATGAAAAGACTTAAAAAAGAAGGCTACTGGGTTCGTGGAGTTGACATTAAAGAACATGAATTTTTTAACGGACATGAAGTTGCCGATGAATTTGTTGTTGGAGATTTAAGAGATCCATTGGTTTGTGATAAAGTAGTTACAGAAGATATAGATGAAATATACCAATTTGCTGCTGATATGGGCGGCGCCGGTTATATTTTTACTGGCGAGAACGACGCAAATGTTATGCACAACTCCGCATTAATTAATTTAAATATGGCCGAACAGTGTGTAAAAAAGAACATAAAAAAGATTTTTTACTCCTCCTCGGCGTGCATATATCCAGAACACAATCAGCTTGATCCCGACAATCCAGACTGCAGAGAAATTTCCGCATATCCAGCGCTGCCAGATAGCGAATATGGGTGGGAAAAATTATTTAGTGAACGTCTTTATTTGGCCTTCCACAGAAATTATGGGCTAAATGTGAGAATAGCTAGATATCATAATATTTTTGGCCCACAAGGATCGTGGAACAACGGCAAAGAAAAAGCTCCAGCAGCGATGTGTAGAAAAGCAACAGAAGCAAAGTCTGGAGAATCGCTTGAAGTGTGGGGTGACGGAAAGCAGACACGATCTTTTTTATATATCGATGAATGCTTAGAAGCCACCAGACGTTTGATGGATTCGGACTTCGTTGGACCAATAAATATTGGATCAGAAGAGATGATTTCGATTAACGGCTTGGCACAAATGGCTATTGAAATCTCTAGAAAGGAAATAACGATTCATAATTTAGACGGCAAAGATTTTGAAAATAAATATGGATTTAGATGCCCGCTCGGCGTACGCGGCAGAAATTCTAATAATGACTTAATTCGAGAAAAACTGAGTTGGGATTATTCTCAACCTTTAAGTGTTGGTATAGAAAAAACTTATGTTTGGATTAAGGAACAGTACGCGATTTTAAATAGAGAGGAAAAATGAACCCTTTTGAACTTATGATCGATTTGGTAACGAGAAATGAACAAGACATTGATGAACACATATTGACTTTGTTCTCATTGACGCTTTCATTAAAGCCAACAACAATATATGAACTAGGTGTTCGAACTGCAAGAAGCACGTTCCCCTTCTTATATGCTAGTCACATTGTAAAATCAAATGTTATTTCTGTAGACATCAACGATATTAGACCAGATATTATGTTTCCCGAAGATTGGAAAAAACGCTGGCAATTTTATAAGAAAGATGCACTAGAATTTTTGGAAAAAGATTTTCCAATATTTAGAAATTTAAGAAATTCTATTCAACAAGAATCTGGTGATATTATTTATATTGATGATTGGCACGCAGGAGATCACGTAGAAAAAGAGCTAGCATTAATATCTGATTTGGTTACACCAAAAGATCTAATAATATTACATGATTTGATGTATGGAAACTCACAGCCACATTATAGGTCTGTTGAAAATCCAAAAGATAAACAGTGGGATAAAGGTGGGCCCTATAAACCGGTTTCAAAATTAGATTTAAATAAGTGGGAATACATGACCATTCCAAGGTGCCATGGCTTAACACTTGTGAGAAAAAAATCAGATAAAATTATAACAGAATAAGCATGCTATCAAAAATAACAATAAATCAACGTTTGCTTAATTTGATTGAAAACAAAAATATTGTAATTGTTGGGCCCGCGCCTTATTTAAAGGGGCTGAATAGAGGGGCTGAATTTGACAATTCAGATGTTATAGCAAGGCCAAATGAAATAATACCACCTAAAAAACTAAGAAAAGATTACGGCAGTAGAACTGATTTGTTTTTTTGTAATTTTGGTACGATATGGATGCCGGGTATAAAAAGAAAATTATCCTTAGATGATCATGACGATCACTTTAAAAAAATAAAATTAGTAATTGGCAGCGCGATTAAAGCACACCACTCAGAAGGGGACTTTTTATCTTGGCCAGACAATCACGTAAGTGCAATACCTAATAATTTTCAAAGTATCAATAAATATAATTTGCCTTTTTATTGGATTGGCGTCAAAGATTATAAGAAGATATATAAAAATATTGGAGTTGAGTTTAACACCGGAATAGCTGCCATGTCGATATTGCTGTGCTACCCAATAAAAAGCCTAAAAATATCAGGATTTACGCTTTATAAGGGGGGAAACACGTACGAACAATTATATTATAAAGGCCATATGGATGAAATAGACACCGCTGGCCGCCCCTTCGGCTTTTCTGCAGGGCATGGTAACGTTGCGCACACTAAGCAAATAGCATATGCGAGAAAGCTAATGCAACACTATAAAGAAAAAATTGTTTTAGATAAAGAATTGCAGGAAATTTTACAATGAACGTTGATATACGTAGCAACGATAGCGTAAAACTACAAGGCCCTTTATATAATTTAGATTGCTATAATTTCTGGGATTTAAACCACTGCGCGGACAATTTTAAATCTCAAAAATATTATAAACATTTGTCTTCTTTGCAAACAAAAGCCAACCCTTATTATAATGAACATCGAGCGCTGGCGGTAGTAGATTTTAAAAAATACAATTTTGAGTATCAAAAATATTACGATTTGTTGCCCAAGAATGTAAGGCGCGATATTGCTCTTTCAAAGCGCTCGAATTTTTACTTTAAAAAATACGATTTTAACAGACATGTGTATGATTTTAGTGAGATTAATAATTCTCAAAGAGACAAGAAAGGCAGTATCAACCCATGGTATTTACAGGCTCCCAGCTTCTTCCTAGGCTCGCACTCGCACGGGAAACATGCGTGGGAAGACGACAAACACCATGGAACATGGTATGGTCTTTTTAAGTACTTTAAACATTATAAGCAGGGCGTAGTTACAACCAATGAGAAGCTCTTCGCATATTGTAAGGTGTTGGTTGATGGTGAAATGGCAACAATCGGGTTAATTTGGATGCATGCCGGCCATCAAAATAAAGGCTTGGGGTATCATCTAATCACTGCCGTAGTTAAAGATGTCATACAAAATAAAAAAATAAAATGTCTTGTTTACTCTTGCGCAAACCAATATCCGAAATGGAAATCTAGAATGCTTTTTGAGCCTATTCCGATTGTGATAAATCTATAAACCACCTTTAAATGTTCAAAAAAATAATATAAGATACCTATGGGGAAATAGTTTAATTGGGAAAACGTCTGTGCGTGACATGATTTAAAAAATGGTGGTTCGAATCCATCGTGCCGAAAAGCACTAGCTTAATTGGAAGAGCGTTCAAATCGCGCATAGAAGATAAAGGTTCGAATCCTTTTTTCTCCACAGTTTGAAAGGTGGTTAAATTGAAAGGCATATTCATCTCAGCACGCACCAGTTCCACTCGTTTGCCAAACAAAGCATTGCTAGACCTGTGTGGAAAACCAACAATACAATACCTAATTGACAATTTAAAAAATTCCGTGCATGCTGATATAATAATATTATGTACAAGTGCGTTGCCGGAGGATAAAATACTTTGTGAAATTGCTGCAGCTAGCGGGATTGATTTCTTTCAAGGTTCATTAGAAGATAAACTACATCGATGGCGCGGAGCGTGTGAGGAATTTAATGTGGATTTTTTTGTTAATGTTGACGGTGACGATTTGTTTTTTGATTTTGGATTAGCAGATTTAGTCTTTCAACAACGAAACGAAGAAAAAATAGATTTTATTGATGGATGGGGGCTTTATAATGATGTTTACGGTATTTCCTATGAAGCTTTACTAAAAGTATGCAACGATAAAGAAAATAACGAAATTGAATATATTCGACCATATTTTTTATCTAATCACTCCCTCGCCACCCAGCAGTTGAAAAATGTACCGAATAAATATATTAAAAAATATAGAATGACTTTGGACTATAAAGAAGATTTAGATTTTTTTAAAACTGTGATTGAGGGGGTTGTTGATTCCGGCAAGCCATTGGCTTTTGAAAATATTATTTCTTTTTTAGAACACAACCCAACCACTAAAGATATTAATTTCTTTCTTGAAGAGCACTGGAAGAAAAATCAAAAAAAGCTCTATGATATAGATCATAATTAGGAGGCAAAAAAGCGCTGATGAAACAATCAAAATATACTGGAAATGAAATAAAATACATAACAGATGTACTAAATCAGGCACCTTCTAAACACGGATCATGGTGCACCGCGCTAGAAAAAGAATTCGCTAAAAAATTTAATGCTAAATATGCGATTGCAATGAATTCAGGAACAGCTACTCTGCATTCAGCGCTAGAGGCGATTGGGGTTGGATATGGAGATGAAGTAATTGTACCAGCACTGACAGTCATTATGAACACTACAACTGTTTGGCAATGCAATGCGATACCCGTGTATGCTGATATTGATCCGGATACTTTTCTAATCGATCCGGAAGATATCGAAAGAAAAATAACCCCTAAAACAAAAGCAATTGTTGTGGTTTCGCTTTATGGATTGCCTTGCGATATGGATAGAATCAACTCTATTTCCAAGAAGTACAATATTCCAATTATCGAAGATCATGCGCAATGTTTTTTAGGGAAATATAATGGGAAGATCGCCGGCGTTGCAAATTTATTTTCAAGCTGGAGCTTTGAAAACGTTAAACATATGAGTTCCGGAGAGGGAGGAATTTTACTTACAAACAGTGAGGAAATGGCCACCGCGTCTAGAAAAACAGGAGGCCATGGCTATAAAAACCTAGGCGCCTCCGGCGGACGTATTAAGTTTAATAACGAACACACAGTTCAGGACCCTGGTTATAAAAGACACGATAAATTTGGCATAAACTACAGATTAAGTGAATTTCAAGCAGCGGTGGCACTAGCGCAATTAGAGGACTTGGAGAAGAAAGTTGAGAAAAGGGTCAAGGTGGCCAATCTTTTTCTAGAAGAGATAAATAGGTGTAGTTTCTTAAAACCACAAAAGGTGCCCAATGACCGCTTTCATTCTTATTATACTCTGGGTGTTTGTTACCTGGGCTTAGAGGAGCTTGGTGTAACTTGGCAGGAATTTCGCGACAAATATGTTGAATTTGGCGGAGATAGCTTTTATGCTGCTTGGAGTGTACCTTATTTGGAACCCGTTATTGCAAATAGAGAATATGAAAGCCGGTGCCCAGTTTATAAAGAAGTGGCTTATAAAGAAGGTTTGTGTCCCGTTGCGGAAACAATTCAACCAAAGTTGATGCAGTTTAAAACAAATTATAGAAATCTGAATGAAGCCACAGAGAAGGCAAAATCTTTACAAAAAACCATAGAATATTATAAGGAGAAAAAATGAGTAATGTATATGTAATCGCTGAGATCGGAATTAACCATAGTGGTGATATGTCTTTGGCAAAAAAACTTATCGACCAATCTCACACTTCTGGTGCGGACGCGGTCAAGTTTCAAAAAAGAACAATTGATCTTGTATATACCCCTGCGGAATTGGATAAATATAGAGAATCACCATGGGGTACAATGAATAGGCAACAAAAGGAAGGGTTGGAATTTTCTATTGAAGAATATAGAGAGCTAGAAAATTACACAAAAGAATTAGGCATGGATTTTATCGTTTCGTGCTGGGATGTAAACAGTGTCGACACAATAGAAGAAAACTTAAACATTAAGTATCATAAAGTAGCATCAGCTTTGGCCACAGATAAAGAGTTTTTGGAAAAGTTGAACTCAACTGGGAAACCTGTAATATTATCAACTGGAATGTGCACCGAGGAGCAAATTGCCGCGGCCATCAAAATATTGGACAATGTAGAAATGGTTTTAGCCTGCACTAGCACCTACCCTACATCGCCGGAAGAACTAAATCTACGTCATATTCTTACGCTAAGAGACAATTATCCGTCACATAAAGTTGGTTTCTCAAACCATTATAATGGTGCTGATGCTATTGTTGGCGCCGTAGCTTTAGGCGCAGAGTGCATAGAATTTCACATAACAAACGATAGAACTTCTTATGGATCAGATCAGGCTGCTTCCATCGAAAATTCGGCTGAAATAATAGATGCAATCAGAAAAATGGAGTTAATGTTAGGCAATGGTGACAAAAAGCTTTATGATTCTGAAAAACCCATTGCTAAAAAATTACGTAAAGTGTCTAATACGTGTTGATAGGCCCAATGATAGGGAGGTTAACTCCTTTGGAAAGTGGAACTGTTGGGCAAGAATTTCCAGAAGATTGGAAGAGAGAAATATTTTTGCTTGATGTTGTCGGAGCAACTTGCGCAGAGTGGCTAGTAACCACCGCGTCACCGAACCCACTGCACGATGATGATTTGTCAAACGAGCCGGTTACGGCCGTTAATATACACTATCTCACAGAAGAAAATTTAAGTGTTGATAAAATGGAGGCCATATGTAAGAGCACCATAAAACAAAAAATCTTTAACCTTACGTTGCCATTGATGGGCGCAACCTCTCTGAGGGACTTAACAAAGAGAATGGAAATTGTCGATAAATTAATAAAGATTGTAAAAAAATATCCTGAGATTGATTTTTCCCTCGAAACAGAATTACCAGCGGTTGAAATGGCTCCTATTTTGAGTCTTGCATCTAATCTATATGTTACATATGATACCGGAAACATAACTTCATATGGATATAACCACAAAGAAGAGATATTGTCATACGGAAGCAAGATCAACAATGTGCATCTTAAAGATAGATTGATAAATGGCCCCTCTGTTTTGCCGTTCACCGGGGATACTAATTTCAGAAAAATATTTGAAAGTCTTAAAAAAATAAACTATAAAGGTCCGTACATTTTAGAACTGGCGCGCCCCAGAAAAGGCACCGAAGTAGATTATGTTACGAGGTACATAAAGAAATTTAAATGTTTGATTTAAAAAACAAGACAGTTCTTATAACTGGCGGTGCAGGACTCTTGGGTAAAATGCACGCAGAGGCTATATTGGAACACGGTGGGGCTGTAATCATAGCTGATTGTGATTTTGAGAAGGCCGAAGAGGTAGCTAGCGAGCTGCGCAAGCACCATGAAGAGAACAATGTGCATGCAATTTTTATGGATGTTACGAACAGTAAAAGTATTGCGGAAGCAATAAGAGCGTTTCCAAGTATAAACGTGTTGATAAACAATGCCGCTCGCAACCCTGACGTCTCTGACAACAAAAAACTTGGGGGGCACTTCGAAACGTTGACCCTCACGGAATGGAGAAAAGACATCCAGATATCGATGGAGGGCAATTTTCTTTGTTCACAGGCATTTTGTAATAAGTTTGTTGAAGACGGCGCAGGCAACATTATAAACATCGCTTCTGATTTGGGCGTCATTGCGCCCGATCAGAGGATATATCTAGATGACAGGAAGCCAATTACTTATTCTGCATCTAAGTTTGCAATCATTGGCATGACTAAATATTTAGCGACATATTACGCCGATAAAAATATAAGAGTGAACTGCTTAAGCCCGGCCGGAGTGTACACAAATCAGCCTGCTGATTTTGTAGAAAGGTTGACCAATCTCATACCAATGGGAAGAATGGCGAAAGTGGACGACTACAAGGGTGCGATTGTGTTTTTGTGCTCTGAGGGTAGTTCATATATGACGGGCGCCAATATGATAATTGATGGAGGCAGAACAGCGTGGTAGGAAAAAAATATGCTCTTTTTACTGGTCTTTTGCGCGTTTCCAAAGCCACCACAAACCAAACCATAGAAGAAAAAATAGCCCTGCTAAAAAAATACGGTATAGAGATATTTTTTTTTAGTTGGAAAAATGACCTGCCCGAAGATGATTACAGACTAATTACGCAGCAAGATGTAAATGTACAGCTGCTAGATTCTCCCGTGGATGACAACGGAAATGTCATGCACCATAAAGACAAAAGCATAATAGGGCGACAAAGACAAATATATATGGCACAAAAGGGTGTTGAGTGCCTTGAAGACAATTCTAGGATATTAAAGCTTCGATGGGATCTGGATTTTAATGAAGAATTATTAAAAAACTTTGTTGATGACACTTATTTGGACCCCATTTCTCATGGGATTTTGAGCGCTAAAATTTGGGTTTCATTTTTCAGTATACAGGAGCTGCTGAGTGTTTCGGATCAATGTTACTTTGGCTTTAAAGAAGATCTCGAAAAGCTTATAAAATTTAATTATAAGCTTAATAATATATCGGCGAATAACTTTATAAGTCATGATGGTATGCATTTAATGCCCATATTTGTTGCGCAAAACCAAGAGCTACAAGACCTAATAAGGACGAACAAGCCAGATCCACACTCTTTGATGTTTAAAAAAGAACATTTGTATTCGGAGCCTTATCTGCGCGCATGGGCATATACATATTATATTTATAATAAATATTTTAAAACAGGCCCACTAGGTACGGCTTTTTTTAAGAAAGGCGACACAGCGCGCTGGCCATCCGCCATTGTTGACTATGATGGTTTTTATAAAAATTATGAAACGGTTATTTCTACAAAGGGCAGACTGAACCACTTGCCAAGATATAGAGTTTATGATGATGTTTTTGTTAAAAAACTAGTCGCCGGACACTACAGGGATGATTTTGCACAATCCATACACAACATAATAAAAGAAAACAAAGAACATTGGGAGGCCATGGCCATATGAAAAACCTACTTATTACAATGTCCGGAGGGACGACTTCTGTAATAAACGCCACGCTAGCGGGACTTATTTCTGAGGCAAGAAACTCAAAAGAAATAGGCAAAATATATGCGGGCTCTCCGGGCATTGTTGGCTTTATGTCCGGGGGGATTATTGACCTGACCAACATCACAGAAACAGAATTAGGGATATTAAAATTCAGCCCGGGCTCAGCTTCAATCGGTACGACAAGAACAAAAATCTTTGACACTGAAAGCCTAGATTGTCTGAGTGGTTGTTTTAAGAAGCATAATATTGGTTATTTTGTGAATATTGGCGGGAATGGGACAATAAAACAAACAAAACTAATTGCTTCGCATATAAAAAACATACATGTTGCCGCGGCCCCAAAGACGGTCGATAACGACTTAGGTGACGCTGCATTCGAGGAGTTGTGGTATACCCCCGGATTTCCAAGTTGTGTAAATTATTGGTACCATACCATGAAAATGTTGGACAATGAAAACCGCGGAGCCTCAACTCACGATAAGGTGCTGATTGCTCAAACCTTTGGAAGGGAAACCGGGTTTATTGTTGGCGCCATGCGCTTTTTTGATATAGAGAGAAAACTTCCACTAATATTATTGTTGCCCGAAGATCATCAAACACCAGAGAAAATATTGGATAAAATAGACAACAACCTTAACAAATTTGACAGAACGTTGATTGGGATATGCGAAGGATATAATATAAAAGAATATAACTATAATTATGATCTTTCCGGTCAAAGAATGTATGGAAGCAGCGCATCGACTGCTATACAGCAGCTAATAAATTTATGTAACAATAATGACTTTCAAGCTAGAGGGCATAACCCAACGGTTGGCCAGAGACAAAATTTCAATTACACTCTTGATGGCGATATTGATGTGAGCTATAAAATTGGGGTGGAAATAATTAAAAACTTTCGAAAGAACAAAACACATTTTTTTCAATCTTATTCAAAAAAATGCTTTAATATCATCCCACTAGAGACCATAACGAACTATTCC
>Ga0098040_1001100_pt1 | contig 12086 bp, 26 predicted proteins | sample 7_EtaG_FD_75065 | JGI IMG/M metagenome (GOLD analysis project Ga0098040, IMG submission 75065) | Marine viral communities from the Subarctic Pacific Ocean - 7_ETSP_OMZ_AT15161 metaG | ecosystem: Environmental > Aquatic > Marine > Oceanic | place: Pacific Ocean | collected 2015-01-08
GATTCAGTGGGTCCGAGGTCGAGACATAAGCTTCGATGAGAAAGCGTTGCGAGCGAGAGATTTGGGGCGCTCCTCTGCACTGACGCTTTTCCATACTTACTATTAAGAGTCCAAATACCCCAAGATCCATAAATTCAAAAACATTCCCATGTTAAGCTTCATGAAAGTGAGATGGGGAAAGGATTAGGAGAGATTAGGATGGTAACTTTAAGAGAGGCAATTGCAAGAGAGGAAGTAAATATGAAGATGCGGCAGAGTATAGAGACAAAAGAGAGGACTGTAGTTGAGGAAGACGACACAGTAGCCACCTATATCACAGCAAAAACAGCTGCCAGGACAGAGAGGGTCCTAGAAGACCTAGGTCTAAGCTATGAAGAGAACCATCTCTTGGCGGCAAAGAAGCTTTTAGACCTACTTGGGTGGCCCTACAAGCATATCGCAGGGGGATCAAACGCAGAGCAAGATGGGTTCAATTTCGTGCTCATCGAGGAGGAGAGAGTATGAAGGAGCAAGGAACACCAGACTCCCGGGCATGGGATAACATGGAGAGATCAGAAAAAATAGAGATCCTAAGAAACAGGATGCTCGCATACAGGAGAGTCCTAGATGGGATAGAAGATTTCTTCCATTGGGGGGGGAGACTCGGGATCATTGAAGGGGGCATTGAGTTTGCGCTGAAGGAAAACAAAAGGAGAAGGAATGACGACAGCAAGGAATAGTAGAGAGAAAAGGGTAGACGCCATCCGTGAAAGGCTAATGGCAGAGGGGGAGATGATAAAGAAGGTGGAAGATCTCGTTAAACTCGGGGGCAAGCCACACATGATCATGGAGACTGTTAAGCATACGATCGAGAGGATAGCGCCCCCAGCTGGCAGTGTTAGCGGGGGCATGAAAACATTACCAGGAAAGAGGAAAAAGAACAATGACAGATGAAGAGAGCAGCAAAAGCTGGGAAGAAAGATGGAACATCCTCTTGGAGGAGAATCTAGCCATCAGCTTCCATGACCTAAGCGTCATCGTCGATAGGATCCTCAATGGGGGGGGACAGATTCACGACCTAATAGAGTCTGTGAGCAGCAGTATTAACGAGTGGGTGAGGGAGGGGGAGCGCGACAAGGCAATTCAAGGGGATTTAGAAAGGGCCAGAGAATTACTTCAAAAGAAATAAGGGGAGACAAGATGATAAAGAAAAGAGGGCGGGTGTCATCACTATACCATGACATGGCGGAAACAATAGAAAAATTGCTTGAGGAAGGCGAAAGCACCCAGACGATTCTGAAAGCTGCCACAGCCGACATAGGGGTGTGGATGGAGAAAAGGGATGCAGATGCAAGGCTTCTTGCGAAAAAGGGAGAGCTAAGGCTTTCCTGGCTTGCTGACGAGATTAATGCGCTCATCAGGGACTCTAAGGGAGAGCAGTATCTCGACAGTGAAAGGGCTGTCAATGTCTTGATCAAGGCGAAAAAACTGATCAGAGGACTGAGGAAGGAGGTCTGAAGTGAAGGGCTTAGGGGTAATGAGCATCATATGTGTAGCACTTGCGCTTTCTCTTGGGTGGATCCACATCATCGAATGGAGGAAGCAAGAGAGGATTGAGGCAGTAGCAAGCATGCCGGACAAGGACTATCTCAAAGTCCAAAAGAATGTCCTTCAAAAGGGAATGGAAAGGCTTAGGCTGGCTGAAGTCCTCGATCAGATGAGGGAGCAAGGGAAGAGAGAGAAAAAGGAGGAAGCCGGTGAAATCTCAGGGGATGACAGAGATTGGCTTAATTCATTACTAGCAACAGTGGGGGAGTAGCAACATGAAAGAAGTAAGCGCAAGCGCAGAGATGTACTGGAAAGTTATCGATGAGGACCTAGTGACATTGCTGGCCAATGTTATTGAGGCCAAAGCCGAGACACAGGGGAAACTAGATGAGGCCACCAAGGCAATTATCGAGAAGTCCAAAGGCGCAGAGACGGATGATATAGATCCCCTCTTGAATCATCGCAAATGGGTGGAAGTAATGGAGGGGTTAATAATCGACATTCGGGAGTCAAGACACACACTCGATGAGGCAAAGGCATTTGCAGAAGCCATCACCCCAAAGACGCCCAAGAGTGTCAAAGCGGGATTCGGGGTACTCGTCCTCTTGGCTGCTGGAATGGTCTACGCCATTGCGCAGAAAGTGGTGATCTGATGGAGCTAGATGCCATACTTGCTTGCTTCAGCGCACTATATATCATCGTAATCTATGTATGGGACAAATGCTGCTTTCAAGGAGGTGATGACCCAGAATGAAAAGAAACAGGATGCTAAGGAGAAAGATACAAAAACGCTTCAAAAGAAGGGCATCTCCATTAGACGTGTTTTTCTTTATACTAGGAGCCCTTACCGGCACCGCAGCTGTGCTGTACTGGAGATAGCAATGAAGACACTAGAGCTTTACATAAGCGGAGAAATGTTTGAATTCAACCAGGTCAAAATAGGATCTGGAAAGATAGAGAAAATCATAAAAGAGGTGTCAAAGTACGACAGCCATGGTGTTGAAGACTATTTGCTCGAAGAGATAGCAGACGGAGATGATGGCGGAGACATTCTTATTATGAACGAGGATGGAGATGCCGTAATAATTGACGACAAGCCAGTCGTTGTAGCAACCTGGGAATTGGTCCTGGATGAAGAGGAAAATGAAGAATGGAAGTAGCACACGCAGTCCCACTGGACCTGGTTAGAATCTTTCGAATAGGTCAAATATATAAAACAATAGAAAAAAAACTAATAAAAGACTGGGAGATAGAGGATGCCCTTTACGGGGACAGGGTTGAGCTGACGGAAGAGGAGATCCCAATGATGCGTGCGGCAGGAAGACACTTCCAGTACCTAGCCGCAGACTTCTTAAGAGAAAGAGGGTTCTTGATAACGCAAATGTGCGCATCAGGAAAATACCTAATATGCCAGGAGGTACGGCATAACCGTACCCTAAGCGGACACAGGAGCAAAAGAGCAGTGGGTCCGGCTGAGTTAGCAGCGTTACTGGTGGAGGAAACATTACCAACAGAAGAGGAATAGACAGATGTCAAAAATGAGTAAGGAGAAGGCCGCAGAAGTCCTCGGCCTCTCCGGGAGCATAACGTCCGCGGAAATAAAGGCAAGGTATAGAGAGCTAAGCTTGAAATACCACCCCGATCTATGGCCAAACGGCCAGCACATGCAATCCATGATTAATAACGCCTACGAGGCCCTTAAGGGCTTCAGTGGGGAGTTGGGCCAAGGAACAGATGCCAACATCACAGCTCATATAGGAACAGCATTGTTCGCATTGAGCGACTTGCTTGGCTTAGAGTTTGAGATATGTGGGACCTGGCTATGGGTTACAGGCGAAACAAAGAAACACAAAGAAGCCCTCAAGGGAGCAGGTCTGAGATACCACCACAAGAAAGTTTCTTGGTATCTTGCTCCTCCTGGACGGCGAAAGTTCTCGGGGAAAGAAATCCCTATGGAGCAAATTCGTGGGAACTACGGGTCTTACAAGCCCAAAGAAAGTAAGCGCAAACGTGCGTTGGCAATTGCATAATGAAGGAAAAGAAAGAATATGAGTTTGAAAAATTTAGATGGGCAAATCCGAGATCTGACGAGTCTTGGGCAGATGAGGGATACATTGACAAAGCTGAAAGCTGGGCTTGGAAAAGTCGTGAACGGTGCCAACTCTCGGTCAGCTGTGATTGTGACACAGAACCTGGATATTATTGATGCACTGTGCGTCAGGTACGGCAAGACAACAACCATGCGGGAGCTAGCTGACAGGCTCTTTGATGAGGCTCATGACGAGTACGCATCAAAGCATACTTGCCACTAAGAAGGGAGTGGAAATGATTAAGCATGTTAGTGCAAGTAGCCTTAGCTGTTTTCAGCAATGCGAAGCGAAATGGTGGTATCAGTACCATCAAGGATGGCGGGTAAAGAAGAAGGGGAAGGGCCTCCTGACAGGGCTCGCAATGCATGAAGCTCAGGAGTTATTTTTAAAGGGAGATAACTTGGACGCTGCGATAGATAGCGTAGAGCAAGATGCCATCTCGGAGGGATGGGATGAAGATCCATTGTTCCTTCCGAAGGTGCGAGCGTATATCAAAGGGTACTACAAGGCATGGAGTGGCAATCAGCCTCAATGGTTTACTGACTCTGAGATGATAGACCTCGAAGGCTGGTTTACCTACGTGCCAGATGAGCAAGCTAAGTCATTATTCCCTTTCGTGGGAAAGATTGATGGTGTCTATCTGGATGAAGCCAATGACAGAGTGATTGTCCTAGAGCACAAGAACGTTAGCAGTAAAGATGCTACTGACCTTAGCTCTTCATTCTGGAGAGGCCTCAGCATGGATACACAGCTGGCAATATACGCCGACTACTTCACGAAGCGTTACGATAAGCCGGTCTGGGTATACTACGACGTAACGATCACGTCGCCTAATTCTAGAATCAAATCCATCTGGGATGGAGAGAAAGGGAAGAAGGTCAGAAGACCAGAGACCCTGGAAGAATTCGAGGAGAGGCTGACTATTGATTATGTCGAGAACGGTAAAGATAAATACATCAGGCAGCTCATCCCGATACTTGATCGCAACAGGGAAAGGAGAATGAATGAGCTAATTCAGGTAGCCAACAGGATGATAGGATCACCCCCGATAAGGAACATTAGCTCCTGTAAGAACTTCGGAGGGTGCGAATACTTAGAGGTATGCCTCGGCAATGAACGACTCGAAGAGAGTCAAAAGTTTTATAACACACATAAGTAAGGAGACACTATGGACCGCTTTATGATCGGATCTGCCCCGGTTCAACCGCAAATGCTTCCGTCAAGACTTGTCCTCTATGGGCAACCTAAGATTGGGAAGTCATCATTCGGAGCAGCAGCTCCAAAGCCAATATTCGTATGCACCGAAGATGGGGCAGACGGATTGCCGGTAGTAAAGATCCCTACTGATAGCCCTTGCCAGTCATGGGATGACCTAATGGGGTGTCTACGGGGTGTATTGCAACAAAGCCACGACAGAGAGACTCTGGTTATAGACACCTTAGATCTGTGCGAGGCATTGGCAGCAAAGCACATCCTGAAAACCACATTCGATGGGAATAAGGAAAAGTATATGGCCTACCACAAAGGCCCTGTAATGGCAGGAGAGATGATGGAGACGCTAATGATGGCATTAGATCACATCAGAAAGAAAAGAACGATGAGGATCATCCTGTTGGCTCACGATGGACTTGCGCCGGGAGCTAATGCCCTAGGTGACGACTTCAAGAAGTGGGCTCCGAATCTAAGCAAGTACTCTTGGAATCGGATACGAGATTGGGCCGACCAAATAGGACACGCTCAATCTGACTTCCTTGTCATGGATGGCAAGGCCAGGGGAGGGAAAGACCGCTATGTCCACTTTCGGGGTAGTCCAGGAAGAGACGCAGGATGTAGGGCCGGATATGAAATGCCGGATAAGATAAAACTGAACTGGTCTGAGTACCAGCAAGCAATGGAGAAAAATAATGGAAATTGATTTTAATGTAGAAGAAAGCGACCTGGACTTCAAAGAATCCGCAGGAGGTAAGTTCGGCCCTGGAAACTATGAGTTTCAGGTAGGCGATGCCAGCCTGGTAACATCAAGCAAGGGTACGAGAGGAATCAAGATAACCCTGCTCGTTAATCATGACAGCAACGACTATAAAGTCTTTGATGATATCTGGCTAACAGAGAAAGCCAAGTGGAAGTATGCTCGGTTTATTGATTCTATCGGGCTGGATGCAACTGAGTCATTAGACACTGATGACTTACTCGGGAAAGATGGGAAGCTCCGCCTCAGAGAGCGAAAGGATTCTAAGTATATGGAGGTAGGGCAATACTTCACTCGAGCTGAAGCCGAGATTGAAGAGATGGGGCCGTTTGCCCAAAAGCCTAATCTCGAGTCCGTTCTCATGAGCAGCGATGACGACTCATCAAAGATTCCATTTTAAACACATGATCTGTAGTATATAGATAACTGGGGGGGCAGAAGCTGCGAACTTTCCGGTGTCATTTCATTCCTTTGGTTGACACCGGTCTGCTCCCCCACTCTTTCCTCAGGTAATCCCATGAAAATTGACGTAAACGCAAAGGCCATTAAAAGGCTTGCTGCATATCTGCGCAAAACCGCAGACGAGATAGAATCTTTGATCGATCCACCGGTCAAGAAGCCAAAGGCGAAGTCGAAGCACCTTGAAGATGTGAAATCAATTGTTTCCCATTACCAAGAGACCCACCCAGGAAGAGGAAGAGCGCTTAACCCCGACCATCCTGACTGGAAGTTGATAGAGAAAAGATTGGTCGATGGGTATAAACCTGACGAGCTAAAGCGTGCTATCATTGAAAATGCTCGCAGCGACTGGTGGGTGAAGAATGGGAGACACTCGGTTAAGGATGTCTTTGGGAAAGATGGGAACTTGGATAACTTCATAAAAGGGGAAAGCAGTAATGCAAGATATGGATACACTTCAGGGAGTGATGATTTCTGCGGGGGTAGTCGCGCAGGGTTCGGAGATTGAATTTAGTGACAGGATAAAAGCTCTGATGAAGAGAGCCAGCCCACTGAAGATCCTCGAGGAAAAGAAAGAGCTGACAGGGGAAGATCTAGAGTCCTCCCTTAGAAGGCAGGGGATGCCACAGCGCATCATAGAAACGCTTAGAGACATGAAGCAAACAAAGGCGACTGAGGCTGTCATCTCTTTTCTTTCGTCGGGGAGAGAGGCGTGGTGCCTAGTCCTGGCCGGGCCTAAGGGCTGTGGCAAGAGTACCGCCGCGGGTATGTTCCTGTCTGAGTCAACGAAGCCTAGGTCTAAATCGCCCCCGAACAGTATACGGTGGTGGACATCTTCCAGGATTAGCAGGGTAAGCGGATACGATTCTCACCTTGAGAAGATCATGCGAGAGAGGGTCATTGTTATTGATGACCTTGGTGTCGAGTATCTCGATAAGAATGGTTATTTCAACCACCGGCTAGATGAGTTAATTGATGAGAGATATGCGAATTACAGAAAGACAGTCATCACCACCAATCTAAACGCAAAAGATTTCCAGGCTAGATACGGTGCTCGAGTTGCTGATAGAATCCGAGAAGGGTTCAAGCACGGCGGAGCATATGTCGAGATTGATATGGGATCACTCAGAGCGTAAGATACGATCCGTGGAATTCAGAGTTAGAAAACACGATGATTGGTCATTGGCTATTTCGAAGTACCCAATGACCCTTGAGGAACAAGTGCGTGCATTGGGGGTTCGATGGGGAAATACAGTAGAGATAAGGGAGCTAGATTCGAACGAGAGATTGCAAATAGACTCAAAGAGGTCTTTGGCCCAAGAGTCACAAGAAGCTCAGGACAATGCTTCTCAGGGGACACAAGAGCAGACGTTGACTGCCCAGACTTCTGGGTCGAGTGCAAAGTTGGCAAGAGACCAAACATCAAAGCCGCACTCGAGCAAGCAGAAGAAGCCAGAGAAAGCAGCAGATCAATTAAAACTCCTGTAGCCATATGCAAATGGGACAGGGACGAGGCGATAGCATCTATGAGAATAGATGTTTTTATCCAGCTATTAAAACTAATCTATAAAGGGGAATCTAATGGGGGAGATGGACAGAATGATTTTAAGACAGAGGTTGAGGATACGAAGCATCAGTGAGAAGGGCTCGCCAAGCTCCGATGTCTCTATCACTAAGTATGCCAAGACTAAGAACAAGGCTAGAGATGCATTTGATGAATGCTCTAACTTCAGGAACATAACAAAGGCTCCCGAGTATATCAAAATTCGCAATGGGAGATGGTCTGTAACCTGGAGTGAATGCAAGGGCGATGAGGATGTTTGCGGCTTTAGCCCATGGAAGAGGGAGATAAGAAGAGGGGGTAATCGTGGAAGTAATAGTCTTTAACGTGATCTTGGTCACTTCGGTAGTCCTATCTGCCGCAGTGATGAGGAAAATTAAAGATGTCTGGCTGTCGCGCACGATAGATGACTTCAACCGTAAGTCTTCGTAGCCAGCATCCTATCCAGCCCGTCCCTTGCTCTTTAGGTCTCAGCTCTAGCTGGTGCCGGGGGCGGGCTTTAACTCGAACAAACAAAGGAATAAGCATGAAAGTAAAGATTTGGGGAGATTCGTACAGTGTGTCTCTGGACGAGAGCCGGGTAAAGACCAATCAGAAGAGGGTATTGATTTGCCTTCTTGACGGAAAGTGGCATCCTTCCACAGAGCTTATGGAGGTGGGGGGATCTGAATGGGGGCGTCGCGTAAGAGCACTCAGAGAGGGTCAATTCGGCAGCATGCGTGTGGACAAGCGCAGGTGCAGCAATGGTATATGGGAATATAAGTTAGTCTTAAACAGCGTAGACAAGAAGGTTGTCCGGGACACTTTTATAGTTTAGGAAAGGGAAACTTAGAGAGAGATCTATACCTCTCCCTTCCTCCCACTCCCCTTACGTCGACATGTACCCAAGAAGGGTATGCAATTATCCCGGTGGGCATATCGCCCGAGAACTTATCCAGCAAAGTATAAAGCCTAATAATATTTATTGGGGCCTTCATGTTTCCAGCAGAGTAGGTCACGTCAGCCGCATATCCCTTGCCATCTGATCGAGCCATGTGGTAGCTATTTAATGCACCTCCCGAGTCTTTATTATGGCTGATACAACGAAGTCCACTAGTTATCCGGAGGGGGGTGCCTAAGCTTTTCCTGACATCATCAAGTATCTGGATTAGTTCAGGGCGAACGTCCATAGCCCCACACCCGCATCCGCAAGCAAACTCCTTGGCCTGGAAATACTGACCGACGTATTTGCTATCCGGAGTAATGCCCATAATGATTATGTTCCTATGATGAAGACTTCACACTCAGGCACACCGCTTGCTGATTGAAGTATGAGGTCGTCATCGATGATTACATCTGGAGTAACGTAGATGCCACCAGGAGGAAGAAGAACATTGATATTAGCTGTGGCAGCCGAGCTAACCCTCACTGTGACATTGATAGCTGTGTCATTGTTCTTAACCATGAGCATGGTGATGCCACCAGAGAACATGGAGAGATCAAAGGTCTCCCCGTTGTCATCACAGTTAACCTCGAAATGCATATACTCATCAGGCCTAAGCTCATAGACCGAAGGGCTAAACGATGCCTTCGGAGAAGAGTAGTCAGAGTTCTTTGAATAAACGCTCGTTACTTCTAGTTTTGAATAATCAGCCATCGGTTACCTCGCACTTGTTATAACTACCAGCGAAACTTCAATCCCGCTGTTGCTCCCCAGTTGACTTCCTGACCCCACTCGGAACCCGCGAATCCCTCAACAAACAGTTCAATGTCTTCTGTAGGCTTTGAGCCAAGACCAACACTCCCAAGCCAGCCACCCCTATCGATATTGCCAGCGAGACGCAGCATGCTTTCGCTATCCGAGAGGCCATCTAGGAGCTTTTTTTTAATTTCGATGTTTTTTTTATTGCCTCACCAATAATACCGGCCTTGGCTTCATTGGACTTTACAAGGCTGCGCCCCATTGTATAGCTCCCCCCGCAGACAGCAGCTAGGATGGCTCCTATTACCTGAGTCCATTGGCTGCCTTCCATTGACGCAAGAATTACCCCGCCGAGCATACCGACAATACTAATCCAGAACTCTGTACTCTTAATGCCTGTCTTTTTCATCTTGAAGTCTCCCGCTCTTTGCCTCATAGCTCACGCGCCATAATCTAGTTTCTTCTCGGAAGACATAGAACTCTTTCAAAAGCTCGACCATCTTCGCATGAGTCTCCTCGATATTCTTCTCAAGAGACTCTACTCTCTGCCCAAGCAGAGCCAGCTGTGTCTCTGGCCCTGCACCATTCTTCTTCTTGCTTATAGCCTCGACGAGCTTGAATGCTCCCAATACGATTGAGACAATTGCTGCAATAGCTCCCGTCTGTACTGGGTCCATCCGCTAACTCCAAGGCAATCCAGACTCAGTCGGTGGGTCAATTTGATTAGCAATCTGCTTCTCGACGTGAGCTTCCGACTGCGCTTTTTGCTCGACAGTCATCACAGAGAAGAGCCATTCAAGAGCCTGCTCTTTTGTGACCTCTGCGTAGGGCGTGAATTCTTGGATGTCGCTGATGTTCAAGGCGCACGTTCCTATAATGCTACCGTATGCTGTCAGTGTCGGGGTCCATCCGCTTGTGACTGGCTCTACCCCAAACTCTGGCTCCGGTTCCGGCTCTGGTTCTGGTTCTGGATTCGGGTACTCTCTCGAATCTGTGCAATTCCAGTGTAGGTTGAAGATCACCTTTTCGTGACCGTCCTTGATCTTCCAGTCGTTGCAATTTGAGATATCCCATTTTGCTGCCATTTCTAGTTTCCTTCTTTCAGCGCTTTAACTTGAGCGCTTAGTTCTTGCACTGCTTTTATGAGGGGAGAGATAAATTCATTATATCTTAACCCGTGCTGGTCTCTATCATCTTCATAGCAATAGCCGCCAAACCCTTCGGCTCCAACCCCGGCATCATCAAGAACACCTAAGACCTCCTGCGCAATGAGCCCATAATGGGTCCTTATATATTCGGTCTTTTCAGTCCTTTCTTCGGTTACCGTCTCAACGCCCTCACTATCGATACGGGTTACAGCAGGGATAACGTGTTCCGTATCCCTCCACTTGTAGCTGACGGGGTTTAGGGCGTTTATGAAATCAAGGCCAAGTGATGAAGGGGTGATGTTCTCTTTCTTTCTCTCGTCTGAAGTATGGACACCGCCATCGTGAGTATAGATATCGTAACAAAGGATATCCCCTCCACTGGCTCCGTTTTTAATGTCAAGCATCTTGCTAGGAGTTGTATCTCCAATCCCGACATTGCCATCGGTATCGATCATCATTCTACTATCAGACAACGACACTTCAGTCGTATTGTCGTCAATATTATTTAGACAGAAATGCAGATCGCTTTGACTGTAGCCGACATTAGATTTAGCAATTATCGCCGTCTTATTAACAGCACTCGTATCGTGCGGAGTGCCGAGATAGAAAACTGCATTGGTATCCTCGGCGCTACTCCTGAGCTCCAGCTGCACCTCTCCGTCAGGATTTACGATAGATAAATTTTTCGTCGGCGAATCGTTCCCAATCCCGACCTTGCCATTGCCGAGCGCAGTCAATGCAGTTATAGGGGTGACGTCTGCTGCCCGCAAAACAAGCTTAATAGCCGCACTATCGCTTCCGTATCTATTCGCTAAAACTGTTGACGTAGAACCCGTGTTGTCGTGATACAGGGACGTTGCTTCACTAAGGCTAGTGCCGTTGCGCAACAACAGCCCGCTTGTGTAATCGTTTGCGCCATCTGTTACGTCTAATTTTGCAGCCACGGTTGTCGTCCCAATCCCGACATCGCCACCAAATGGTTGCAAGGAAATATTCTTGGGAGTTGTTGAGTTGTTCGCACCATCACTTCCTTGCAGTATCATTGCGCTGTTATTGCAAAAGTGTAGCGTATCCAGGTTATCGGTCCTTGCCTGAACCTTCATTATCGATTGCGTATCGATTTCCGCAAGATTGGTTGGAGTTCCCGCTCCCTTTGTTACATGAAGGTTAGCGCTTGGGTCTGTAATCTTAATCCCGACATTGCCATTTAGGTTGATTCGCATCCGCTCGGAAGTATTAGTGCAGAACGACATAACTTCATTGTTCTGCTCGTATCTGATCTGTCCCTGGGTGCCTGAGCTCGGATCCCCAAAATAGATAGAACCATAATCACCAGCGCTTGATCCACAAACGATCGTAATCCCTTCGTTCCCTGTCCCGTCACCGACAACTAAGTTATCTGCGTCTGCATTAATACTGGTGTAAGGATCGTGCGTTCCGATAGAGACACGCCCAATCCCGCTGCTAACAAGCTGAACCGCTTCCGAACTATTGGTAGTATTAATCTTAATGTAGTCATTACCATCGAGACCTTCGATCTCCACAGCAGCCGCTTTGTTGTCGGGAATGACATCAGTCGTGGCAGAGAATAACTCGCCAAAGGTCATAATTTTTGCATCAGCCATAACTTACCTCACTTTGCCGCTGTGGC
>Ga0098040_1001101_pt1 | contig 12081 bp, 8 predicted proteins | sample 7_EtaG_FD_75065 | JGI IMG/M metagenome (GOLD analysis project Ga0098040, IMG submission 75065) | Marine viral communities from the Subarctic Pacific Ocean - 7_ETSP_OMZ_AT15161 metaG | ecosystem: Environmental > Aquatic > Marine > Oceanic | place: Pacific Ocean | collected 2015-01-08
ACCGATGCATCCAGTGCTGATGTTGGCGATACGTCTGATATATCGTTTGATTTTATTTTAAATGAAGAAAGTGCTCATTTAAGGATAACGAGTACGGGTAGTGGTCCTAATACTTGGACAATACAAACCTTCTTTAGATTGTTTCCTAATTTTGAAAACTAATTATATTATGAGCTACTATGTGGAGAATATAAATGGCTAATGAGTTTATTGCTCGTAAAGGTCTAATAGCATTAAGTGATTCTAAAGTAACCGGAAGTTTGGGTGTTACTGGAAGTCTTGTTTTGGCTACGCCAGGTGGTATTGAACTTGGACATGCTTCTGACACAACTATAACCAGAGCCTCCTCTGGTGATGTAAATATTGAAGGTAATATCATTTATCGTGCTGGCGGAACAGACGTTCCGGTCACAGACGGTGGTACAGGCGCTTCGTCTCTTACGGATGGTGGTGTTCTCTTAGGTAGTGGTACAAGTGCTGTAACCGCAATGGCTGTATTGGCCGACAGTGAAATGATTGTCGGTGACGGTACAACAGATCCCGTAGCAGAGAGTGGAGCAACACTCCGAACTTCAATTGGAGTTGGAACTACTGACGATGTTCAATTCGCTAAAATAACTGGTTCATTCTTTAGTGGGTCAAATGCTTCATTTACATCAGCAACAATTATCGGTGGAACTATTTCAGGTATTACGGATATTACTGTTGCCGATGGAGGAACAGGAGCTTCATCTCTTACGGATGGTGGTGTTCTCTTAGGTAGCGGAACCGGCGCCATTACAGCAATGGCTGTACTTGGCGACAGCGAGATGATTGTCGGGGACGGCACAACAGATCCAGTAGCAGAGAGTGGAGCAACACTAAGAACTTCAATTGGTGTGGGTACAGGTGATAATGTTCAGTTTGCCCAAGTAACTGGTTCTGCTGTCAGTTCTTCGCTTGGTGAATTTGGATCAGCAACCATAACAGCTGGAACCATTACCGGAATAACTGATCTCGTTGTTGCTGATGGTGGTACTGGTGTTTCGACATTTACAGACGGTGGAGTTCTATTAGGTAGTGGAACTGGTGCTATTACTGCCATGGCCGTACTAGGCGATGGTGAAATCATCGTTGGTGATGGTTCTGGTGATCCTGTTGCTGAATCTGGCGCTACTCTCCGAACAAGTATTGGTGTTGGAACAGGAGACTCGCCCCAGTTTACAGGTATTGAACTTGGACACGCATCCGACACAACTGTAACCCGTGATAGTGGCGGTGATCTAGCAATTGAAGGTAATATCGTCTACCGTGCTGGTGGTACTGATGTACCAGTTGCAGATGGTGGTACGGGCGCTTCAACTCTAACCGATGGTGGTGTCCTGCTCGGCAGTGGAACAGATGCTATTACAGCTATGGCGGTTCTTGCTGATGGAGAAATGATTGTTGGTGATGGCTCAACAGATCCCGTAGCAGAAAGTGGAGCAACACTCCGTACCTCAATTGGAGTTGGTACTGGCGACTCACCACAGCTCACAGCAGTTAATATCGGTGCGGCAAGTGATACTACATTATCTCGAAAATCTGCTGGTGTTCTACAAGTAGAATCTAATGAATTATATGTACAAGGTGGAACTGATGTTGCAGTAGCAGATGGTGGTACCGGCGCCTCCTCCTTAACTGACGGTGGTGTTCTACTTGGTAGTGGTACGGGTGCTATAACCGCACTGGCCGTACTTGCTGATGGTGAAATTATTGTTGGTGATGGCACAACTGACCCAGTAGCAGAAAGTGGAAACACGGCCAGAACAAGTCTTGGGTTGGGTACAGGGGATAATGTCACATTTACTACTGGATCATTTTCAGGTGACCTTACCATTTCGGGTGATTTAGTTGTTGAAGGTTCTAGAACGGAACTTCAAGTATCAGAACTTAAGGTTGAAGATACAATAATTACTGTTGCTTCTGGTTCCGCAAATAGTTCAGCCGCAAATGGTGCAGGTCTTGAAATTGAAATGGGTGGACAAACCAACCCATCAATGACTTGGGTACATGGGAATCAAAATCTTCTTTTCAATTATCCGATTACTGGAAGTGAGGTTACAGCTTCATTTTCTGGCGATGGTTCTGGATTATCTGGTGTTGTAAGTACATTAACTACTGCTGGTGATAGTGGTGGTGGAACTGTTGCTCTTAAGACCCAAACTCTTACAATTGATAGTGGAGAAGGTATTGACACTGTTGCTAGTAATCAAGCAATTACGATTTCTGCTGAGGAAGCAACCGATTCAAATAAGGGTGTAGCTTCGTTTAATTCAACCAACTTTACTGTATCTTCCGGTGCTGTTACTTCCACTAATATTACTATTAATGGCGCAACCGTAACCCTTGGTGGCACTAGAAATATTACACTAGCACAAATTACAGATGCTGGTGCTACTACTACTGATGCAGTAACGCTTAGTGATGGTGCTATACTTAATGGTACTAATAACTCTGGATCGGCAGTATCGGTTGCCACGGGTGGGTCTGAAACTACATCGGTTATTGCTCAAGTTGCAACTGGATCATATCAAAGTGCTCAGTTTGATTATTATTGCCAAGATGGAACTAATTATAGAGCAGGTACCGTTATGGGCGTTTGGAAAGGCGCAGATGGTGGCGGTACTATAAAATATACAGATTTTTCAACTCCTGACATTGGTGACACATCAGATGCTACGTTCACAATGGACTTGTCAGCAGCTAAAGCTAGATTAAAATTCACCGCAACGGCAGGAACTTGGATAGTAAGTTCTTCTGTTAGAGCTACATAAAAATATAAAATAAAATAATTTACCTTTGGATAGAGAAAAAGGAAATATATGGCAAACGAATTTATAGCCCGCAAGGGGTTAATATCATTAAGTGACACCCAACTCACCGGCAGTCTCCTCGTATCCGCTTCCCAAGGTTCAGGCGTAGATTTATATGTAAGTGGAAGTGCTACACTCCCCCGTGTTGGTATCGGATCAACAAGTCCTGCTCATCCATTAGATGTTCACGCTGCGAGTGGCGCACGAATTAAAGTTAATGAGACAGGTGGGTCTAATATTGATATAGCTGCTGGTGGTGCGGGCGGGAACCTCACTTCCGATGGCCATTTAACTTTTAGAACAGGTGGTCCCACTGAACGGATGCATATTACCACGGCCGGTGATGTTGGTATAAACGCTACTAAAAGACTTTATCTAGATGGTTATGCGGCAACTGGCAACACCTACATTACCGAAGCGTCTGCTGACCAGATCAATCTTGTCACAAGCGGTTCAACCGCTATGGCATGGAGTTCAGCACAAGACACTATTATCCCTGCAACGAAGAAACTCTTCTTAGACGGTAGTGCTAGTGGTGACACCTACATCTACGAACACTCCGCCAATTTAATCCGATTTTATTGTGGAGGGACTGAAAACATATCGTTGCAAAATGATGATGTAATAGTTCCATCAGCTGGTAAGATTTACCATGATGGCGGAATTGATACCTATACAACGCTGATCTCCAATAACATCATAGGCTGGTACTGCGGTAACACAGAGTCCATGAGGCTCACCGATGGTACTTGCACTATAACTGGGGACATAAGCGGTAGTGGTGACCTTGATGTCGATGGCAGTATTACAGGTAGTGCGTTTATAGGAGACGGCTCTCAATTAACTGGTCTATCTTCAGCCGCAATTGATTCTTATACAAATAACGCGAATAATAGAGTAATAACTTCAGTTGATTCATCTACTGTAAACGCTGAAGCCAATTTAACTTTTGATGGCAGTACCTTGATTACTACAGGTGTAGTAAGTGCTAGTGGTAATATTGATTCAGATGGCAGTATTACAGGTTCCGCAGGTGTTAGTTCTTCTTTAGGCGAGTTCGGTTCTGTTACCATTACGGCTGGGACCATTACAGGTATTACTGACCTCACCGTCGCTGATGGCGGTACTGGCGCCTCGACCCTTACAGATGGTGGTGTATTGTTGGGTTCGGGTACAGACGCTATTACTGCTATGTCTGTACTTTCCGATGGAGAAATGATAGTCGGAGATGGTTCGGGAGATCCGGTAGCAGAAAGTGGAGCAACACTACGAACTTCAATTGGAGTTGGTACAGGCGATTCTCCACAATTTACAGCAGTTAATATTGGAGCCGCCTCCGATACAACGTTAGCACGCTCTTCAGCGGGTGTCCTTACAGTTGAAGGTAATCGAATATTTCACGCAGGCGGAACCGATGTTCCAGTTGCTGATGGTGGAACGGGAGCTTCCACTCTAACCGACGGCGGAGTTCTACTTGGTAGTGGTACCAGTGCTATAACCGCAATGGCTGTACTAAGTGATGGAGAAATGATTGTTGGCGATGGTACAACCGATCCGGTTGCTGAATCCGGTGCTACGCTTAGAACTTCAGTTGGAGTAGGTACAGGTGACTCACCCCAATTTACAGGTATTGAACTTGGACACGCCTCTGATACTACTATAGTCCGGGCATCCTCTGGTGATATTACCATTGAGGGCAACGCAGTCTATCGTGCTGGTGGTACGGACGTTCCTGTGGCTGATGGTGGAACCGGAACAAGTTCATTAACAGATGGAGGTGTTCTGCTTGGTAGTGGAACTGGTGCTATTACAGCTATGGCGGCTCTTGGGGATGGTGAGATTGTTATTGGTGATGGTTCTGGAGATCCCACTACACTTGATGTTGGAGCTTCTGGCGGAATCACAATTTTAGGCACTATTGCTACTGGCGTGTGGAACGGCACTGCCATTGATACAGCATATATAGATACCACTTTAACTGCACAGACTTCTATATTGAATACAAGTTTAGTTATTGGTAGAGATGCAGATAATGATATAGATTTTGCTACTGATAATAATATTAGATTTAGAGCAGGTGGTGAAGATCAACTTACTCTTGTTGATGGAGCTTTAACACCATCTTCAAATGCTATTGTAGATTTAGGTACAGATGCTTTAGAATTTAAAGATTTATACATAGATGGTACTGCATATTTAGATTCAGCAACTATAACTGCTGGTACAATTACTGGAATTACAGATTTAGTAGTAGCAGATGGTGGTACTGGCGCTTCAACATTTACAGATGGTGGTGTCCTGCTCGGCAGTGGAACAGATGCTATTACAGCTATGGCGGTTCTTGCCGACAGCGAAATGATTGTTGGTGATGGTACAACTGATCCTGTAGCAGAGAGTGGAGCAACACTACGAACTTCAATTGGCGTGGGTACCGGCGATTCACCTCAATTTACAGGTATTGAACTTGGACACGCCTCTGATACGACAATAGTTCGAGCATCCTCCGGTGATATTACCATTGAGGGCAACGCAGTCTATCGTGCTGGAGGTACAGATGTTCCCGTTGCAGACGGGGGTACAGGTGCTTCATCTCTTACCGATGGTGGTGTACTGTTAGGTAGTGGTACTGGTGCCATTACAGCTATGTCAGTTCTGGGTGATGGTGAAATTCTGATAGGTGATGCCAGTGGTGATCCAGCAACGCTGGATGTGGGTAGTTCCACGGCAATCACGATAGTTGGTGCGCTAGACGCAGGTGGCTCGATCACAAGCGGATTCGGGGCCATCGACGTTGGCTCCTCCAACATAGACGGTGGCACGATCACAGCGGATACGGCATTTGTCGGCACTCTGTCCACAGCAGCCCAGACCAACATCACCAGTGTCGGAACGCTGACAGGATTAACGGTCAGTTCGTTGACAAGTGGGCGTGTGGTCTTAGCTGGAACTTCTGGTGTGTTACAGGACGATGGCGGCCTGACGTACAACACTGGAACGAATACGCTCACGACTGATTACTTTGTCGGAGCATTGAACGGCATCGTGGGTGGCTCGACGCCAGCAGATGCTTCGTTCACCACGCTCTCTGCGACGGGGAATGTTTCATTCACAGCAGGGGTGATGGCTATCGGTTCTACAGCCAATGCCGCAGTTGCCTTGAATCTCACATCGAACGACATGGCAGGGACGAGTCAATACGGCATCAACCTCAATCCAACCTTCACATCTGATGCAACCACCGCAGGGTGGGGCTTGAGAACGGGTCCAGCCACGGATAACGCATCGTTTACGATGACCACGATGTATGGCATTCAGATGTTGGACGGCACCGATGGCTCTGGCTCTACGATCACGACCCTATACGGATTGAAGATTGAAAACCAGACTAGCGGTGGCACCAACTATGCAATCCACACGGGGACTGGAGACGTAGTATTTGGTGACGATGTAACTATCTCTGGCGACCTCGCTGTCACTGGAAAAGCATCAGCCAACCTAGAGACATATCTTACACCAGCTTCGGGGTGGCTCTCAAATATCAATATGGGGGATGCCAACGATCTCGACGGTGGGAAGATTCAGTATCATGCCGGTAACGATGATATGCAATTTTTCGCTAACGGCACTCTGGCCCTAAAACTCGACTCGTCACAGGACGTAAACATCCCTAACGGCGGACTCGCCATAGGAACGACCTCATCCCCAGAGAAAGGGCTCCACGTTATAGATGCAGGTTCGGTGACTTCGCTGTTTGAGTCATCCGGTGATGCTAACTCGTTTATAATGTTCCAATCGAACACTTCAACTGATAACCAACAGGTTCGTATCGGAGCTAATGGTGATGATATGATACTCTGGGCTGGCGATTCTCACTATTTACGGCTTGATTCTGGTGGAAATTTGGCGATGGTCCAAAACAAAAAGCTTTTATTTGATGGTGTCGCGGGAACTGGTGATACCTATCTAATCTCTCCTTCCGCTGATCGGTTTCAACTGCACGTCGGCGGGGAGGAGTTCGCAGACATTCAACAAGGAACAGGCAGTCCTTACTATGTTTTAGGTAATTATAACGATATGGAATGTTCTGTCCGTGGTGGAACCAGTCTCTCCACTGGCTATCTCAGAATTGATAGAGACGATGGTAATATTGCCATCCACACAGTTAACCCAGGCTACAGATTCCAAGTGAATGGTAATACATATATATCTGGAACTCACACAGTATCTTCAACAAAAAGTTTCTCAATTGACCATCCGCTTGCTTCAAAAAGAGATACACATAGATTAATACACAGTGTGATAGAGGGCCCGCGGGCAGATCTCATGTATCGTGGCAAGGTTGCTCTCTCAAGCGGTACTGCAACAGTTAATATTGACACCGCAGAAGGAATGACCGAAGGAACATTTGAAGTATTATGTCGTGCTGACGAAGCACAGGTTTGGGTTCAAAATAATTCTGGATGGGACGCTGTTCGTGGATCGGTGTCTGGAAATACCTTGACTATTAATTGTCAGGATACTAATTCAACAGCTGAAGTATCATGGATAGTTGTTGCTGAAAGACAAGATCCTGACGTTAAGACTTCTGATGTGACCGATTCTGATGGCCGTATCATAGTAGAACTCGTAAAGAACGCTAATTTTGTTAACTCAGTTATAGAAACTTACGAAAGTTTAGATTAGTAAAATAATAATTAATAGGAGAAATAATAGTTATGGCAATATCATATTTATGGAAGATCAGTTCATTACAGGTAGAGTATAGTTCGGCCAGTTTGTCGGATGTAGTTACTAGTGTGGGGTGGTCATATAGTGGCAATATTGCATCTACTTCAAGTTTGGGTATTTCTGGTAGTTTTGGTGGTAACAGTAGTGGGAGGGCTGGTGTTGTCCCTGCTTCTTCCGCTAGTTTTGTTAGTTATGAAAATTTAACGGAACCTCTTGTTATAGGGTGGGTAACCGCTTCATTGGGAGATGCAACCATAACAAACATACAAACTGACATAAGTAAGTCTATTGCAGGACAACTTAATCCAATTGTTGGACGTAAGGTTAAACCTTGGTTACCCACAGGGTCGTTAGAGACAGGATCGTTATGAGACATGCTTGGGTCTTGACAAATTAATTAATGGTGTATATATTATAGTAGACTTTAAATTATTTAGGAAATTTAATTATGGCAATAACGTATGATTGGAACTTTGACCCACTGGAGGTAACGTACAGTTCAGCCAGTTTGGATAATGTAGTTAGTGTTGTACATTGGCAGTATACTGCTGAAACCGTAGGTACATCAAGTTTAGGTGTTACTGGTAGTTTTTATGGAAGAAGTATAGGAACTGTTAGTCTTGATCCAGTTGCTTCTGCTGATTTTGTTGCTTATGCTAGTTTAACTGAAGACCTTGTAGAAGGGTGGGTAACGGCTTCGTTGGGCGATGACCGTGTAGCAGAAATATCAGCGAATGTGAGTAAATCACTTGCAGACCAACTCAACCCACCGACAGGTAAAGTAGAAGGTGGAGTTCCTTGGTAATGGGGTCTTGACAAGCAAATCAATAATGGTTATATTAAACATGTTAAATAATTTTTAGGAGGTTACATGGCTAAGAAGAAAGATAATGGTGAAGCACAAATTGAGAGTACATTTCCGCCCGCACCTAAATTGGTAGATGCACCGGAAGTTCCTGAGATTCCAATGGGTGCACCTGTCGGGGCTCCGCAGCAACCACAATATAATGTTGCAGATGAATGTCCAGTTCCAAGAGCTCTTTCTGTTCTTATCAATAATTCAAATACAACCCTTCAACAGACTCAGCAGCGACTTATGACAGATATTAATGAATCTGCTAATGAACTCATGGGTATGATGGAACTTTCATCAGAAGAGGGATGGCTTTTGGATATTGAGGGGCAACGCTTTGTCAGGGTTGAACCAGTTCAGTAGGAATGATACATGATTCTGCTGAATCGGTTGTTTTCCCGTTCGGCAAATACAAGGGATATACCCTTGCTCATGTAATCAGAGAACACCCACATTACATATATTGGATAAGAGACAATGCGGACTTTTCTCCTCTTTGGAGAGAGGCCGTTTCTCTTGCGCTCCAAAATAAGGATGTTGGTCAATTAGACCTACCCCGCGTAAAAACAACCCAAGTATTTGGGAAACAAAAAAAGACGGTAGAAATATCAGAAGTCAATGAGACTACTGCTAAAATTAATATGCCGTATGACAGATCTTTGATTGAACGGTTTAAGTTTGAGATTGATGGTCGTAAGTGGAATGACAAAGAGAAACATTGGCGGTTTCCAATTGTTCATCTTCCAAAGGTAGTTTCTATTATAAAAAATTACGAGGTTAAATGTACTCGTAAAATTAAGAAACTTTATAAAGAACTTTTAGAAGAAACTAAAGTCCGACATGAGGTTCGTGAGAAGGAAGACACGGATTTCGAAATGCCAGAATTAAATCTGCCTTTATTTAATTTCCAACGCGTTGGTGTAGAGTTTGTATATCATACGGGTGGTAGAGCTATGATTGCTGATCAGCCAGGATTGGGCAAAACTGTTCAGGCGATTGCGTATGCTCGGTTGATGAAGTTTAAAACTCTGGTTATTTCTCCATTATCTGTGGTACTTAATTGGAGAAAAGAGATTGAGAAATTTACGAATTTAGATTCTACTATTTGGACCACCAAAGATGTAGATGGTGATTTAGATAATCAATTTCATATCATAAATTATGATGCAGTTAGAAAAGTCCATGATGTTTTGGCAAAACTGGATTTTGATATGTTGGTATGTGATGAAGCTACTTTTCTAAAAAACCGTAATACCTTACGGTTTAAATCTATCCTTGGTTCGTGGAGAGAGAGAAAACGATTTCCTGGCATTAAAACAGATCATATTATTTTCTTAACTGGAACTCCGGTCATGTCCAGACCCATAGAAGCGTTTACTCTTCTTAATGTATTGGATCGTGAACGATTTAATAATTTCTATCATTTTACTCAGCGTTATGGTGGATGGAAAGGTATGCCGGTTAGAAACTTAAAAGAACTTCACGAACGAACTAAAGATCTAACCATTCGGAGAAAGAAATCAGAAGTTCTACCCGAATTACCAGATAAACAAAGAAATGATTTGTATATTGATATGTCATTTTCAGAACGAAAGGAATATAAAAATATTCTAGATGAGATTTTTGGAGAGTGGCGTTTTTCTGGAAAACCATCTGTAGCGTCTATGCCAAAGATTCAATCGTATTTGACCGATCAAAAGATTCCAAGACTTAAAGAAATTATTGATGAGTATTTGGATAATGATAGGTCCATTTTAGTATTTGGTTGTTTCATTGATCCTCTAAAACGATTAGCGGAACATTATGGATATGATGCTGCTTTATTTCACGGTGGCATGAACAAAAAGAAACGCCAAGACGCAATAGATCGGTTGGTGAATGGAGAGGCTAAGGTTGGGTTCTTCTCTCTTAAAGCTGCGGGCATGGGTATTGACGGACTACAATCCGTAATAGATACGGTGATATTTATAGACAGGGATTGGGTTCCTGCTAACCACGAACAGGCAGAAGATCGAATCCATAGAATTGGCCAAGATAATAAGGTTCAGGTTTATTATATGACGGTTGAAAATACTATTGATGTGTACATGAGTGAGTTGATAGGCGAGAAACAACAGATTGCATCACAGATAGTAGATGGTGAGATTATAAATTCAGTTAACACAAAATCTATCTTTAATGACTTTGTGAAGAAACTATCTTGGGAAAAACTGAAATTGTAATCTATTTATATATGTTACAGTAAAACAGGAGTTGTAAATGTTATGAGTGATTTAATGTATCCCGTAGAAATTGTTACCCTTCCAAGTCAAGGGAAATATTATCCAAAGGGACACCCGTTACGAGAAAGTGGTGGTCAGTTGGAATTGAAAGGTATGACCGCCAAAGAAGAAGATATTTTGACAAGTACCAATTTGATTGCAAATGGTACGGTTATGGACAGGTTAATGGAAAGTTTGGTGGTTCATAAGGGTGTAAAACCAGCAGATTTAAATACAGGAGATCTTAATGCTGTCGTGATCGCTTCCAGAGTTTTAGCTTATGGTAAAGATTATCCGATAGAAATTGATTGTGACTCATGTGAAGAAAAAATAGAACATACAGTAGATTTGACTCAGTTGGAAAGTCCAGATGATTTGATTGATGTCAATGAAGATGGACATCATCAGTTTGTTACGGAAACGGGATTGAATATTACTGTTAGACCGTTAACGCGTGGTGATGAACTGGATATAGAAAATACTGACAAAATATTGAGTAAAAGATATAGCAAGGGACTTACAACTAGTGTAACATCTAGATTGAAACAGATTATTGTTTCTATTAATGGCGAAACAGATAAAAGTATTCTGTCAAGCATGGTGGAAAATTTGGTTGTTAAAGATTCTAAATTAATTAGAGAGGAATTTGACAAAATTAACCCATCAATTGATATGACAATGGAAGTTACTTGTGAAGGTTGTGGTCACACGATGAAGGGGGGTATGCCCATTGGGCTAAACTTTTTTTGGCCTGACATCGGAATATAGATTAGCGGTTCACGATTTATTGGTTACTCTTAGCATGAATGTGGATGGTTTCTCTTTTGAAACATGGTATAACATGCCAATTCAACTGAGGAATCATTATGTTACGGTTATAAAAGAAAAGGTTGAAGAAAAAAATAAAAGAGCACAGTTACAAGCACAACAACAAACACAACGTTTTTCCAAGTTTAGAGGAACTAAATAATGGCTGTATTAAAACTTGCTGTTGAGGATCGAGATTTATTTATTGAACTTAAAGATGCACTGTTAAAGTTAGAGGGTGGTATTCAACAGAAGTCTGAAAGCGATGAAGAAAATACTAGGCAAAGGGGTCAATCTGAAGGCAGTCTTACTACTATGCTTAATAAGCTTTCTTTCGGAATCCCCGGCACAGGCATACGACTCTTTGGACTTGGTGATTTTTTAACACAACTTAAAAAGGCAAAAGGGCCCCTAGAAAGATTTACGGTAGGGTTGGGAATGGGTGTTACTGCTCTTACCGCGTTCAATGAAGGTTTAGCTGTTTTAGCTAGGCAATTAGGTGGCACGACCCAAAGACAAGCTTTGGGGTTCGGGTTCGGAGCAGCTGGTCAGATGATAGGAATAAATGACGGACTTCGACTCAGAGGGCCCGGCGGAG
>Ga0098040_1001103_pt1 | contig 12069 bp, 12 predicted proteins | sample 7_EtaG_FD_75065 | JGI IMG/M metagenome (GOLD analysis project Ga0098040, IMG submission 75065) | Marine viral communities from the Subarctic Pacific Ocean - 7_ETSP_OMZ_AT15161 metaG | ecosystem: Environmental > Aquatic > Marine > Oceanic | place: Pacific Ocean | collected 2015-01-08
CATATTGAACTTGGCCTAATACTTCGTTCCCAGGATTATTTTTAAGATTATTTGGAACATCATATGCCCATTCGTCTGCGGTACTTGTATCTGTTGTATAAAATTTTACATCTACTACATCACCTACTGCTAATAAATTTTCAGTACTTTGGGTTTGTTCAAAGGGTGCAAATACAGGCACACCACCATCTGATACTGTCTCATCTGTACCTGGACTTTCGTAAGGTATGACAACATTTTTATCATTAAAAATATAATGTATATCGCGGGTCAATCTTACACCATTATGATATACTTCTGGCCATCCTTGTTCTAAAACTTTATCAATTATAATAATTTTGCCAGTTCCACTTGGTGAAGAATAATATAATATATCGTTTGTTTCTGTTTCAGCAGGAGCAAATGTAACTATTCCACTATTTGTATTGTTATTTGTTACACCTGTATTATATGCTGATGCACTTGCATCTTGTATTTGAAATGCTGTTGTACCATTTGTTATTTCAAATGTATATGTTTGTCCTTTAGCAACATATAATATAGGATTAATCTCTGTAAGTTTTTCAAAGCCATATGCAGATTTTAAATAAAATTCAAACCCAGTTGCAGTTGCTATAACATTATAATCACGTTCTGGTTCAAAATTTGTTGTTCCTAAATTAACAACAAAGTCATCTTCTGCATTTGTAATGTCTTGGGTTACAGTAATAGGTGTTCTAATTTGTTTATAACTTTGTTCCCAACAATTATTAAAATTGTAATCAGATTCATCTCTATTAAATTTTCGTAAGTAATATAATCCTAGGATATTTTTTGGGATAGTTCCTCTGTCATACAAATACATTGTTTCTTGATGTGAATTATTAAACATTATATTAGATGTATTAGTAGAAGACAAATAATTTGTAGTTGCATATGTTAACGCAAATCCTAAAAATTTATCTGCAGATCTATCAGCAGTAGTTTTGTCTTCTAAATATTCAAAAATCGTATTACCTAAAAAGTCTGTTTCAAAATATTCTGATAAAGGTTTAAATGTTGTATCATACAATTCAAATTTTACTGGAACATTTTTAGTACCTTTTTCTTGGGTCAATTTCCATGTTTGCGTTTTTCCATCAAACCAATAATCTTGTCCTTGCAATATGTCGCCGTTTAAACTTGTAATAACATCACCATGTGTCGGAGTACCTGATCCTCTTCCATCTGTTTCTAATGTTAATGCCGTTGCACCGGTATTTCCTGTATTAACTTTAAAAATTTTATTTTTGTAAATAGAATTTGTTGTTCCTGTAAATAAAACTCTATCATCCAGTTGAACAATATATCCATCATGAACTTCAGGGGCCGCACTACCACCCGATAATAAAAATCCATTTGTTATATCGGCAGGATTAAATACTTCTTCAATAATAATATTAACTGGTGCTCTAAAATGTGTTCCATAATTATATAAATGTAAATCACGCTCCCATTCTATAATAGGCCGTTGTGCATAATCATCATCAACAATAATACCATCAATCTTAAAAGACTTAGTAAGATTTAACATTGTGTTTACTGCTTGAATAGTATTAATATGATGCCAATTGTTAACCCTCGACCATGCATTATTATCTCTTGCACATTTTTCCATACAAATATATTCATGAACATAATGTACATCTTTATTAGCACTTATATACGGTGGCATTGCTTTTTGTCCACCCATAACTAATAATACAACCCCAGATGTTGCATATCCTGTACCTGCTTCTGTAATACTAACATTTGCGGTTGCATCTCCGTCAAGCTCGCCTTCTACTATTGCATGAGTTGCTGGACCACCACTTGGATCATATATATTCCAAAATGGATTATATGTATATCCTGTTCCATAATTGGTTATGTTTAGTGAGGAAAGAACGCCAGTTCCTGTATCAGGTGTACCAAGAGCAAGAGTTCCTGGAGCAATACCCATTGAATGTTCAGTTACTGAACATAATGTACTTTCGTCAATTAATGTTATTTCTTTACCTACACCAGTTACTAGATATGTTTTATTATCATCCGAAAATGCAAGACGCATTCCGTTTTCTAATGTTAATTGCCTGTTTCCATGGATAACTTGAGCAGATGTTGTATAGGTACGTTTTCCATTAATTGTGCTTGCATCTTCGCCATGTAATCCAACCAAAGGCAATCCAAATGGTAACCATACATAACTATTCCAATTAATAAACTTGTCAACATCAATAGGCGGACGCCAAGAATAATTAGTATCAGAAAATAATTTATCTAAATTTGTTGTATTGGCTTCAAGGTATTTTAACTTACTAATAATATCATCATACGGAATAGCAGATTCGTATTCTAAAGTAGATGGGTTTTGACTTACAACCGTAGGATCTACTTGATACCTATTATTAAGAGTTGTTTTACTTTCAGAATAAACATCATTTGCTGATGATCGAATTGCACCTACTTTTTTACCTATATAACCTGATTCTATTTTAGGATTACCACTTACAATCATTTGATCTAATGTGGCATTTAAAAACTTCTTATTAGTATCAGATTGGAGATATTCAGGTAATAAATCAAAAGTAGATCGTTTTTTAATGTTCTTACTTGTAGAACCAGGTATAGTATTATTAACCTGATCGTTAGTACTGTTACTAGAATAATCTGCCATTTATTTTTCCATTAATAATAACTACCACTGCCTGAACTAGAACTAGATCCTGTTCCAGTTGCTACACCTGTTATACTTGTTGTTGAAACTGGAGTTTCAACTAATCCGGCGGCAATTCTCATATTTGTTTCGGTATACGAATCGACTATGTCTATGTCAGACACCTTTGCGGCACTAATAAAAAGTTCATGTGCATTGGGTGTAACTTGAAACATATTACCAAATCTAGAATCTGCATTTGTTGGAACAATAACTAATGAAGAAATTACTCCTATCATATTTCTATGAATATACGCCGCAAGTTCTGTAAAATAAAATGTTTCGCCAAAGTCCCAATTGGTTGGTTCAAAATAATCATCTATATGATCTACTATAGTTGCTTTTATTTCATTATCTGTTAAATTTGTTGTAGCACTTTTAACTACTTTAAATTTAGCCTGTAATGCATAATCTGCTTCTGTTCCAAATAAAATTTTATATTCGCATGATTTATAAATTATTGTATCAGATGAAGTTTTTGCATCTTCTAATGCTACAAACATTGTTTTTAAATCTTCTGTCGTATAAGACAATGGTTTATATTTTGCTCGTCTATCATTTTTAAGCCAATTTCTAAATTCAGTATTATATGTATTTGTTAAAACAAATGTATCAATAATATTTGAAACTGCCGGATCAATTCGTGTTTCTTCACTTGCGGCATGCTTCCACTTAAATCTTACACCTGATCGACCTGTATATTTTGCATAAATTAAATCTCTAATATAAGACCACTTAGAAGTATCAGTAGGTAATATACCTAAATTACCTGTAATTTTAGATTCATATTCGGCACCATTATATTCAATTTTATCTGCTAACTCATATGAAGTTGATGACTCCCAATATTTTATAGTGCCATCTGCATTTGTTGGAGGCGGTGAAGTCATTAATGTTTTGTATACATAATTGTCTACTAATTCATCTTCAATATAAATTTCATTTGATCCAACAATACTTTCAAACGCAAACGGATCATCAATTACATAATCTTTATTGGTATCAGCAAATTTTAATAATACTCTACGTGGATCTGTATAACCATCATCATAGGTATAAAATCCTTCTATATCAAAATTATAATTTGCAGTTAATAAAGATGTACCTAATCCTCCGCCGACAGTTGTAAGTGGTTGTAAATTAATATCTAATACTCTAATTTCATCTTTCGTAGATTTTTTTGTTATCTTACTAACTTTATTATCTAATCGCTGATTAAAAAATCTAACATTTTTTATAGATCCAAAATTATATTTTATGGCCCTTGCTAAAAACACCCATTGGTCTGTTTGAAATTCTACTCTTATTATATAACTATTATCTGATTGGGTTCCAGAGGTACTTTCTGTTAAACTAAATGATGTTTCTTGGGATTCTCCCAAATCAATACCTAATATAACTTCATATCGATTATTACGATGATCGTATCGTATACCAAATGAATTATTAAGTTCTAATTGATCTTTAATTGCTGTGATCTCTGTTGCACTAAATTTATTATTATATGCAGGTGCTATACGTTTTATTCTAACATTGTTAGGTATATTTCTAGATAAAGACACGGTACCATATTCTTCTTTAGTTTTACCTGTATATCCTAACGTGGTATTTGTAACTCCTCGTCCATCTCCATACACTCCAGTTATGCTTGCCCAAGTAGTTTTTGATCCTACTACAAATTGATTATTAGAATCAACTTCTGCAAATTCTATATTTGCGCCTTCGATTAAAAACTTACCTATTGCATCTAAGGAATCTTGTCCAATAGCAATAATATCCGGTGAAGTTGCGCCTTTTTGAAAATATCCAGTTGCTTGCCTAGCAGATCCAGTTACTTTTTTCCAAGTCCACATTTTTGCGGCTAAAGCAGGAGTTCCTTCGTCTGATGTTGTGAAATATAAATCATCTGCTGAATCGCCGCCCGACCAAACAAAATCACTTTTATATTTTTGATAATAAAAGTTTTGTACTTCTGATTCTTCTAAACTTGGTTGTATATATTGTTCTATTATGTCTGTTGCATTTAACGTAGTCGGTATTGTTAATGTTTTTCGTAAAAATGTTTCTTCTTCAAATACATATCCATCATCACCAAATATTGTTAAATCCTTGTATGTTCCTGTTGGGTCGTTAATATCAACATAACGAGTATGACCACTATGTACTCTATTTGTACTTTTAATTTTTGTAATATTTGTAGATGCTTGCAATGGATAAACTGCATAATCTGTAGCAGATACCATTCTATTTTGTGTACTATATACCTGTGGTGCTTTAGTTTGAATACTAGTATTTGTTTCAGTTAATGAACTATTTCTTACAGGTTCTTCTAAATCTAATGTAACAATTAAATCGTATAATTGCAAGTCATGTTTACTGAAATACGGTATAGTAATTTCAATATTTTGCATATCATCTGTTCTAATAGTATATTCTTCTCCATTGCCTACTCTATACCATGTCCGAATAATTCCTTTTGGAGCATTACCAAATCTACCATCTGCAAATTTAATACTAATGGCATCACTTGTATTAGTAACTACTTGGTAAATATCTCTAATATTGTTATCAACTGCATTAAAAATAACATTAGAACCAACTACAGTATCAACCGGAGTCCAAGTTGTTGTTATTGCTCCTGTTTGATCAATAGTTTGTACCCACACATCATCATTAGAAATATTCTCAATAGCAATATCTATAACTTGATTTTCTATAGGTCGTGAAACTAATGTATCTTTAAATTCTAATGTACCTTGCTTAAAGTAAAAGAAAAAACCTGTTTTAGCACTAGAATTCCCTTTCCCATCATTAAGATATAAACATCGCATTGCAGAATCTGGATCTGGATACGGTTCAAATAAACCTAATGTTGCATCAACATCAACATTTGTTATTTCAAATGGTATCGCTTCTCCTTGAACAATTCCAGAAAACGTATGAGTTACATTTTGTTGTGTCTGTGAATTCATTTTATAAATTTCGGTTTTAACACCATCGATTGTTTCTACTTTAAAAGGAGAACCAAACTGGGTTGTGCTACCAAATGCAGAATTTATTATCATTAAAAATTGTTCATAGGAATTTGCATTTGTTGCATCATTCCACACAACATCTACATTTAATATATTGTTACCATCAGAATCAATTAATGCTTCTGTTGTTCGAATTGTTTTAACCTTTAACACGCCACTGGAATTTATATTTCTAGTAGGATTGTATCCTAAAAATCTAGCCAACTTTAATATTGAATCTCTGCTTTGAGCAGTCTCCATAAAATTTTCACGAGTAGCAAAATCTGTTCTAAACGCTAAGTTATGGCCCATAAAGGCTATTAGATCCATTAAACTAATAAATTCAGATGATTGGATCCAATCATTGTAATCTTCGGGGTAGTTTAATCTTATATAATCTACCATTGCCGCTTTTAATGTATCAAAATCATATGCTTGAAAATTAGATTGAGCAAATGATTGATATCTTGCTATGTAATCTTCTGCGGCAAATAAAACATCTTGTCGTGTAGCCATTTGTTATACTTCCTCGTTTATTTCGCGGTCAAACTCTAACGCCATAACTTCTAATTGATCTGTGGGTTGATAAAAAAGCCTTAATTGTACACTTAAGGCGTTATCACTTGAATATGTTTCTATTCCTGCTAATCTCCATCTAGGATCTTTTGCAACAATATCTATGCAATCTTCTTTAACTGATTCTTCAGTTGTATCATTCCAAGGCTCAAACATTAATTCCCAAATTGAGGAACCAAAAGAAGGACTCATAATTCTTTCACCTCTTTTAGTATGAAAGTGATTTTTTAAATCCTGTTTTGCTAATTCTATATCGTGTAATTTTCTAGTTTTTGGTCCTTGGACCGTTGAAAATCCTTTAAATAATGTTTTTGCCATGGCATCCTAATAGATTATAATGTATTTATTGAAAAAATAATATACACATTTAATTTTTTTGGTTGACAAATAATCTGTAGAGTGTATAATAGTTGTATAGGTTAAATTAGTTAAACACTTACTTAGGAGCTGATATGGCTAAAGTACAAACAAAGTGGAACCGAACTAAAATAGCAAACCTACTTGCCACAAACGATAAGGCAGTTGAACGTGCCTTAATTGTCATTTTTAATAACCAAGAAGCCGATGAACAGGCTTGCGATATGACTAGCAAAGCCAATGGTGTTGGTTTTACCGCATTTGATGCAGATATTTTTTCTTCCTTTGCAAAACATATTCTTAAAGGACGGTCACTTTCCGTAAAACAAATGGAAATTGCCCGTAAACCTGATAAATTTGGTAATATAAAAATTGCACGTTATTGGAAACAATTACAAGCAGAAATAATCCGTAAGGAGACAGTATGAATGATTTTGAACGTGGTAAACGAGATGGCATGCGAGAAACACTTAATAAAGAACTAAAAAGTTCTGCCATGCGTATTGCTATTCTCGAAGAAGATCTTGATAGAGAGCGTAATAAGAAGTGGAATATTGTTCGCAAGTTAAGCCTTGTTGAAATGGATGGTTATGAAATTGATATGATTTTAGATGATAATGAAGAATTAACACTTCACGATAAGATAGAACGAATCAAAGAAGGATTTACCTTATAAATAATAGCATGGTTTATTATATTTTAATATTTTTATACTGTTGCCATATAGCCTGGGAACAAGGCGTAGAAGATGGTGTTATAAGTTTTGTAGCATTGTCTTGTATTTTTTGGTTTATAAGAGCTCTATATTTGGGAGACGTACGAGACGGTAACCGCTTTTGGCGTTAATAGTATATTCTTCAATTTTAAGATAAATAATTTTAAACAGTTTAGGATAGTTAAATGAAAATAGATGAAGTATGTAATGCAAACCAATGTGTAGTCCAAATGGGAACACAACGTGGTTTTAAATCAGGGCAAGTGGACCCTAAACTTGCTCAAGCCCAAAGTGATAAAGAGGACGAGATATGGAATTGGGAAGGAAACCTGTCAGACAAGGATTATGATACATATGAACGTGCGAAAATGAAAGCATATAAAGCGAAAGACGGCGGTAGTGTATACCGAGCTCATCTAGCAGGAAAACAACAATTAAACAAGCCCAAAACATTAATGCAAGCAGTAGGCGAAGCTTCTGTGAATTTTCCATCGCATGACTTTAGACACACCGAAGAGTTTAGTGTAGAATCAGGTAGAGAAATAGAATTTGCCCAATACGTTGCCCAACAATTAGAAATAATGGGTGTTACAAAAGAACAAGCAACTCGTTTATATAAAGCATCAAAGGATGGCGATTATAGTTGGGTTGAACGATTTGGTGCAAGTCCTAAACTTAAAGCACTTATTGGTCACAATATAGGTACTGCAATGACTAGCAATGCAGTAGCAATTCACAATGGTATGGGTTTACATGCAGGCCTATTAAAAATACAACCTAAACAAACCAGAATACAAAAACCCTCCCGCATTCCAGATGATTTACAACCAGGCGGCCACGACACAGACGAATATCAATATGCTAAGGATGAAAGACAAGCCCAACAATATCGTGATCCTGTGCAAAACTGGAGTGGTTTGCGTTAACCCTTTTACGATAGGTAAAAATGGTAAGAGATTGGGCCAACATTTGGCATAAAGCATTTAAAAAAATAGAACATCATGGACCTGAATTTACTACTATTCGTGTCTACAGAAATGTAACATGTAGAGACGGCTTTAATTTTTCTCTCCAAGCAGGTCCTTCACATTATTCCGAACCAAAAGCAATAGCAAACGAATACAAAGCGTGGGAAATCGGATTTCCTTCTGGCGAAGAACCATTATGGATGGAATGGCAAGAGCCAGGTAATATTCCAACTGAAAGTGTATATGGTTGGGTACCTAATAATGTTGTTAATGCAGTAATTCAAAGACATGGTGGTATAGATGAACGAGAGTTTATTACAGCCAAGCTCTTAAAATAAATACGTGTGCTATGACACAACCACATATTGAAGAACATCTTGATGAACGCCAAGAGCTTGAACAAGAACGTGATTACTATAAAGAACAATATGAAGCAGTTCAAAAAGAACTTGACAAAGTTAAGAAAGAATTAGAAAAAATAAACAAAATTTATTTTAAAGACGGACACTTTTAACTCAGAAACTATTTATGAAACTGATAACAGGTAACGCAAATACCAAACTTGCTATTGATATTGCCGGAATTGCTGGCGTAGAATTGTGCGAAACTCTAGTTACTAGATTCGCAGACAATGAAATCTGGGTAGAAATTAAAGATAACATTAGAGGTGAAGATGTTTTCTTAATCCAGAGTACATGTAATCCAGCAAATGATAATTTAATGGAATTGTTAATACTTGTAGATGCTTGTAAAAGAGCGAGTGCAGGTAGAATTACAGCCGTGATGCCCTATTACGGTTATGCAAGACAAGATAGAAAACCTTCAGGACGATCTCCTATTACAGCAAAACTTGTTGCTAATATGATTGAAGCCGCAGGTGTTGATCGTGTATTAACAATGGATTTACATGCAGGACAAATTCAAGGTTTCTTTGATATTCCAGTAGACAATTTATATGCTCAACCTTTATTTGTTAAAGACTTAATAACAAATCCTATGGTTATTAATGGTAGAGCTATAATAATTTCCCCCGACGCAGGCGGTGTGCCGCGAGCAAGAGCGATAGCAAAACAATTAAATCTAGATATTGCAATTATAGATAAGCGAAGAGATCGTGCAAACGAATCTGAGGCTATGAACGTCATCGGCGACGTTTTAGGAAAACAATGTATAATCGTAGACGATATAATAGATACAGGCGGGACGCTGGTAAAAGCCGCCAAAGCATTAGAAGACGAAGGCTCCGAAGATGTACAAGCCTACATAACACATGGAGTATTGAGCAATGGCGGAACAACGAGGATAGAGCATTCAGCGATGTCTCGTCTAGTGATAACTGATACTATACCAACAGAAGAAAACAAAGTAATACGAAGGTTATCAGTAGCAGATATGTTTGCAGAAGCAATTCGTAGGGTACACCATGATGAATCTATATCAGTATTATTTGAAAAAGCAGAGTATATAACCTAAAGGAAAATGATAGAAGATAATTTTTTAGACACTGGATCTTTTCATGAGATTCAAACAGTATTATTGGGTACAGAGATTCATTGGCATTATCAAGATTTCTTAGGTGTATCAACTGACCAAACTAATCAATTTTACTTTAGTCATGGCTTCTATGAAGGATATACATGGATATCTCCTTTAGCTGGAGTATTAAAACCATTGTTAGACAAAATTAAACCTATTTGTATTCTTAATATAAGAGCAAATCTTGTAACTAGAACAAGCGAAATAATAGAAGCCGGTCTTCATTCAGATTTAAAAGGATTCATATCAGATGAAGATAAATTGAAACAATGGACTACAGCAGTATTCTACTTAAATAGCACAAACGGCTATACAAAATTATCAGATGGAACAAAGATTGAATGCAAAGCAAATAGATTATTAACTATGTCTAGCGATACTGAACATCTAGGAGCAACTTGCACAGATCAAAAACGAAGGGTAGTAATAAATCTAAATTATTTTAGTTAGAATGTATGATTACGAAGCGTGGATAAAATGTCATCCAGATGACTTATGGATATTCGATAAACTCATTCTTGCCAAAAAATTAGGTTACCTTTGCGGACCAGCAGATGTAGCAGTACCAAAATCAGACAACTATATAGTTAGACCTTGTGTTAACCTTGCAGGTATGGGTATAGGTGCAGAATTACGTTTTTTAGAAAAAGGAAGATGGGATTTAGAACCAGGGTATTTTTGGTGCCAAGAATTTAAAGGCAGACATTTAAGTGTTGACTATGCAATTGATCCGATTTCACGTACAATAGAACAAGGCGAAACTATAGAAGGTTTTAGAAGCCCCGCAAATCCAATATGGAAGTTTAATAAATGGATCCGAGTCAACGACAAACTAAAAATTAACTTTATGTTAACGAAGCTCAAAGGTTCCTACGAGCATGTAAATTGCGAATTTATAGGCGGCAGACTTATAGAAATGCATTTACGACACAATACAGAAATGGGCGATTATAATGAGATAATCCCTGTATGGGAAGACGAACTTGCTTCCACAACCCCTCCCGACGGATACATATATGTTGAAGACAAAGATTACAATAGGCTCGGTTTTTTTAAGCGTTAAAAATCATTTTGAAGAAAGTTATAGACTAAGCAAGGTTGCATTTTATAGTGAACTTTGTGAAGCAGTATTAGTAGGTGGTGCAAGTGCTATATTAACTTTTACAGTATTAGATCCCGCTACAAAAATATTCATTCCTATGTATTTTATCGGTAGTGCTTTAGGTGTTGTAAGCACCGTTATACGCAAAGCCTCCTTTGCAACTGTTCTTACAGGATGGTTTACTATTATGAATTTTATTGCATTAATTAAACTTTTTGGTTGACAAATATCTTAAAGATAGTATAATATATGTATTAGTTAAACTTTATTGGAGTTCCCAATGAACGATAATGAATGGGATTTTGTACATGAAGATGTGGCTCTAGAAAATATTAACTTATTTGATATGGAACCACAGCAAAAGTTTAACGATACACATTGCTTGGCACATATTATGTGTTGGGCAGGTGCGTTTCCTAGTGTTTCTCAGGCTAGGAAGAACGGATGGGGTCGTCCTGTCCCTTTTGGGTTTTCTGAATTTAAAGTAGGTAAACGCAAAAGATGTATTTTCATCCTTAATCGAATAGGAGAAAAATGAGGTATTTTTATTTGGTGCTTGTAGCACTTTTAACTGTTGGTTGTTCCAGCAAACAAGAATTGGTTAAAGAAGCCCTTAATAGTGTTGGTGATCGCCCAGGTTGGGTTATGAAACCTCCAGCACCAGAAGGTGATCAACTTTACTTTGTCGGTACAAGTGCTTTATATGGCACTGAAAAACATGCCCGCAGAGATGCAAAGAGGGATGCAATCCGGGAAATGTCAGAGTATGTTCGTGTTCTTAATAAGAATAAGTTTGAACGAGCAAGTGTTACATATGGCATGGATAGTTTCGTAATTATGCCTACTGTTAGTGAGCGTAATTTTGAAAAAATTATGAGTGCATCTACCGCAAATTATTTGCGGATTGAAGATATGTACTTTGAGCGTGAAGCCGATAGTGCAGGAGTTCCAGGCTACAAATACTTTATGCTTACTGGTATTAGCAAAACGGATCTTGAAACAGCATTGCAATCAAATGCAAAAGCCAATGCTGAAGATGCCCAAAAAGCAATGGGGCTTGCTAGTACTGAAGCGGCAAAGGCACAATG
>Ga0098040_1001106_pt1 | contig 12065 bp, 19 predicted proteins | sample 7_EtaG_FD_75065 | JGI IMG/M metagenome (GOLD analysis project Ga0098040, IMG submission 75065) | Marine viral communities from the Subarctic Pacific Ocean - 7_ETSP_OMZ_AT15161 metaG | ecosystem: Environmental > Aquatic > Marine > Oceanic | place: Pacific Ocean | collected 2015-01-08
ATTGTACTGCTTTCAATCAAGATCTTAATAGTTGGAATACAAGTAATGTAAGTTCTATGAGCTTTATGTTTGGTGGCTGTACGGTATTTGATGGGGACATTAGTTCTTGGAATACAAGTAATTGTTCTAACTTTTCACAGATGTTTATAGATTGTCCTGTTTTCAATCAAGATATTAGTTCTTGGGATGTATCTGCGGGTACTAACTTTTCTTCCATGTTCCGAGATGCTTCTGCTTTTGCTGCAAATATTAGTACTTGGGATGTATCTTCTGCTACTAACTTTTCTTTAATGTTCAGGAGTGCTGTATCTTTTAATCAAAATATTAGTGGATGGAATGTTGGGAATGTAACTAATATGAATAGTATGTTTTTCTATGCACTTACATTTGATCAGCCTATAGGTGTTTGGAATACAAGTAGTGTTACTGATATGAGAAGTATGCTTAGGAATAATACGCTACCTACAAGTTTTGACCAAGATATTAGTGGATGGGATATTACAAGTGTTGCTCAATTTGGTGATTTTATGACAGGTACAACAATAAGTACAGCTCATTATGACGCATTATTAGTTGGATGGGAGGCTCAAGCTGTTGTAAGTGGAACTACATTCAACGGTGGAAATAGTACATATTCATTAGCTAGTCCAGCAGCAACAGCAAGAGCAGCTTTAATAGCGGCACCTAATTTGTGGACAATTACAGATGGAGGTGGAGTTTAAAATAAATAGTAAAAAATAGAAATTATGATATTAACAAAAGAATTTAGATTGGTGTGGGATAATAGTAAGATATTCCTTTATGGACAGTTTGCACTTGATACGTATACGGAAACACTTCAGTCAGCTGATGATTTTGATACACAAGAAGAATTGGATGATGAGGTTATAGCTTTGGGTTTTAGAATACCTGAGGATCTACCTTGTCTCTATGGGTGTACTAATCCAGAATCTCCCAATTATGATCCAGAAGCAACGTGTGATGATGGTTCATGTATAACACCACCTGGGCCACCAGCTTAGACAGAAAAAGATATGGCAAGGAAAAATAAAAAGTGGATACAAAAAGCAACTGCTTCTATTAAGAAGAGAGGTACTAAGGGTGTTTGTACTGGTAAAAAGTATGGTAGTGCATCATGTCCTAAAGGATCAAAACGTTATAACTTAGCTAAGACATTTAAAAAGATGGCTAGAAAAAGAAAGAAAGGATAAATGAAAACTATTAATAATACAGATTGTAGTGGAAGCTGTCAAACTAATAATGACTGTCCTAGGGGGTGTGCTTGTAGTAATGCAGGGGCACCAGGAACTACAGGTTACTGTACAGGGGGGACAGCAAAAGCAATTCATAGAACTCCTCCTTTGTTAAATGGGGGAACAATGACAGGCGTAGAACATGTAACAATTAGTAAGGATAGATTTGTAGTAGAATCTAAAAGTTTAGAGTATATTATTGATAAGATATCATTACATCATAAATTACTTGGTATAAATCGTGAGACAATAGGAGAAGAAATAATGCATACTGCAGATATTCTACATAAATTTAATCATGATGTACCTGCATGGAATGTTTTACCTTTACATGAGCAACAAGTATTGTTTCCAGATCGTACAAGTAGATATATACCAGGAGTAGATCCACCAGTAGGAAAGGAAAAAAATATGTGTAAAAAATGTGAGGGTGCATATATAGGAGGATGTGTAGGAGGAGGATGTTTTGAATGCTACGTTTTTTATTATAAATGGAAAAAGGTACTTTAAGAAGAAAAGATGAGTGAGGTCTTACAATTAATAGAGGGTTATGGATTGCCTTTAGTTTTGCTTTTAGGAGCTTTATACGCTTTGTATAGATTTTTGGTTTTTAGTTTATATGAAGTTAAGAATCAGTTTTCTCGCCATCACGAAAAAGCTGCTGAGAATATAGAGGAAATGAAAAAGAAAATAGATATTATTTTAGAATATATTAGAAAACAACAATGAACATATTAGGGAAAATATTTTCTTCTGGAGCAACAGAACTTGTAAAGGGAGTGGGAGATGTAATAGATAATCTACATACTTCTAAAGAAGAAAAATTAGCTGCTGAATTAAAAGTAAAGGAACTAATCTCCAACTATGAAGTAGAAATGGAGAAAACAATTACTGATCGTTGGGAAGCAGATATGAGCTCTGACTCATGGTTAGCTAAGAATGTACGTCCTATGGTTCTTATATTTCTAGTGGTGTGTACAGTGATAATGATATTCATTGATGCAGGCTCAATTGACTTTACAGTTGAACAAAAATGGACAGATTTATTACAAATTGTATTAATTACTGTAATAGGTGCATATTTTGGTGGTAGATCTCTTGAAAAAGTCAAAAAATAAATGTATATTATATTATAGGTTAAAGATTTAAAGATATGTATTGGACAAATTATTGGAAAGAATGTAGTAGTAATAATAATCTCTGTGATGTTTCTATTAAGTTAGGAGGTCTCACGGTATTAGAATTATCTTATAGTTCTGGAAAAGAACTTAGGCTTATTATTTTAAATCTTGGTATTTGTATTTGTTAATACATGGCTGCAAAGAGGAACTATAAAAGAGAATATAAAAAGTTTCAGTCTTCTCTAGCAGCTAAAAAGAAGAGAGCAAAGTTAAATCAGTACAATAGGAAGAAGAAGACTTATGGAAATAATGATGGATTGGATGCTTCTCATAAAGGAGGAAAGATAGCAGGGTTTGAAAAGTCTTCTAAGAACAAAGGAAGAAAGGAAAAATCAAGATTGAAGGGATCAAAAAGGAAGTATCCTAAAAAAATTAGGAAGCGTAAAAAATAGTATAAAATAAAAATAACAAAAAATGGCAACAATAAATGCAAGATTAATCCTCTCAGGAGCAGGTGTAACAACTGATACTTTAAGTGTTGATTCTACAATAATACCTACTGTTGAATCTCCAACTGTACAATCAGGAGGTTTAGTTGTGCCTGCTACCCCAGCTCAAATAGAGATTCCAGGATTTCCAGGAACTGCTGAACAAGATAAGACACAGATGTTGTATGTACAAAATATGGATACAACAGTTCTGACAATGGTGGTTGTGGCAGATCCAGGTAATGCAGGAATAAATGGAGAGTTTGCGAGGCTTAGACCAGGAGATTTTATATGTGTTCCAGTCCCAGCAGAATGTCAAGTATTAGTAGGTGCTGATGGCCCATCTACTTTGGCGTGTGAGTATGGCTATTGGGCACTAACACCGTAATTATAATTTTAAAAATAGAATAGAAAATGGCAGGAACAGTAACAGCAACACTAACATTAGCAGGTCAGGGAGTAACATCTGATCCAATTGCAATTGCACCAACAGCAGTATTAAATATAGATAATCCTTGTGTTGAGTCAGGAAGTTTAATAACTCCTCCACTAGCAGCAGGACCTTATACTTTAACAACAGCAGCTTCAGATCCAATGTTTTTATATATTAAGAATACAGGAATAGGACCAGCAGGAGCATTAGAAGTTTCTATTGGTGGTGTAGTAGCAGCAAATATAAAACAAGGGCAATGGATGTTTATACCAGTAGAAAATGCAGCAGCTGTTGAATATGATACAGAAGCTCTTGCAGCTACAGCGGTACCTTTTGAATATGCATTCTGGGCTTCTGTTTAATTAAAAGACTTTATAAGAGACTTAAGATATTCAGCTGTCCATTTATATGCTTTGATTGGATGGTTGAATATTTTTCTTTTTTCTTTATTCCAGGTATTCTTATCTTTCTTATAAATTTCTCCAACCCACTTATTTTTAGTAGGGTATACTGCTACCCAATGATTGGTACCTAATAAATTATTTATTTCTTCTTCCATCTTTTATAGTTTAGAGAATAGTACATTATACTTACTACTATTAATCCAATGATAGGCCACATTATTTATTAAATTTTATAGTGGGAACCCATTCTGGTGGTTCTTCTGGATTATAATTACCTTCATAGTGATTGCTCTCTGAAATAATTTTAAAGTCCATAGACTTTATATAGGTTAATATACCATCCCATTCTTCTTTATCAAACTCTTTTCTTTTCCATTTAAATTTGAGAGTGAATTCTCCATCTTCTTCTTTTACACTTGGATACTTAACCCCATAGGTAATATCCATATATTTTAGCAAAGCATTTTCTACTTGCTCTGCTGATAGTTTATTAATTGTCTTGCTCATTTTTTTTATGTAATTGGTTTATTAAATTAGAAAATTTTCCTCCTCCAGGGATAAAGTGTTTGGCTCTAGACATGAAGACAAAGTCATCATCTGCATTCTTTCCAATACGTACATTAACATTGTATCCCATCTCAGTGTAGAGTTCTTTAATTTTAGATATAAACTTCTTACTTAGAGGTAAGTTATCTTTTAAGAAACATCCGCCTGCCACTAGTGTAATAGACTTAATCTTTGTATAGTCTTTTATAACATCCTTATAGTATGATAAGGGTTTTGTGTATATAAGATTTTCTTGTTTTAATAAAAAGTCTACATCCCTTTTTACAACATCTCCAACACGAAGATGAATCACTAGTGTATTTTTTCTTGGTTTTATTCTAGGGCTGTATTCTTTTATAATACTCTCTAAGATATCAAGATCTCTACTCTTAGTTGTTCTTTTCATATATTTAGATACAATTGAGTTTGCATATCTAGAGGAGTATAGCTGTTTATACTTGTCTCTTACTAAGTGACTATATATCATATCACCTAATCTGTATTCATTGTTCCATTCTACTCTCATATTATTTCTTTTTATTGTTAAGCCTATCCATCTCAAAATTTAAATGGTTAATTGCTTTCTGAATATCTTCTTTATGTTTTTTAAGATCCATTAAACCCATCTCTTTTTTCTTGCCAGCACGTAACAAATAAGTTATTGCAGTACCCACATTGTAAGAAAGTTCAAAGTCTTCTACAACTTTTCGTGCTTCATAACCATATGTTTTTCCAATATAGTAATTTGGTATAGGGTTTTTTTTATAATCCATATCAAAGTCAGAGCCAGCTCTTTCACTTCCACATGGTGATAATGCTCCTGTTTTTATTATATTTTCTTTAGCCATATCTATAGTGTATGATTTATTAAATTCTATTCCTTCTGGGACAGACATCATTACTTTTTGAATAGGAGTTGTATATTTTAAATCTTGATTCCTGTCAGTATCCCAATAATATTTGCTATGTTTATCTTTAATACTCATTACATTTCAAATATTTCACTTCCTGTAATCATTTCTCCTGTTACTGGAGGAAGATCTACTTCCACATCTTCTCCTGAAGGATTGTCTTGTTGTTTAATTCCATGATGATTTAGTAGTTCACCTGTCATAAATTTATGAAATTTAGATTGATGATCCATCCAATTACGTGGATGTGTTTGTTTAAATGCATGTGTTACATGATTATAAAACATCCATGCTGTGTCAGGATCAATACTATAATTATAAGATGACTCATTTATTTCTGCTTTAACTACAGATATTTGAGTGGTATCTAATAGCTTTTCTTCTATAAACAGTCTTCCTAAAAGTTCAGCCTGACGTGTTATAGGTAAAATAACTGTTCTCATATCATCTTTATCTTGAACAAGTTGGTTAAAGTTTTTTGCACCTATTCCAATTTGAGAAGCAATTGAAGATGAAATATCTGCATTGGCAGTACCTGTATGCTTCCTTCCATAAGTGGCCATATCTCCATGGATTAACCCATTATTACATACAAATACATGTGCGCCTACTCCACATTGGAATCTTGTACTTTTATCATATGAGTTTGTCCAAGCAAACATCATTCCTAATTCTTCATCAGACTTAAGTGATTGAGAACTAACATGATATATACCTTGTGCTACTTTGGCATTCATATTTGATCTATATAACTCTTTAGTTATTTTAAACCCGTGTTTGTTTAATAGATTTTTGGTATGATCTATAACTTCTTTGTGTGAAACCACAGTATATGTTTTACCGTGGGTTGGTAGAGGAGCTGCTTGTAGAAACTCTTTTGTTGTTGTTGTTGGTTTTGAATGTCCCATTTTAAATAATTTTAATTTACAAATTTAGTTAAATAATTTTAATTGATTAGTTGCTACTCCAAGAATATTATTAATTTCTTTTTCTATAGCTTGCAGATAGTATTTCATATTGATATCATAATCTTTCCATTTAGATTCTAGTTCTATTTTATTGTATACTGTTTGGATCCATGGTCCGGCTTCTAGTTGTATTAGTCTTCCATCATTTTTATTTTTCTTAATGATTTTAACACCTTGATTACTAACATAATATCTATTTATTTTCTGTAAGTTTTCTTCTTCTATCTCAGAATCTTTAATTCTTTTTGCAACCATTTGCCATCCGCCATTAGTTTTGCTCCCTATACAATAGTCAAGTATATTGTTATTAGTTGCTAGATAGTCCTCAGGAAGCACGTCATGCACGAAGTATTGAAATATACCCTTGGGTATTACAAGCTTAGATTTGTTCTTGTGAAGGGCTAAATTAGTGAATTCAAAACGACCTTTACATTTTACAGGTGCATATTCAAAGACTCCATTCTTAACTCTAAATATATAATGAGGATTTGCTTTCTTGATTTCTCTCCATTTAGTTATATCTGTCTCAACAAAATTAAATATTCCTATATAATTATTCACATCTGCTAGTATAATTTTTTGATATTGGTCATGTTCAAGACTAAAGTCTGTTATTCCACACCATTCTTTACATATTTTATGATATAAATCAATCTTAGATTTAGGAATTACTGTCTCAATACCATCTGTGTTTTGAAGAAGTGGGATTGCTTCAGGAATAGCTTCCATGATCATTTCATAAAGCATCATTAAAGTTAGTTGACCATTAATGGTAACCCGCATAGTGAATTCAGGATCATATAAAAAGGAATTCTTATCATTACTAAGACCATAGGTACTGTTTAGTATGATCTTGTATACATAGTTCATGGAATTACTCTTAGGAATCTTCTTTCTTTCATTAAAGAACCATTCATATAGTTTACAGAATTCTTTCTTTGGTAAATGTGCGGGAGACCAACCATTCTTAATAGCTAGCATAGGATAAAAGCTAACAATATCTGAAGACATAATAACATTTTCTTCATTAGATGTGTATACACCAGGTTTATTTGCACCGTGTGCACCACCTAAACCAAAATGAGTTTTAACATTTTTATAATTAAGATCATGTTTGAATGCTCCTTTGATGTTAGCTGGATCTAGTTCAACAGTTTTGAATCTTTTAAGTAACGTATTGAATTCCAGTGTATTAAAGTTAATATATGGTAGTATAATATTTTCTAACTTAATTGTTTCCCTATAAGTTCTTAAACTTTTAAGTTCTTTCTTAGAGATCTTAAGTTCTTTACTTAGATAATGACTAAATAGTTCTTTACTTATACGTGGTTCAGATGCATTAAATAAGTTTATATTGTATTCATTTGTTAGATTCATTCTCAGAGCTATTAGATTTTTAGATCTATTATATATCTCTTTGGTTGCATCTACATCATTAATACAATATTCTACAATCATGTTTAGTTCTTCTTGTGTAGTGATCTCTGTCTCATGATTAATAGGCATGTCTAATATATTATCCCAATCCATAGTATACTCAATCCATTTTAAACTAGAACGTTTAGCTGGATTATCCCAATGATTTAATTTGAATACATCTATTTGAGGTATTAACATTTTCCATTCAGGATACTCTTGCCATTCTTTTCTATTTGAACGAGCAATTACATCTTGTGCATATTGATATATGTTTGCTGCAAACTTTCTTCCACCTTCTTCCCATCCTATATAGTTATGTAAAATGTGATTGGTTATTTGTCCATCAAAACTTAAACCATTGAATGATATGTGCCAGTTTTTTTCTCTGACATTTTTTTGTAAAAATTCTATGAAGTCTCCAAAGTCATCTTGTAGAGCGCATATCTTAAAGACATGTATCTCTTCTGTCTTATAGTGTTTAAATACTGCTACAAAACAATTCTTAAGAGTTTCATAATCCATTACCCAGTGATTCATATTGTTTTAGTTTAGAGCCAAAAAAAGGAGCACATGGCTCCTTGTTCTGGATTGGTTAATTAGGGTTGAGATTAGGGGGTTACCCTAGGTTTACCATAGTTGCTTTTTCTTTAGGTAGAGCTTTTGGATCTGGAATTATTTCATCTGTAAAGAATTTCTTCCAATCATATGTGTCAGAATTAATAGACATTCCTTCTACTATTAATTCTATTTCTTCTTCATCAGTTATATAATATTCAGCAAAAGTATCTAGCAATCTTCTTTCTTCTTTTATATCTTTTCCGTCTTCTCTTTTATTTATCTTTAGTCTTTGAGGATCTCCATTATCATCTAGTTTTGGTACCATATGATACTGTTGTTTACATACTTTTGATACAATAGCTAGGATCTTACTTCCTGGATCAAATATAGCTTCTGTATATGGACACTCAAGGTTAACTGGAATCATCTTAAAGGTTTTATTAGGCCCCCAATTTGATGATGTTAACATCATACTCTCATTCATGTTAAGTTTTTGTGTTGCTTTTTTTACCATCTTTTTTAATTTTAGGTTTATTGGACAAAGATACTAATTTATTATTAAAAAGTTCTCTTTGATTACTTTTTATTTTTAATATTTCTTTTTCTAGATTAGGCTTGCTACAAAGTTCACGAACTTCTTGTAATTCTTCTAATGATACATCTAATTCTATTGAGTATTCTTCATGATAAAGTTCTGGATATATATAACTTTCAACATATGCAGCAATTGATCCAGTGTCTCCAAAAAATGATAAGATTTTATCTTTTGATTTCTTAGAGAATTTAGAATACTTACCTCTTAATAAGGCTAGCCAATCTCGTTTATAAATATTATAGTCATAGATATATAGATGAAGATTAGGCCCAATATTTTGATAATCATCAAAATATTTATTACCTAACAAATATTTTTTCTCAAAATTTTCAAATCTCTTAGTAGATTTTTCATCATATAAACAGAAAAATTTAAAATCCTTAAAAGAATATTCATCTTCACAAGCTAAATAGGTTTCAACAGGTACATAGTGTACACCTTTTGGTATACCAAGTAAAGGATAAAAGAAAACTTTACTCTTTTGGAAATATTCTTTGTACAATTTCATTATAAACTCACAACTTTATCTAAGAATTCATAGGGTAAATCATATCTATTTTTTTCATAATGATGGTTTGCCATGTCTAGTATTCCTTTTAATCCAAGTCCCCATTTTGTTATAGATTCTTTTGAAACTGGAAAACTATAGATCTGATTATACTTATCTATCACTACAAAGTTAAAATTTATTTTGTAATCTTTAGTATTTTCCTCAACATTTTTTATAATTAAGTTAATATAAATGGCTGCTTGCATCCAATAATTATAAAATTCTACTGTTTCAGGAAAGTCAGAAATAGTTTTACCAGTTGTTTTAAGATCTATAACCGTGATATCTTTCTTATCATGATCAATTACATATCTATCAACAATTCCTTTCAATCCAAATTTATAATCATTTAGTTCACACTCTAACATACACTCATTATACACCTCTACTGAATCCATTTCAAAGTCAGTAGTACTTGTTTCAAGAAGTTTCATTACAGATTTGTTTTCTTTTAGGAGTTCTACTGATTCAAAACAATCATCAAAAGTAATTTGATCTACAATATCTCTATCAGATGTACACATAAATTTAAAATACTCTTCATTGTCAAGTGTTTGTACCTTTGCTAGTCTTTTCTCATCTTCTTTTAATGATTGATATAGATTTGCTTCCTTCAGACAGTCTAGTATAATCTTATCTTCAATGTCATTAAGCTTTATAATATCCGTGTAGAGTGAAATATTTTTTAGAACCTTACGTAATGCATCAGAAGGTACACGAGCTGGTACCAGAATGAATTCTTTATCAAAATTCTCAGGTTGTAATAACATTAAGTGGATTAGTTTACCTTTCACCAAATGTTTATCTGTTCTAAGTTCTTTATCTTTTAGTATATAATCCTTATAAAATAATTGAGGTGAATATATCAGTCTATTAAGAGATGAATAGCTGAATTTAAATTCACCTGACTCAACTCTTTCTTTAAACATGTCTTCTAACTTTTTGTTTATTATCATGGGTTTTATTTTTTTATTAGAATGGAAGACCATCTTGTAGTACTACTTCAGATAATGTTTTCCCATCTTTAATTTTTTCTTTATACTCATCATTTAAACTTACATGAACTCTGTCAATTTTAAATACGGAGCTCTCACTATTAAATCCTGAAGAAGATTCAACAACTCTTTTAAATGTTAGGTCTAATATATGTTCTACAGCATGTGTAGTTAATGCATCATCTTCTGCTAGTTTTTTAATTAATTCACTGTATTGTGAAGTATGACCACTTCCCCAGGCAATCATGTATTTATCAAATTGTTTACGAAGAGTTTTAAATGCTACTTGATTCCAAGTTTTATATGATTTCATTTGTTCACCAAAATGGTAAAATAATAAGGCAATATATGTTTTTGATTCAGTAATATTACAGTTAGATATCATAGTCATTGCTAAAGTTTTATCTTCTTCAGTTGACTTTAACATTTGATTAAGTCTACTATACATCTCTTCATCAATAACTATAGAATCTTCTGAACAAACCTGATTCATATATATATCACTTATTAATTTATGAGAAGAATTAAATATTACATCCCATTGTTCTTCATGTTTTTGAGGAACATAAAGAAAAGTATCAGAATTTCCTTCATCTATTTTAGTAAGGAACTTGTTTGTTTCACTATTCTCAAATGCTTTACTAGCATTATGATAATAATGGATACTACTAGTATAAGAAGATATTATATCATCATCTTGTATAACATTAGTTAAAAATTCATTAATTTCTATTTTAACTTCTTCTTGAAACGCTGATTTGTGTAAATTAAATATTGCTTTGAACTCAGCTTTAGTGAATATATTACTATTCCACTTTCTTTCCATTATTTTATCTACAGTTTTATTAGATATAACAATCAAATCTGCTGCATGTATATCTCTTATCACTTTTATGTTATATTTTTCTTTAACATTGTTAAGTTTGTCTCTTGATAATGCAAGATTTGGAAGTCTATAGATTGTATTAATCTTATTTAAATCTGCATTATTAGGAGTATCTAATGTTTTTAATATATCTGGTGTATCATAATAATGTTTAGTAGATTGTATAAATCTTCCAAGTAATTCTATCTTAAAACTATCTTTAGTAATCATTATTTTAGAAGGATCTGTCTCTTTCACATGTAGATAAGCATTCATTGAAAGCGAGTATATATTTTTATTTTTTACTGTTGTATTATTTATCATTTTTTTATATTATTAGTTAAATATTTTCTCCATTTAGGACTTACTGCTACTTTAAATACATATAAAGATCTATTAGATATATTAATCTCCTCTCTACATATAGGTTCTAACATTTTAAAATTCTCTGTGTCAAGCTTATTATTCTCGTGATAATGTATAACAGCTTCCTCAGCATTCATATAACCTAGTGTATCAATGTTAGCATTTGACCACCAATACTTAAGGTCCTTATTTCTAGACCAATAGTACTCTTTACCAGCTAATAACCCAGCAAGCTTCCACATTAATGCAGGAGTTTTTTTATAATCTATAGTAGGTAATAATGCGCCTAACATCTCCCGGTCATCACTACTGTATAACATACCTTTTATATCACCAAGTAATTGATCAGTTAATGTTTGTATATTAGCAGATGAATTCAAAAGAGTTTCAGTTTCCATAACGTGCATATCTCCTGACTTAATCTTAGATGCTAAAGTAATAGCAAGCCCTGTTAGTACATATGAATCATATGGTGCTGACCCATATTCAAAATCACGCAAGTTCCAATATTGATTACATCTTTTATCCCAGAACACGGTATTACCTGTTTTGTTATGATAATCAATAACTTGATTTTTATAATCATGAAGCAA
>Ga0098040_1001110_pt1 | contig 12030 bp, 16 predicted proteins | sample 7_EtaG_FD_75065 | JGI IMG/M metagenome (GOLD analysis project Ga0098040, IMG submission 75065) | Marine viral communities from the Subarctic Pacific Ocean - 7_ETSP_OMZ_AT15161 metaG | ecosystem: Environmental > Aquatic > Marine > Oceanic | place: Pacific Ocean | collected 2015-01-08
AGACTTCTGAGTGGCAAGATCCTGAGACTGACATTCTTAAGATCAAGATCAAGGAGCGTTTTACCTTGCGTGAGCGTAATCGTGGTCTTGGCATTGCTGTTGCCAAGAATGTTGTAGTGACCAGCAACCAGATCGTGCTTCCCGCCCAGGCGAGCATTGATGTGGCTGGAGCCATAGCTGCTGCTACCCGTAACCAGGCGATCTAATCATCGCTGACTAGGCCGGGGCTCCCCCGGCCTAGTTAACTTACTAGGAGCACATTATGGCTGATTATTCAAAAAAGGCTCTGTATAGCCGCAAAGAGGTAAAGCTCTTTAGTGTTGCACTCAACAATGCATTCATCAAGGATGCGGTCTTTGATGCTGCAGCTGCGGGCGGTGGCGTCAAGGACACTGGACTCGACTTGCCGGCAGGAGAGGTTCTTTCCGCTCAAATCGAGCAAGGGCCTGTCGTTGTAAACGGAAGCATCGCCGTTGTAAAGCTTCAGATCGGAGCTGCAGGTAGCGTACTGCTGAACTCCGCTGGTCTCGCAGGTAACAATGCGAACACCGTAGTTGTGGACTCTAAGATGCAGGCGCTTTCCGCGGGTGGAGACTTGTACCTCCACATCACAACCGATGCGGGAAATGCTGCAGACTGGGAGGACGTAACCCTCGAGGCTAAGGTCTTGATGCTTATTACGCCAAGCTAGGAGTTCTCATGACTGTTAAGGTTTACCGTGACGGAATTGAAGTTGTTGCCCCTGCGCCGGCTAAGCCTGTTGCGAAAGCTAAGGCTAAGCCTGTTGCGGAGCCGGTCGAGATCCCGTCAGAGGACATCGTTGAGGTCAAGGAGCCCGTAGCCAAAGAAGAGCCTAAGGCTGAAAAGCCGAAGGCAAAGCGGAAGCGCGGTATCTTTAGCCGAGGCAAGAAGTAAGAATCTGAATAAAGAATGATGTTCTACGAAGGGCGGCCTTAGGGTCGCCCTTTTCTTTTGGGGTAGCGTTTTTTGCCTGTTTTCCTTATACTTTACGAACACTGCAACCCAAAGGAGATACAATTTGTTTCTTTATTTAAATGGCTCGAGAGTCTTTTGGCAGATCCCTGGAACCGATGTTCGGCTAAGTCGTTCAAAGCCCTTACGTGAAGTTACCACGGAAGAGCTAGAGAGCTTCACCGCAGAACAGAAGGCAATTCTAGATATCGGCCTCGCCCAAAAGACCATCCTAAAGGTGAACAAGACCTTTATCCCCAAGCAAGGGGATGACCAAGTAAATATTCTTAAGCTCGCAGTGCCAGAAATCCAGCGCAAGTATGTATCTAGATTCATTCTAGGTAAGGATGTTAACTCTGTTGACGCTCTTCTCGAGAAAGAGCAGAAAGCCAAGCGGCCAAGACAAGAGTTAGTACAGATTCTCTCAAATGCACGAGCGCGTATTCTGGCCGACAACCCTGAAGAGGTCTTTTATCGAGAGATCGAAGAGGCTGACGAAGTAATTGAAGGCGTTATTGTTGAGAAAGAGGCCGCTACGACTAGTAAGAAAACGTATGGCCGCAGGGGCAAACTCTCTGGAGGTAAGAAGTAATGGCCAGATATCTGAAGATGAATGCTCGTCTCCGTAGCGTCTTGGAAGAGGCGGCTTTTAGCGTAACGGGCGGAGTGGTGGATGGCGGGAAGACCCAGAACCAGGTCTTAGACTTCCAGTGGGATCCGGATGATGCCACCACTAAGATTAGCTTTGGACGCCAGGTCACCTTCGATGCTAACAGCATTGAGATAGGGCGGCCTAAATGGGCCGCTTCTAATGTCCCAGAGATCGGAGCTATCGTGAATGGCGGGGGAGATGCTAAGGCCAACCTTGCAGGCTCTACGACCCTTACGATCACATCCCCCGGGAATGCCACCTTGTATGGCGCTAGCGCCGCGAACCTTGAGGTCTGGGTGTCTACCCTTAGTGACCCCAAGCAAGCGTGCACACACCCCTCTATTCGCCCTCTATACAAGGGCGAGATCACAAACCTTGCGGGGGCCAACACAATTACTGTGAATGTTTCTTTTCCGTCCATTGACGGAACTAAGATCCCAGCAAAGGGTGTGGCACAGGTATTTGTAGTAAACACCAAGCAGAAGGTCGAGAGCGATCCCTTTTCCATTGAAATAGTGTAATGACTAGAAGAAGGCGCTTTGCATCCCAGGCCGGAGCCGGGCTACATAATAGTACAGTTAGGAACTCCACAGGGGCTCCTGCTGTAACTGTTAGTACAATTGGGGGAACTACAGTTGTACTCGGCGGGGCCGGGGGGCAAGGCGTCTACACTGCAAATGCAGAGGTTGTAGTGGGAGACCTCGTTGAGCTTGAGAGCGCGAACACCGTTCGCAAGGCAAGACCTGATGCTGCAAGTCCAAAGCAGGTAGTCGGATTTTGCGTAGAAAAGAGCGGCGACAACTGCACGGTACAGTTCACAGGAGAAGCGACCCTGCCGGGTCAGTCATTGACGGCTGGGGCTATCTACTTCGCTCGCGAAGAGGGAGCCATTAGCACCACGCCCCCCAATGCAGGGGCCCTTTACGTAGTCGGAAGAGCGAGAAACAGTTCGACAATCATAATTACAATTGCGGAGCCAATTCATTTATCATGACCGACTATGAAACAACCAATTTACTTTTAGCTTCCCTGCTGATGGCAGGAAACGGGAGCTTGAGTGATTTAGATATAGGACCCAGATTCAGTAAGGTAAAAATCGATACATCATCTCTTGACACTAATGTTTTGGTGGCTAAATTAAGAAAGTTAGCCGATGAGCTAGAACAAGCAGGAGAGTCATCAGATGAGAGCGAGAGCTCCCCCCAAGTAGATTTTGCGCGGATATACGATAGATCTATCCTTGGTGATATCGAGGATAAGTACCTAAGACTAAAAAGAATGATATTTCAGGCGAGAAAATAATCCGCCTTTTCTTGTCTGAAATAGTTATTGCTCGAAAGACTAGCGCCAAGCCTCTTCACTTCTCCCCCTAAGAAGAGCAAGTTAATTACGCCCAGCCCGCCTCTTAAGACTAGTCCACTTTAATCCCAGCATATAATAAAGTGAATAATTAACTTCTTTTAGGAGAATGTACAAAAATGGCTAATAAAAAGTTTTTGATCTTTGACGCCTCTGCCAGGGCTGCGGTAAGCCAGATTTCCAGCACTGATACAATTGGCGGCTTTACCGTAGAGGCAGCTGAAAAGATCCAGTTTCGTGATAGCGCGATTCACATCAGCTCAGATGCGGATGCATACTTAAACATCCAGGCGGACACTGGAGTCAATCTTAATATCGGCGGCACCGACGAGCTTGCGCTAACGGCTGCAGCTGCTACATTTGGCGGCAACATTATTATTCCTGACGCAGGAAATATTGGCTCGGCAAGTGACGGCGATGCAATCGCCATCTCGGCGGCCGGTGTTGTTGCGCTATCTTGCACCACCGCCGCATCGGCGACAACCACCGCAGCACTCACTGTGGCGGGCGGCCTTGGCGTTGCCGGAGACCTGTGGCTTGGGGACGACCTGGTCCTGGACTCTGATGGCGCTGTGCTTCAGCTCGGCGCTGACCAAGACGTGAGCATCACTCACGTTGCAGACACTGGGGTCATCCTTCAGGCAACTAGCGCAGCCACAAACTCAGTTGTTGATGCATTCGTTGTCGACGTGCAATCTTCCGGGACTCCCGCCGCAGGGCTGGGTGCCGGTCTTGTCTACAAGATTGAGACCGCAGCCGGAAATACCGAAACTGTCGCCCGAATCGCGGCTGTTTCAACAAATGTCGGCGACAACAGTGAAGCGTCTGATATAGTTTTCCACACCCAGACAGGTGGCTCCAGCGCCGACGAAGCCGGCCGATTCTCTCGAGACAGCGCTTCAGGTGCCGGCAGGCTCTATCTCTACGACAAGGGCGGCGAGTACATTGCCGGCACGGGGAGCAGGCTCGACCTTGTCGGAGCCGAGGTAAAGGTCACCGCATCTGGAGCGGCCGGCTACTCCGTCGACTCTGCGGGTGACATCTCCTTTGATGCATCTGGTGGTCAGGTTTACTTCAAGCTAGATGGCAGTACAGCACTCGAGCTTGATATAAGCACTGCCACTGCCCCATTTTTTAAATTAAATGGTGGCAGCGGAGACCTCATCTTCAAGACCGGAATCGGCTCTGAGATTGCACGCTTTGACGGCAGTCAGAACTCGATCCTGATGGCGTCGAGCAATCCGCTAGAATTCCGTGACACAGCTCTTAAGATTCACTCGTCTGCAGACGGGCAGCTCGACATTGACGCAGATGTTGAAGTTGAGATAGAGGCACCGGCAGTTGAGATCAAGAGCAGCACCGCATCAGCTCCGGTGTTGCACATCACGAACTCTCATGCAGGTGCAACCTCCGGCGAGCTGAGATTCAACAAGGACAGCGCGTCTGGTGCAGCCAGTGACGTAATGGGTATGATCTCATTTTACGGGACTGATGATGATGACAATGCACACGAAAGACTTGCTTACATTGATGCCATCATTACAGATGCAGCCGATGGTTCAGAGGCATCTTCGCTGAGATTTTATGTGGCAGAAAATGACGCCACTTTAACTCAGGGCCTGCTAATTGCCGGCCAGGCTGATGACAACGGTGAGGTGGATGTAACCATTGGTGCGGGGTCCGGCTCGAGCGCAACCGTCTCCGGTGACTTGACTGTCACTGGTAGCTTCACGGTGAATGGGACTCAGACAATTGTCAACTCAACGACTATTGAGCTAGACGATAAGAACATCGAACTCGCAAAGGGCGTAGGCAATGATGCTGCGGTCGACGGTGGCGGCGTCACCCTCGTCTCGACTGATGGCAATAAGACCTTCCAGTGGGCCGATACCGGCGACAACTGGGCTTCCTCGGAAAATATGAGCCTTGCAAGTGGCAAAGCTTATAAGATAAACAATACATCGGTCCTAAACGCGACCACTCTTGGCAGTGCGGTCGTAAGCTCAAGTCTTACCTCGGTTGGAACCATCGCAAGCGGGGTTTGGAGTGCCGGTGCGGTAACCTCATCTGGCAGAATTGTCTCCGATGATACAACCGAAGCAACTTCAACCACCGACGGCTCCCTGCAGACTGACGGTGGCTTGAGTGTCGCGAAGAGTGCGGTCATCGGCGATGACCTCGACCTGCTGTCGGACGGTGCGATCGTAAACATCGGCAGCACGTCCAAGTTCACCCTAACGGATCAGGCTGCAAACAACTGCGTAATGGCCGCCAGCGGCCACAGGCTTGCCTTTGGTGATGCCGGGGAGTACGTCTCCGGAGACGGAACGAACTTGCTTGTCGTTTCTAGCGGCGACGTCGTAGTCACGGGGGATCTAATCCCTTCCGCTGACGACACTTATGACCTTGGGACCACTGCAGCAGCCTGGCAGGACCTACACCTCGAAGGCGACGTCCTTATGACAGACGCCGGAAAGGTCAGCACCGCCGCAGGCACCCTGACCCTAGAGGCTGCAGGTTCAGATGCAGACATTGTCTTTGCAGGGAACGACGGCGGATCCTCAATCACTGCCCTCACCCTTGACATGTCCGAAGCTGGCAATGCAACTTTCAACGGAAGCATCACCTGCGCCACAAGCCTGACCATCGGCTCTGCTGCAATGAGCGAAGCCGACCTCGAAAAGCTCGACGGCATCACCGACGGCACTGCTGCCGCCAACAAGGCGCTGGTCCTCGACGGCAGCAAGGACGTCAGCGGGATCAACGCTCTCGGTATCGCCTCTATGGCCAGCAACTGGACTAACGCCGGTCGCACTGTTGCCGACCTGGGGGTTGTGACCACTGTCGACATCAATGGTGGCTCAATCGACGGAGCGGTTATTGGCGCAGCCTCGGTCGCCGCTGGCTCTTTCGCTGCAATTACTGGCGCGAGCTTGGTTCTCGCCTCTGGCGCAACCTGTACGGCGATCCTGGACGAGGATGCAATGGGCTCTAACAGCGCCACTGCCCTTGCGACTCAGCAGTCCATTAAAGCATATGTTGACTCTCAGGGGTCAGGCTCTGTTATCCCCGGGATGTCACCCGCAGGATCCGGCGGCCCGAGCGCCAAGGAGTTCGCCTATATTTCAGCCGCGGATACACTGACAAAGTGTGACTCGGACGACCTGGAGGACACCGGAGCAACCCCCAAGTACCCAAGAGTCTGCGGTCTTTACACCGGGACGAACAGCTTTATCATGCAGGGCAAGGGCACCGCTCTTAAGGACGCTGTTGCGATCACTGTCGGCGACCCGCTCTACTTGAGCCTTGGCAAGGTTACGACAAAGGCTGCAGCCGTAGCCGCAAACAGCGGCGCAAACAGGTGGCTGCTACAGGTTGGTTGGGCCAACGAAACCGTGCTCGGCGGGGCTGCTGAAGTGGACATGGTTGTAATGATTGGCGAAGCGGTCTTCCTCCCGTAGACTAATATGGTCACAAAATAGAACAAGCACACAGGGGGGGGCTTTTGTCCCCCCTTTTTTTCGTTATTGACTATTGGAGGTTGAAAATGAAAACCAACAAAAATACAGCGATGCCAGTCGGGGCTGCCGTCTCAAGACTTGTCAGACTCCAACTTGCAAGAAACAGAATACATGGCGGCAATGCAGCAATGGATAGAGAGATAGACAGTCTTATCGACGCTCTAAACGCATTTGAGGTTGAGCTTTCGTTTGACTGTGAGACCGAAGGGGACATGCAGCAAACCGTTGAGGCTGCGGAAAGCGCCTTGGACGTTTTACTTTGTGACGCACAGACTCAGTGCTGTAGAATTGCAGACAAGGCCGCATCGGAAGCAGCCCGCCCTCGCAAACTCACAAGCTCAAGAGGTGACTAGTGCTACTTGAATCATTAATTATCTTCCCAATTGTATCCTTTGGGTTAACCTTCCTCATTAAAGACTCTAAGATCTTTTCTCCGGTGAGAAAGTGGCTAACATCTAGCCACAAGTGTTCAAAGTGTGACAGTGAAGAAGAAAGGGGTGCAGTTTCGAGATTCTTTTATAGGCTCTTTCAGTGTTCATTCTGTGTGGGCACTTGGGTGGGGCTCTTTCTCGGCGCACTTATCGTATCGCAACTATGGCCATTGAATTGGCTTGAAGTAGTTGTGAGATTAGTTATATACTCAATGTTATCTGCAGTATCGAGTTATATCCTTGATCTGTTGACACAAAAACTAGAATCCTGGGTTCTCAGCGAATCCGAATAAACCAGATAGTTAGGAGATTACATGTCCGACCAAACAGTCGAAACCCTCACACTTAACGAAGATCAGGTCGCAGCGCTTTCTGCGCTGGTCGAGAAGAATGAGTCTATTGCCATGCAGCACTCAAAGCTGCGTACTGACTTCTTGGCTCTTGAGCTAAAGTTGATGCAGGCAAAGGCTCAGGTTGAACAGCAGCTCAGAGACGGCTGCTCGGAAGCCCTTAAGGCTAACGGAATTGAGAACAGCCCCCAGTTTAGACTGGACATCGAGGATGGGGTGCTGCAGTACGCTGTACCTGTCGTAACAGAAACAGCCGAAGCCGATACAGTAACCGAAGAGGAAATTGTAGAAGCCGAGGCATAATCAATATGTGACTGAATGCCCGCCCCTACCATAATTGCAAACTCTCCTGCAGCAGACGAGGACGGTCTCCCTTTGGGGACCGTCGTCTCTGTAACCTTCAGTGCTGAAATAGACCCCGGTAGTATTGTTGACTCGGGGCATTTCATTCTCACCTCTTCAGCAAGTGACGTAGTAATCGCTGGTCCTGACTCTCGGGACTTTACAGGCGATGTTCTCGTTAACTATTTAAGTCAAGGTACCCTTCCCGGAATTGTCACGGGGAAGGTGAGTACTACTGACAATACAACATTCAAGTTTACTCCTGACTCTCCTTTGGATCCCAACACCACCTATAAGGTGGTGCTAAGTACATCCATTGTTACAAAGACATTAAGTGCTGTTACTGCAAATGCAGGTAATGGTGGTACTGGTAGTCTTGAGGTAAAGGGGCCTTACACTGGAGCTGCTGTAGCAAACTATACTGTTACAGTGATGGCCGCCGGGGTATTGGGAGTAGCTACATTCCGTGTTTCTGTGGGGGGAGTGAATGGCTCTACTACAGTAACGGACAGATTGATTGATGCGGGCAATGGTATTGATCTAGTCTTTAAGGCTGGTCAATACAATGTGGGAGACAGCTTTACCTTTACGGGGACTCCTGGGGAGGCCCTCGCCGCAATAAACTCATTCTCTTTTGTAACGTCTGACGCTTCTTATGTAGACCCAAGTCCAGTAGAAGCAGCAGTACAGATTCAAGAAAGAGAAGTAGAGGGGATGCGCCGTATTGACGGCTTCCCCGCGCAAGACCTCTCACCCCTTGCCCTGGTGGAGGTAACTCCGGTTGCAGACACCTGGAATCTGCCTCCGGGCCACAGAACATTTAAACTAACATTTAATAAAAACATAGATGCAGCTTCTCTGGACACAGCATTAATCGAACTGGTAGTTGAGAACAGTCCGTTCGATGACGAAGAGCAGGCATCTGTTCCTCTCGTAGTTGATTCATCTGTGAGCGGAAAGGTATTAACCCTAACCATTAGGTAATCTAAATGGCGACAGTAAAAATCGTTGAGGTGGGTGCGGGAAACGTCACTGATGAGCTGGCGGACGACGCCTATGTGGTGTTTCGAAGCTCGAATGCCACCGGAGACGCGCTAGCTACAGCACCCCTCGTAAAGCCGAATGCGGGTGTAGCCCGCTCTTATGAGAAGTGGCTAAAAGTCATCGCAAAGGACCTTGTGGCTGCTGACAAGCTCGCGAACTTTCAGCTCTACGTTGCAGACGGTTCAGCGCCAGCTGCAGGCGTCTCGCTCCAAGTCGGGACCTCTGCGAACAAAGTTAACCCTGCGGGTGTGGACAGCACCGTGGCAACTGCAGATCTTTTTTCAAAAACCTCTGGGGCGCCGTTGGTTCTTACTGTCGCAAACTCTACATACGGCTTAGCTGCCGCGAATCCTAATAATGTAATTGCTCAAGATGGACAGATTGGTCCATACATCGTTCTGCAAATGGACCTTACATCACAGGCTACGACCGGAGACTTTGCAACCACCTACGGAGATATTCCAATCTCCGTAAAGTATGATGTGATTCCATAAGGTGGATATCGAACGGTATAGGTGGTACTTCACCTTTGTGAGCTTTGGTCTTGTAGAGGTTACGCTTAGTATTGACCACGAAGATCTAGATCATTTTAAGAACAGCAGCTCTGCGGTCCTCACTGTGGCAACACTTGTAGACACCGAGGTCTTCTCTCAGTTTCAATGGGGAGACAGGATAGAGGGTGTACTCTACTCTGTCCCCTTGCCAGAAAGCAGGCTACTGAATGTTCTCGAGGCTGGAGCCTACAGCGCAAGCGGAAGAGAGACAAGAATCCTTCATGGCTTCTGCTATAGAGAGGTAGAGTCCGGGGAAACAAAATACTGCTTTGCAACGACAGACAGGGTTATTACTAATACGACAGGGTATCACGAGATTGACCTAAGCGAATACTTGGTGGCTTAAATGGCAGAAGTAAAAGTAAAGATCGGAGCTAAGATCTACCCGAACTCGATTCTGGCCAATAGGCTTGCGTTTATTACGATCAAGGGCCTGAAGGCGACCGATGGCACCGAGCTCTCAGAAGCTTTGTCTTTGTTCTACACGACAAGAAGCAGTCCTTTCTACTCTACGATAATGAGGGTCCGGATCCTGTCCGGCAGCTTCCTAGATGAGGTCCCGGACTATACCATCGCAATGTTGGTCCACTTCTTTTCGAATGAAGCAGATCTACTTAACTACCTCCCGGAGACCGCAGCAGAGGACGCGGCAAGATACAGGAGCTATAGGAGTAGGTGGGTTACAGTCGCCACCATTATTGCACTGATCTCAGGGACCGGACTGAATTCGAGCATGCAAAAGAGACTCGGGGACTTCTCCGTCAAGAGAGACAGGGCTGCCGACGAGTTGCTAGGCAAGGCTCGCAAGGACCTTGCTGACCTGACAAGCTTCCTTGAAGACGGGGGCAACTTGGGTCGCAGTATGGAGACTGCGGTTAAGGGGGAGCTTGCCGTAGATCGCCCATTCATCGGACGACTTTGGTCCTCGGGTGACAGGTATGAAACGGAAGGGCCACCTGCAGCCAACACGAGATCTATCTTTACAAATTCAACTGGCAGAGAGTCCAGGACAAGAAGAACCTTCAGGCTCATAAGGGATGACTGATGAGGCGCTTCAAGGCATTTAAGACCCCGGTAGTCGCTGAGATCGACCTGAGAAAAGAGCTGAATGATATCTTATTTGGCTCTAGGGAAGAGATTGCAAAAGGTCAAATGGTCGTAGTGCGTCGGATGCGCAGGAAGGACGGGGTCACCTATCCCGCGACCACAGATGAGCTGGTCACCTGCTCCTGCAAGTCGGACCGTCACAACGAGCCCAGCATAGACTACAGGTGTGTAAAATGTGACGGCGAAGGCTACCTGTTCGACGAGCAGATCGTAGTGGGCTACAAGACCAGCAGATTTGAGTATCAAGACATTGAAAAGTATATGCCGTGGGGAAAGAACACCACGGCTATTTCATTCTTCTACATAGAGTACCACGAAGACCTCACCAGATTTGACAAGGTGATAGAGCCGGTCATAGACACAAACGGCAAGCTGGTATCTCCCGTTTCCCCCCTGATGAAGCACAACGTTCACATGGCTGAACGCTTCAGGCTAGACAACAGTCGAACAGAGTACTGGAGGCTTGCCTGCTGGTCCGAATAAAATAGGGCCAGCTAAATACCCGATACTGTTATTGGATTACCACAATGGCAAACGGAGAACAGATAAAAGCACTTGTCAATAATTTTATTGCTCTTCTCGAGGAGAGAAGTGCCAACTCACCAGTTTCTGGTCGGCACAGATCCCCGAAAGACGCAGTAGATATCGACGGGTTTTTTAAGCTCGTCGGAGACGTGATAGCGCTTCAAGAGAAGAACGAAGGTAGTAAAAACTTGCTGGCCTATATGGAAGATTACTCTGAAGAAGATGACAACATAGACAGAGAGGTTATAACCTTTTGTCTGGTGGACAGAAAGCCGGGAACCTTTGAGCAAAAAGGTTTTTCGGCTGCCCTTGCAGATGGAAATATTAGGCAGCGACGTAAGGTCTTCAGGGACGCTCAGGAAGATCCTGACTATCCCGGAAACAAGCTTTACTCCTACGGTCAGTGGTTCGATAACATCGTTGAGTTTAAAATCTACGCCCGGACAAACAAAGTGGCTAATCGGAGAGCCTTATGGCTCGAAGAGGCTCTTGATATCTGGGAGTGGTTTTTTGCTGCTAGCGGTGTAAGTAAGTTTTCATATCTCGGAAGAGACCGGGATCTGGTCCTCTCCCCCGGGAATAGAAAAGTTTCATGCAGAACACTTAGATATTATGTAAGAACAGAAAGACTAACAACCGTAAGAGAACAGATTCTACGTAGCCTAACCATCAAAGGACAAAATTCATAGGAGTTTTTAAATGGCAGATAAGTTTCCACATCTACCAGGCCTTGTCGTTGGAATCAATGACAACGCCCTTTCCCCGCAGCCGGCAGTAGTAACCTCTCCGTCTGTATTAGTAATCGGGACTGCAAGCAGAGGGCCCGCCGCCGCGGCGACTCTCGTTTCGGGCCCGGGCGGTGCAGCTCAGACCTTCGGCTCTGATGCTGCTCTTTCTCTTAACCAGGGCCTCATTGAGGCGCAGCAGGGCGGCGCACCTGCCACCTTCGGCTTTCGCATCTTAGCGAAAGCGGGCAAGGTCGTAGACATCGGCGGTGGCATTGCGGTCGAAAGTGCTGCAGTCGGCAGCGACTGCTTTGATGATCTCGGGATTATCTTCAAGGAGTCTGATGCAAGCCTGAAGGTCAAGCTTCTTTCGACTGGCCTTACGGTCTATGATAGCGCAGATTCAAGCAAGGACCTGGGGCTTGTAAGCGTCAGCGGTGCTGTAGAT
>Ga0098040_1001112_pt1 | contig 12025 bp, 21 predicted proteins | sample 7_EtaG_FD_75065 | JGI IMG/M metagenome (GOLD analysis project Ga0098040, IMG submission 75065) | Marine viral communities from the Subarctic Pacific Ocean - 7_ETSP_OMZ_AT15161 metaG | ecosystem: Environmental > Aquatic > Marine > Oceanic | place: Pacific Ocean | collected 2015-01-08
ATACGCTTATTAGCCTTGCCAAGACACTCTTGCAATTCCTTGACATTTCTTTTCATGATTGACAATTCTCCCTCAGTGTCTTTTATATCTTGACTAGCCACCTTCGCAGTACCGGCATACCGTGTATCATTCTCTATGTCACTGCCACAACTCTTACAAGCTACCTTGGTGAAATCAATATGATGTAATTCATGTGTATTCCTACATTCCTCACAGACTGCTAGGATGAGTATCATTTCTTAATCCTCTTCACTTTCAGCACTCTCTCCATGAAGACTACTAGAATACCCGTCTAAAACACCCTCATGATGTGCGAAAGGATTTATTTCTGTTTCTAATTCCCAGCCTTCTCCATTTAGTAACTTAATAAGTTTATCCCTTGAATCAGATTTTTTAGATATATAAGGATGTTGCATAACTTATTTCTCCTTATTCAACACACAACTAACAACATAACCCCCGTCTTCATTCTTCTGTTTAAAAAGAATATACGGTTTGAAGCCGTCCACTTCAGCGGGATAGACTCGTGCCTTAGTCTGTTCCACTACACCTACTTGATTGCACTCGTGATAACCAACGTACTTCCATTGGTCATCATTATATTTATCTGCTGACACAATCAGCGTCAGTACTATTACTGCTAGTATGATCATTCTTTCTGTTCCCTTGCTGCTTTCACTCTACGTTCTAGACTGGTTAACTTAGCCTTAAATGGAATAATATTATATTTCTTATTTTCTATTTTAGGAGTGTGTTTATCATTACTGTACTCACCTTCACGTAAGAGCCATCGAAATAGTTTCTCAACCATGTTATTAATACGTTGTTTAAGTTTAAGGTAATGTGACATGCTTCCATTTCCTTCCGTATTTAATATTACTGATAGTCTTATCACTAACACCATATATCTTGGCAATAGAAACATTAGACTCACCGTTACGTGAACGACCTAGTATCTCTTTCACTTCTTCTTCATTCAAAATAGCATTAGGACGCATACTCCCTTTGCTATCTCTCCCTTTAAAAGATTTATCAAAATTGTTAGCCGCTTTAGTGCCTAGCCAAAGATGATCAGGATTGACACAACTAGTGTTATCACAGATATGACATACTAACAAATTTTCATCTATAACGCCTGTGTGTAAAAAGAAAGCCACTCTTGAACTTATTAATGTTTGGTGTTTAGCATGAAATCTACCATACCCTTTTTCGTCTTTTAAACCTATCCACTCCCAACATTCTAATAAAGTTTCGTCACCTTTATTCACTTTACTCCAGAATCTTTTAGAGTCTTTCTCAGTAAGATTTAATAATCTACTATGGGTTTTAAATGACATCTTTAAACTCCCTAATAGGAATATAGACAACAGGCTCTACATCCTGCCAATCCCCTCTGTCGAAACGCCCGTTAAAACCTAAACTAAATAGATCTCCTTGTTTAAAGCTATAACACCCCACTACGTCTACCCAACATACTATAAGTTTAAATCCTACATTAAAGCTACGTGTATACTCTCTTGCAGTCATGAATTTGTCAGCAGATATCATGTAAGTGTCGTACATTCTTTTAGAGACAGTTCTGTTCTTAATCTCTATTAAATTGATGATAGCTTTACTACCATCCGCCATCCTGTGTAACTCTGCATAATCAAGCTTATACTTAATTGGCAACTTGACCACTTCGCCCAGTCCCATTTTATCCTTGACAAAATCTATCGTAGTCTTCTCTCGTTTTAAATCAGCGGTACTTTCATACAGTTTACGAGTCATTAAAATGTTCCTTATAGAAGCGTGAGTCCACGAAAGCTTCTATATCTTTTTTATTAGGTTTCTTATAAGGTGAAAAACTCCAGTCTGTTCTATTGCCTTCTTTATCTGTAAAGAAATGATAGACTTTCTTGTTTTCAGGCAAGCCATACTCATCATATTCTATCTCCTCTTCAAAAGAGTATTTATATCCTCTGTAAGGATAGCTATAATATGTCATGGACATTATAGGCTTCACTCCCACTCAGACTCAGGCTCTGAACGTTTTTGTAGTGGTGGAAGAAGATTACGTTCTTCTAACACATGCCGTGTCTTTACTAAGTACCTTTTATGCTTTCTCCAGAAATAAGCATCTAACATACCAAAGAAACGTGTACAGTACAGACACAATAGGTATATTGCCCTGAAGTATATTAGTCTAGGCCACATATCTCTTCGCCTTATACGTTTCGAATAAATTATTTAATCTACTAAAGAAGTTCTCTGCAAAGATAGAACTAGCCTCTTTAAAGAGATCCTCTACGAACTCATTATCCACTAAACACTCCATCGGGAACACAACAACACAACCCCTATTCAGTATGTCCCTGACAAAACTAAATTGAGTTATTAAAGTATCAGTGGCAGTAGCAACATCGTCCTTATTAAAATAATGTAAGATACCCTGTCCATTAGACTTCTTTACAGTAAGCGGTAAGGCGTGAGAGCTATCACGTAATAACATTGCTATATGCCCACCGCCTATACGCTTCTTATTCTCAAGGTACATAAAAAAAACATTGTCATTGTTCCTTATGTCATTAGTGACAATGTTATATGATTTAATTACCGGCATAATCATATACTTTGCCACCACATTTAACTGACTGGATAGTTCCTATATTGACATTACGATAGAAACGCTTCTTATCAGCTTTAGTGATATGCCCTGTCTTAGAACCCATGTCGTATACAATAAGGTACTTGTCCGTATCGACAGTGGGCTTGCCATCGCCACAGTGTTGTGTTACATTCAGACGACATGTAATTTCACGAGAGCTTCCATCCTTCTTGATGAACACAACATTAAAAATGCTGTTGCCAACGATGTCCAAGATCTCTTGCTTTTTTGCCGTAAGTGACAGTTCCATGAATTCGCCTCTTGCATTGATTTTCATCTTGTGTATAATAGGGCAACAACAAACCAATGTCAACAACAATTATTTTTAATAAAATCAAAGGGTTAGGACATGGGATATAAAAGGCGTCAGAAGGACTTGGAGCGTCTGGAACGCAAAGAAAGGTACTCAAGGATGAAGCGGAATCCTATCGCAAAAGACCTACACAGCCCTAAGTATTCACAGAAGGTTGTAGAAAGTAAATCTAAGTATACACGTAATAGCTCTAAGAAATACACTAAACAGTACTTAGAGGATTTACATTCAGAGGACTTAAAAGATGATAAATAAAAAAGACATAGAGAAAGAAGCTAAAGAACGTATACAGTATGTTAGAAGTTTCTCTGGTGGTGTTATGCCTGTACGTATTCTCGTAAAAGATAAAGAACATTTAAAAGTTTATAAAAAGACAATGAGTAAGATGCGTAAAGTTTCTAACTTGTCATTAAAGGTTGAAGACAAATGAAAAAATATATTCATGTTAATCAACATGTGATTAAAGCTAACGCTAAACACAATAAGAATGATCCGGTGTTAACTGTTAAAACATATAAGTCTAATGACTATGGTCATGAAGTTGAAATTGACGGCCCGTGTAAAGTAGTATATAGACCTAACAAGCCACTGTCTTGTGGCGCAAAAGTGTGGATTGAAACCAAGAGTGAAGTGAAAATACTATGAAAGAACTACTATTAGTTGGTTTGTTGATGGGTGTTACTAACGCAGAGGTTAAGTGTTTAGCAGATAACATGTACTTCGAAGCACGTAACCAAGGTCTGGCAGGACTACTAGCTGTCATGAATGTAGTGATGAATAGAGTATCAGATGGCCGCTATCCCGATACTATCTGTGAAGTCACCAAGCAAGGACCAACCCAGTTATCTTGGAAGGGTACAGGTGAGGAGATACCTGTAAGGAACAAATGTCAGTTTAGCTGGTACTGCGACGGTAAGCCTGATAAGGTTACGGACAAGAGTTCTTATGAGCGTATATATAATTTCTCTCACAGTGTCTTGAACCTGTCTACGCCCTACTTAGATATAACAGATGGTGCCACACATTACCATGCAGATTACATACTTCCTGCTTGGGCAGCGGCTAAGACTAGAACTGTAGAGATAGAAGATCATATCTTTTATAGATGGGAAAAGGAAGAAAAGTAATGTACTCTAGTGATGAGGAAGAAGACGAACGTGTACTGCACGAGTTACACGTAGCTTCATTGAAACACATTAATGAACTGTTATCTGATTACGAAGCGTCAATGATAGCTGCAACCATGATGGCTAACGCTATTAGATTATATAAAAAATGTCTTAATTCTGATGAAGCGTTCAAGGACATGATGGAAACCATCTTTAACGATGGCATGTTGGATGCAGTTAAAGAGTTTGAGGAACCCACTATACAATAGGGCATATATACATGTCTCGTAAGATCATCTTGGATATTGAAACGGACGCACTGGATGCGAAGGTTATTTGGTGTGTTGTATGCAAGGAATTGAACAAGGGTGATCCTATTCACTTCCTAGATAAGAATACCTTACAAGGATACTTGGAGCCTGACGATATTTTCATCGCACATAACGGTCTTGCGTTTGACTTTCCCATATTGAATAAACTATGGGGAACTAGTATAAATTTTAAAAATATTCAAGATACCCTCATAATGTCTAGACTGTATAACCCAGAAAGGGACGGTGGTCACTCACTAAATAATTGGGGAGTCATGTTAGGGTTTAGAAAGATAGAATTTAATAACTTCTCAGAGTATACACCAGAAATGCTAGAGTATTGTGTACGTGATGTCTTGCTTACAGAGAAGGTATATTCTTATTTACTACTAGAGGGTAAGGAGTTCTCTGACAAGAGCCTAGAGCTTGAGCATCAGATAGCTCATGTCATAAACAGACAGAAGCTTTACGGGTTTTACGTTGACAAGAGGAAAGCTGTAGACTTATTCGCAGAGACACAGGGCAGGGCCAAGAGCATTGAGCGGAAGATTAAGGAAGACTTCCTGCCGAAGGCAAAGATTCTAAGGGAAGTTACTCCTAAATATAAAAAAGATGGGAAAATGTCTAAGGTAGGACTATGTGGTATAGACGGAGTAGTCGGCCCCTTCTCTCTTATTAAGTTTAAAGAGTTTAACCTAGCTAGTCCTAAACAGATAGTAGAGAGACTCAATGAGTACGGCTGGACTCCTAAAATGTTTACACCTAAAGGGTCTCCTAAAATCTGTGAAGAAAACCTTAACACGGTACAGGACAGCGCACCCGAAGCGGCAAAGAAGTTAGCAGAGTGGAAGATGTTAGAGACACGCTGGAAGACCGTAGAGGCATGGTTAGAGAATTTGGACTCAAACAGTAGGATACATGGTTCAGTGTACACTATGGGCGCAGTAACAGGACGTATGACACATGCTAATCCCAATATGGCTAACATCGTTTCAGTTGACAAACCATACGGTACGGAATGCAGGTCATGTTTCACTGTTCCCAACAGTTTTCAGAAGATAGTGGGCATGGATGCTAAAGGCTTAGAGTTAAGAATGTTAGCGCATTACATGAAAGACCCGGAGTATATAGAGGTAGTCCTGAAGGGTGACCCGCATGAGGTAAACAGGATAGCGGCTGGCTTGGACACTAGAGCGCAATCGAAACGTTTCATCTACGCATTCTTATACGGTGCTGGTGCAGAGAAACTAGGCACTGTCGTAGGGGGTACGGCAAGGGACGGCGCTAGACTAAAAAGAGATTTCTTGTCCAATATGCCCTCATTAGACTCTTTGATAGAAAGAGTACAGGGAATGGCAGAGAGAGGTTCCCTACAGGGATTGGACGGTAGAAGAATTTTCGTACGTCATCAACATGCAGCATTGAACACATTACTGCAAGGAGCGGGAGCGATAGCTTGCAAGCAATGGTCTATCTGCATGGATGCTTACATACGAAAACACGGCTTACGCGCACATTTGGTCAACACAATCCACGATGAGATGCAGTTCGAAGTCCATGTCGAGGACGTTGACAAAATAATGTATGCGGCGGACTTGACAATGCTGAAGGCAGGTCGTATACTGCGTGTAAGGTTGCCCTTGAACGCTGACTCAAAGTCAGGGATCAACTGGGCTGAAACACACTAAATGTCTGAAGGAGTTAATATAATATGTCATTAGAACGTGTAGTAGTGAAAGGTGTTGCCCAATGGGCGAATCTTTTCGAACCAAATACCATGTCTAATAGGTATCAGATAGATATCTGTCAGTTGGATAAAACCGCCGTTAAGAAGCTTGAGAAAGAAGGCGTCAAGGTTCGTAAAGGTGAGGGCGAAAAGAATAAGAACAAAGGCGATTTCATAGTCGCTAAAACCAAGCATCTGCCTAACGTTACGGATGCTGCTAAGAATGCTTGGCCTTCTAGCATTAAAGTTGGAAACGGTAGCAAGATTAAATGTTCCGTTTCACCGTATACTTGGAATAACGAATACGGTACGGGGATTAGCGTAGCGTTAAACTCTGTAATGGTTATAGATTTCAAGGAAGCCAAGATGGATGGTGACGGTGATCTCGACGCTGAAGAGGGTGGCTTTGTCCTTGGTGACTTGGATGAAGATGACGACATTCCCTTTGAGATTGGTGACGATCTCTAACATCTTTAATGGTAGGGAAGCTTTCCAACCGGGGAAGTACGTTCGATAGAGAGGGACGGTGCTATTGGACACACACATATATAGACGTAGCGTAACAGCGGTTAAGATGATAGCGTCTATTCTATTCCGGTAAATAAATATCATTGGGTCCGGGGATGCCTTCACAAGAAATCCCCATTCTAACAGAGAAGGGAGTATGTATGCCAAAGAAGAAGAAAAAGAATGTAAGGACGCTGGTAGACGATATCTTCAATCTAATCGATACTGGCGTAGAGGAAATCGATAAAGATAACTTAAATGATTTCTTAGATACATTAAAGGAAGAGACTGTACGCTTCTTGAAACCTTCAGAGGGTGAAAAGAAACGTTTACGTCTGTCCGCTGTAGGACGCCATGACAGACAGCTATGGCTTGAAATAAATGATCCTGTTAAGCGTAAAGAGATACCACAATTACGTATGCGCTTTTTCTATGGGCATCTCCTAGAAGCTCTATTGTTGTTTCTGGCGAAGGAAGCTGGTCACGATGTTAAGCACCAACAGAAGGAAGTTGTCTTGGAAGGTGTCAAAGGACATATCGATGCTGTTATCGATGGTGTCCTAGTGGATGTGAAGTCAGCTTCCGATTATGGTTTTAAAAAATTTCAAACAGGTGGAGTATTCCACTCTGATCCTTTCGGGTATATCGGACAGATAAGCTCTTACATGGAAGCTATGGACATAGAAGAGGGAGCGTTCTTTGTCATCAATAAGAATAGTGGTAACATGACTCTTATGATGATGGATGAACTCTCAACCATAAACGCTGCCAAGAGAGTGAGCGATTTAAAAGAGATTGTAAAATCTGATAAGATTCCTGAGAAATGTTATGAAGATGTACCTTTTGGTACTAGTGGCAATCATGCGTTACAGAATGGCTGTGTCTTCTGTAACTATAAGGAAAGATGCTGGTCAGACAGTAATGACGGTTCTGGGTTAAGAGTGTTTACTTATGCTAATGGTCCTAGATACTTTACTAAAGTACGAAAAGAACCTAACGTAGCGGAAGTGATGTAGTGAGCAGGGCATTAACAGCACACGCCCCTTGTCCTGACTGCGGGAGTAGTGATGCTCTCGCCATATACGTTGATGGTACTCATTGTTTTTCTTGTAAAACTACTCGTAGTGATGGAGAGATTATGAAAGAAGATGTTGTCGTTCTTGAGAAACACAAGACAAGTGATGACTTGTCAAAAGGCTCTTTTAAGTTAATGCCACGTAGGAAGATATCAGAGGAAACCTGCCGTAGGTACGCAGTGACTGTATCAGAAGGTGGAAAACACTACTACCCTTATTATAATAACTATAATGAGCATATAGCTAATAAGATACGAGGAAGACATAAGGAGTTCTTCACTGAAGGTAACATAGGTCAAGCTATGTTATTCGGCCAACAGTTATTTAAGAAGTGTGGCAAATTTATCACACTCTGTGAGGGAGAACTAGACGCTCTATCCGCACACCAGATGTTCGATAATAAATGGCCGTGTCTTAGCGTGAAGACAGGTATCACAGGAGCCTCTAAAGATGTAGAGGAGAACTATGAGTATCTGATGAGCTTCGACAACATCGTATTGTGTTTCGATAATGATAAGGTCGGTGCGGAGAATGCACGAAAGGTAGCAGAGGTACTGTCGCCTAAAGCTAAGATAATGAAGATGCGCTATAAAGATGCGTCTGAATACCTTATGAACGGTAAGGAGACAGAGTTCGTAGCTGATTGGTGGAATGCTGATAGTTACACGCCAGATGGTATAGTAGCTGGTAAGGACTTATGGGATGCCTTGCTTGAAGGTCCAGCGAAATCAAAAGTAGATTATCCCTTTATCGGCTTGAACAATATGACATACGGCATCCGTGAAGGAGAGCTAGTCACTATCTGTGCTGGTACGGGTATCGGTAAGAGTAGCTTCTTGCGTGAGATCATATATCATATCTTCAAGGAAACAGAAGAGAACATTGGTCTTATGTTCATGGAAGAAAGTGTCCGCACCACTGCTGAGAGTATGATGAGTTTACACATAGATAAACCATTACACTTGCCTAACAGTGAATACGAACCTGCAGAGTATCAAAGAGCCTTTAATGAAGTTCTGGGATCTGATAGGTTCTTCTTCTTCGATCACTTCGGTTCTAATACCATAGAGAATGTTATCGCCCGTGTACGTTATCTGGTCAGGGCGAGAGGCTGTCGCTATATCGTCTTAGACCATATCTCTATCTTGGTCAGCGCACAGACTAACGAACTGGACGAACGTAAGACGATAGACGCCTGTGTTACCAAGCTGCGTTCTCTCGTACAGGAGTTAGGTATCTGTCTGTTCATGGTATCGCATCTGCGTAGACCGTCTAACGGTTCTCACGAGACTAACTCCATTAATGTCAGTCTTAGCGATCTTAGAGGGTCACATAGCATAGGACAGCTAAGTGACATCGTTATTGGCTTGGAGCGTAATGGTCAGGCTGATTGCATGATAGAACGACACACCACCTATGTCAGAGTGATAAAGAACAGGTTTAGCGGCTTGACAGGTCAATGTACTAAGCTATTCTATGATTACATAACAGGCCGTATCAAGGAAGCAGAGCTTCTGCATAACAGGGTCGAAGAGTTATAAAAGATAACTATGAAAAAGCGTAAGAGATACCGCTCCTTATTCGAAGCTAATTTCGCCAGAGACTTACACGAAAGGAAAATAAATGCGTCCTACGAAAAAGATAAGATAACTTACATACCGAAGCCTAGAACGTATACACCTGACTTCTATATCGAAGAGGGTGACTTTTACGTTGAGACTAAGGGACGTTTATTCCCTCAAGACAGGTCTAAACACTTGTTGATTAAGGAACAACATCCCGATTTGGACATACGCTTCGTTTTTCTTAATGCCAAGAATAGGCTTGACAAGAGATCGAAAACAACGTATGGTGCATGGTGCGATAGACATGGGTTCTTATATGCAGAAAAGAGGTTGCCTAATCAATGGATGATGAAAAAGATGGGAAAATGTCCAAGGTAGGACTATGTGGTATAGACGAAGAAAAAGCATTAGAGTGTTTAAAAAATTTAGATACGTTCTTAGGCAATGTTATAGAGGAACGAGGTATGAGTGATGATGATGGCAACCTTATCACTAGCACTCTTCCCGGTGTCTTGCTCATGCTAGAGAATTTAAAAGATGATCCTAGTAATTTTAATTTATCTATATTTGACTTTACAACCATGCAAAATGAACCACCGTCTATAAGCACCATCATAGCTTATGGCTTGATAGCTCTTTTGGATGAGGACTGTGACATGGTGGCAGAGAAGGGGAAACAGTTCATAGAACATAATTTCGAACACAAAAAACAATCTCTCAAGGAAGCCGATGTGGTGTCGTTATCAGAGTATAAACAGTTGGCAAACAAATCTGATGGCTCTTTACCTTTGAATGAAAACTACACGTTCCCTGTCAAAAAAACGAATGAAGAGGATAAAGATGACCCAGCCTGACACAGAAGAGATGGATGATGTGAACAGTCCTGAACACTATAAGCTCAATCACGACGGTATAGAGTGTATAGACGCTATCCACGCTACCATGTCATCCTTCGCCTTCTGTGAGTATGTCAGGGGTACAGTGTTGAAGTATCTCTGGCGCTGTAACTACAAGGCAGATAAACTCAAAGATCTGCGTAAAGCTCAATGGTATCTTACTAGATTAATAGAGGAAGTTGAGTTGATGAAAAAAGAGAATACGTGGGATCTATTTGACTATGTGGAGAAGTAATGAAAGTATATAATGCGTTCAGTAGCTATCAATCCTTTATCTATAAGAGTAGGTATGCGAGATGGATTGATACATCGAATGGACTTGTAGAGTCTGGTAGACGAGAATTCTGGGACGAGACTGTTGGTCGCTACTTAACGTTTATGATAGATCATATAGACAGCTTAGAGCTTAACATTACTAACGATACTCTAATAGATGTCTTCGATGACCTACATAACATGATATGGGATCAGGAAGTCATGCCATCGATGAGGGCTTTCATGACTGCCGGTCCTGCATTGAAACGAGAGAACATCGCAGGGTATAACTGTGCGTATGTACACATAGACAATCCCCGTTGCTTCGATGAAATATTATATATCCTTATGAACGGTACGGGTGTAGGGTTCTCAGTCGAGCGTAAGTTCATTAACGATTTACCATCTATCCCTAATGTCCCATTTGAGAACACAGACGATATCATCTCTGTGGCGGACAGCAAGGAAGGGTGGGCGAGAAGCTTACGTGATCTTATCAGCTATCTGTATACTAACAGGATACCCAAGATAGACTACAGTAAGGTGCGTCCAGCCGGTGCGAGACTGAAGACATTCGGTGGCCGTGCGTCAGGACCAGAGCCGTTAGAAGATCTGTTTAAGTTTACTATTAATATATTTAAGAATGCTTGCGGACGTAAGCTCTCCTCTATCGAATGCCATGACATTATCTGTAAGATAGGTGAGGTAGTTGTCTCCGGTGGGGTGCGTAGGTCTGCGTTGTTATCGCTTAGTGACTTATATGATGACCGTATGCGTCATGCCAAAGCAGGAGAATGGTGGAAGACTGATCCTCAGAGAGCATTAGCGAATAACTCCGTAGCCTACACGCACCGTCCTGACATGGAGAGCTTCATGCAGGAGTGGCTAGCCTTGGTAATGAGCAAGTCAGGAGAGCGAGGTATATTCAATAGAGAGGCGGCACAGAGGCAAGCATCACGCTTCTCTCGTCGTCCTGATGACGCTAATTACGGTACTAACCCGTGTAGTGAGATCATATTACATCCTAATCAGTTCTGTAACTTGACAGAAGCAGTGTGTCGTCACGATGATACAGAAGAGACATTGATGAGGAAGGTAGAGTACGCCACGATCTTAGGCACCTTCCAAGCTACCCTGACGGACTTCCACTATCTGCGTAAACGCTGGAAGGATACGACAGAGCAGGAGCGTCTGCTAGGCGTCTCCTTAACTGGTATAATGGACTGTCCGCTACTCAATAAGAATGGGCCACACTTAGAGAAGCGTCTTAGTACATTACGGGAACATGCCGTAAAGACTAATAAGAAGTGGGCGAAGCTATTAGGTATCGAACCTGCAGCGGCTATCACATGTGTCAAGCCATCCGGTACGGTGAGCCAACTGACCAACTCTGCTAGTGGCATCCATCCCAGACACTCACAATACTACATCAGGACAGTAAGGGCCGATAACAAAGACCCTCTAACGAAGTTCATGAAACAGGTTGATGTCTTCAACGAACCTGATGTAATGTCACCAGAACACAACACTGTCTTCTCCTTCCCCATCAAATACTCTAACAAAGCAGTCTTCAGGAAGGACTTATCAGCAGTAGAACACATGGAGCTATGGCTCACGTAC
>Ga0098040_1001113_pt1 | contig 12024 bp, 10 predicted proteins | sample 7_EtaG_FD_75065 | JGI IMG/M metagenome (GOLD analysis project Ga0098040, IMG submission 75065) | Marine viral communities from the Subarctic Pacific Ocean - 7_ETSP_OMZ_AT15161 metaG | ecosystem: Environmental > Aquatic > Marine > Oceanic | place: Pacific Ocean | collected 2015-01-08
TAACTTGTTTTGAAGGATCATAACCAACTACTTTATGACCCCTTGATTCTACTGCTAATGCACAAGGTAAACCAAGTTTTCCTAATCCTATAAAACCTATATTCATAACCTATCTCCTTATTTATCCATTAAAAGAACTATACTCCATTGATTCTGGATTTAATTTATTTAACCAATGGTATAAATCTTCATATCTTCTTTCTAAATCTTTATGGGTTGCTAAAATCTCACCGTTACCTATCTTTTTAAGATTTACATGACATTTAGATGGGTAAGTCTGAATATATTCTCTAAACCTCTTATGTAAAATTTCTACCCCAAACATTTCAGGATTTCTATAAATAGGTGTACCAGGATACGGTGTGAATAATAAACAAATCCATTTGTCTGGTTTTACATCCTCTATAAACTTTTTAACTGACTCTATAGATTCATCTGTTTCTCCTGGTAACCCCGTAATAATATAAACTTTTGCCTGTATCCCCCATTTCTGAATAAGTTTAACGGCGTTTCTATGCATATCAGTAGTGGCGTGTCCTGCTTTATTATTAAGCTCTAATATTTCATCGTCTGCAGATTCAAATCCAATTCCAACTTCTCTACAACCTGCATAATATAATAATTCCATATATTCATCACTCACCAATACTGAACTAATGGAACATCTAAACCTAATATCCAAATCGTGTAATTTGGGTGCTAACTTTTGGAATCTTTCTTTATCAATAATAACATTATCATCTAAAAATCTAAAATGTCTACAATTATACCTGTCTATCATTAACTCTATTTCTTCTATAACATTTTCCGCACTTCTAAATCTTGTTTTCTGTTGTAGATTTGCACAAAACGCACACGCGAATGGACAACCTCTACTTGTCATTAATGTTGCACCAATCACTTCACTATCATAATTGTATCCACCCCACAAGTCTGTACTTGCTGCTCTATGGTTGGGAAGTAAGTGTCTTGCTGGGTGTGGGATTGTATCTAAATCAACTATCCTATCACCTCTTTGTAATCCTTTTGGTTTCTCTGTGCATATTTTAGTTATAATACTCTCTGCTTCATCTTGAACCACACAATCAAAGTGATCAACACAATCTTCAGGTAACCAAGTTGCGTGTGGACCACCTAAAATTGTATATGCTTTATCTCCATACTTCTTTTTAATGTTACGAGCCACTTCTTTCATATCATCTACTTGTGGTGTAACTGCAGTAATACAGTAAATATCACCCTTCGGTGGATTATCATATGAATTATAATCTTCTCTTAAATCCCATAACTCACATTCGAAACCATCTCTTTCTAAAATGGCAGCAAGATATAATGGTCCCAACGGGGCATATGCAAATTGTTTTGCGTCCATTTTAGCGTCTGGGTTTACTATTATTACTTTTTCCATATATTAATAAATATATATCCTAATTTTTAATATATTCTAACAAACAATTTCCCCAATATTGATGTGCTTTTTTATTTGGGTGTGAATCTTCTTTTGATACTCTCATTTCAAGATTCTTTTTTGTAAAATCTATCATAGATTTATATTCTGGATGTTTATACCAATTTTCTTTAGAAACTAAATTATCAAATAATAACTTGTGTCCAAATTTATCTTCTTTATCATCACAATATAGTTCCCAACATTCCTCAATAGATTCTGAAGCATCAAAAAACACGTGGTCTATATTATTCAATGTTAAAAATGATTGTAATCCTATAATAATATTAGTCGCTAATAAAATTTGTGCATTAGGATTGAAAAAATTTATAAAATAATTTTTTCTTTCTTCTTCTGTCCAATCATTTATCAAAAGGTCTTTATTCCCTTGTATAAAATGACTGCCTTTTGGTGATTGAAAATAAAAACAATCATTTAACCATTCATTAGATTTATTATTCCAAATTTCTGTTCTACGTATACCTGTCTTTCCAACTATAACCAAAGTATCTTTAAACTTATCTTTATTTTTACTAGCCCACTCTAAAAGAACTCTACTCGTATGCTGTAATGAAGTACCTGATATAGACAAATTATAAAATTTTGCTCCCAAATGTTCTGCAATTAAATCTCCATAGGTTTCACCTGGTCGTGGTGTATTTTCTGCATCACTTGCTGAAAAACTACAACCACTCACTACAACATATTTATATTTTTTATCACTCATCTCTTATTCAACAGAATATATCCAATGTTTTTTCATAAATTTTTCTTTATTATATATATTAATCTTCAAACTAGATAATCCATCTATAATTATATCTTCTGGTCTTTCTTTTTTAGATAAAAATAATTTATGATTTTCTTCATTACCTTTAGTTTTTTCGTGTGGTAACACTATATATTTACCATTTCGTCTATAAGGTGATATTTTATAAGTTCCAAGTATTAAATTTTCATCTTGGGACCACGCTCCTTTTGAAAAAATATGATTTTCATTCTCACTTATATCAAAAATCTTATTTTTTACGTGTGTTTTAAAATCATAGTACCCAACTAAATTTTTGATAGATTTATAATCGTGATTTATTTTTTTAGGGTTTATTGGAATACTATTATTATAAACTGAAATAATTTCTTTATCAGTTAAGCTTGTGTCCCAAAAACATAATTCAGTCATTGATCCTTTAAAAAATGCCGATTTCTCTGTATAGTTTGGATGTGCTACTCCAAGATATACTGGAAAATCTTCATGTACATACAAATCACCCATATACCTTTTTGGTGAATTTTCAACGTGTTTTCCATTTATATAAAATTTTAAAATTTTATTTTCTTTATCATGAATCAGTGTTAAATGTAATACCGATTCTGTATTTTGAGTAAAATAATCTTTTCCAAAAATATTACTAGTCACATTCCATTCTGTCTTATCACCTTTTTTATTTTGACTCCACATCTCACAATATAATCTATTATCTCTATCTATAAAAATACCAGTATGATATCCTGGTCTAGAAACTATCCCATAATGATCTACTTTTCTATCTTGAATACCATCTAATTTTACCCATAATGATATTGTGTAACTATCTTTAAAAATTGATTTTATTTGTTCTGAATGTATTTCTGCAAATGATTTTTTTCCATCAAACTTTACAAATGTCAAAGGTCTCGTAGTTTTAGAAGGATCCCCAATCCATTCAACATCCATAGGTAATTTTTTTTCATAACACCTATTTAACAAATCATCATCTTCAAATCCCCAACCCCAATATTCATTAGAATATCCATTTACTAATTCAAAATCATATTTGTTAAATAACGTAACCCCACCAAAATACTCATCATAAGGCATACCATAATTATAATTACTTAATTGTGATGCAAGATGAGTTGGTTTCGTTGGATATGAATAATCTGCTTCTTCTGGTAACATATCCACATCATGAAAACATACATAATCACATCCATTTTGAATAGCAATTTTATATCCTATATTGAGAAGTCTACCTCTATTGAAAAGTTTTAAATCATATTGTTCTATAACGAATATCTGATAATTAATTTTCTTATCAGACATAAATTCAGTAAAATATTCTATAAACCTTTCAAGATGTTCTTCCCTGTCCCTATACGGAATTATAACACCTAGTTTATGTTTCATTTTTTACTTTTAAACAATTTACCTATTACTGAACCTGGTTTGCCACTCTCTACTTCAACTGAAGTTGGTTGTGAACCTTCGTTCATTAAATGCACTCTTAATAATGATTTTAAATCCTCTAGAATTTCAAGCATCTTATCTTGTCTTTCCTGCTTTTGATGCATTTCCCAAATTTTCCAATCAAGAGAATCAAATTTTTCCCAAAATTCGCCTTGTAGAAATTCATTTAAAGATGTAAGATTAATATCTATTGATTTTAACCGTTCTTCTACTGTCAACTCTTTTTTACTTGTTAACAATCTTTTCTTTTGTTTTTTTATAGCCATTTATAACTCCTATATTAATAACTTAATATTCTATGTATCAGTCTATATTCTAAACATTGTTTAGCATTCATATAATAATTATCTTTTAATTTATTGTTCCAAAACATTTTTTTCTTATTAGACCGTTTTTCCAAATTTTCAAGTATTTTATTTTTTAAATCCTTCATATGGTTTTCATCTATATCCTCATCTTCATCTATCCACGGCGGATGAAACATTAAATAAGAATTTTTAGACATTACTTTTTCTCCCGTAGCATTTATTAAAATTAATGCTGCAGCAGACATTGCTGATCCATAACACGCTACTCCAATTTTAACCTCACTTATATTCATATAATCAATTATTCCAAATGCAGAATATATATCTCCACCATAAGAATTTATATAAACTAAAATTTCTCTATCTTTATTTTGTTCTACTAGATAATTTACCCTTGAAATAAAATAAGGAACTGTAGATTCACCTATATCCCCACTTAAATAAATTATATTTCTTGTAATATCTATTCCATCCATAAAAATTTATATCCTTATTAGTATCCAGGTGGCACTAATTCTGGACTATATTTTCTCATTTTTTCAATTATTGAACTTTTCCATTTATATATTGGTAAATTCTCATGAGCTATATATTCATCTTTATCCTCACCCCAATACTCTTCTGTAAAATAGGGAGACCCGTGAATCACATTCATTCCTTCTCTTTCCCACCACATCAACTCGGCTTGTAATCTATCTCTATTTTGATTTCCTTTTTTTCCTTCATAATAAAAATTTTCTGATCCCAACCAAAAATGTGCAAATCCTTGTAAATTTGTGGAATGACCCCCCTTACCAAAACTATCATAGTATATACGTCTTAATATTCCAGTATCAAGTATAAATTCAAGTTTGTCTGATTTTGGTAAACTATCTTTATTAACTCCATCTAATGGTTTTTCATCATAAAACTTTTCTAACGCTTCTCTACCCTCAGTATCTCCTGGTTTAGAAAATTTAAACTGAAAAGATACATTTGGTGTATCGTTAACTTTCCACATACTGGCACAAATATGTGGTGGATGTAAAATTATTTTCTTTTCTATATCCCATAAAGCCGCGCTACTTTGATCCCCATTAATTCCATTACAAATAGTCCATAAATTTTCTTCTCTAATTCGCTCATTAATTTCCTCAAACCAAACTGTATCCCAAAAAACACAATCTGGTTCTATATGTAAAATATATTTGTAACCATTATTTTTTGCATAATCCATTGCCCTATCAATTCCAAAACCATGAGTCCCTCCGTGAGTTTTTGAAAAAAATCTCTTTGCATTAACATTTTTAATAACTTCTACATCAAACCTATTTGTAACCCATTCACACTCATTATAAGGCCAATGCTGTGGATGATAAGATAAATTATTATCAACTACTAACATATCACCTATAAAATGATCAAAAAAAGATGAAATAGAAACCTTTGTCCATTTTAAAGATCTAAAAAGTACAATAACAACCAACACATCTTTAGGTAATTTTAATTTCATTTATACCACTCCAATACTTTAGTATTATACCAATCAGTAGGAATTTCATACCCAAATATATAATTCCAAACCCGCACCATCATATGCGGCTCTGATGAGCACCAGAGATAAAAATCCACTCTAGAATCAGTTTTCTGTGCATCTGACCACTTCCCCACAGTAGTGTGTGCTCTTTCCGTTTGATGATGTTGTATATCCATACTTTGCTTCAAATCTGCATAAAACCCTAATGGATGTTTTAAAATAGAATCTCTATCGACAGCAAAAAAGGCATTTGGAAAATGTATGAACGGATGTGGCATTTTCCCCAATTCTTTTTTTAAATAAGTATTCCAAAAACTCTTCAAATCTAGTTTATGATCTTCATAATATCCCAATTTTTTTGGATGTTTTGAAAGCATATCTTCTCCACCAACTAAAACTTTTTTTTGAAATGGTATAAATCCTTTACTATTTTTATCTAACTCATTTATTTGATCAATAATGTCCCTACATTGGTCTAAAAAATATTCCTGAACAAAAATTGTTAAATCTGATAATCTCTCGTAATTATGTACAATGTGATACAAAATTGCATGATCATCAACTCCATAGTTAGGTAAACTAATTATTTTATCATCTTCCCATTTTTCTATTTGTAAAAAATCAGTAATTTTATTATTTCTTAATTCCTCATTATAATTTTCTACTCTTTCTTCAGATGACGGGAAACTACCTGGATCATTTTCTAAATCATAACCATAAATATCTACATATGGTCTCATAAATGATTTATCATAAACAGTAAATTTATCAACACTTCTTAATAACTTAAACCAATCTAGGCTATCTTCATACCGACAAACAACAATTTCTATCATATTTTAAAACTCCTTAAAGTATTAACTATCTTATTAACTTCTAATTCTTTTAACCCTTGATGTATGGGTAAGCATAAAGTAATATTAGAAATAACTTCAGATTTAGGTAAACTATACTTTTTATCATAATATTTTATCTTATGTAGTGGATAATATTTAAAAGTAGTATATATATTATTATCTTTCAAATGTAATGCTAATCTATCACGTACATTTTTATTTTCTAATTGTATCCAATATAAAAAATAAGATGATGTAACATCATTTGAAAACTTATTTGGTACAGATAACCAATCCAATTTTGATAACATTCTATTATAAGTATTATGTACATTCTTTCTTTTCTCTATAAAGTTAGAAACTTTATTCAACTGGCATATTCCTATTGCAGAAGTTATATCATTCATTATTGATCTTCTACCCTCATAGGATATATCAAATTCCCACCAATCTTTTTTTACACTACCACCCATTCCTGGTGAAAATTCTAAACCTAAACACATCCTTTCTCTCAAAATAGAGATTTCGTGTTTAGATTTTGAAAATACCAGGCCACCATCTCCCGTAACTAATATTTTCATCGAATCAAAAGACCAAATTCCAAAATCTCCAAGTGTTCCTGTATTTTTATCCTTATAAGTAGAAAATGGACTACATGCATTATCTTCAATAAGTACAATATTTTTATCTTCACATAACTTAATTATTTCATCCATATCATCACAAGGAACCCCACCATAATGTATTAATATAATAGCTCTAGTTTTATCACTAATTTTATCTTCAATATCTCTAACACTTGGATTTAATGTTCTAATATCTACATCACAAAAAATTGTTTCAAGTTTATAATGTATAATCGCGTTAGCCGTACCAACAAAACTTATTGATGGTAAAATAACTTCACTACCTATTGGAAAATCTAAATATTCTAAAATTTGAAATATTCCTTCTGTATAAGAAGTTGTAGTTAAAACATTATCACAACTAGTTTGTATTTTCTGTGAAATCAATTGTTCAAATTCTTCTGTTTTTTTTCCTCTACCAACCCAATTGGATTCAAAAACTTCCCTAATTGCATCTATTTCTTCATCTCCCAAAGAAGGTTGAAAAATATTTATCATCTTATTATATGGATCATCAAAATGTATATTTTTTCTAAACGTCATAAACAGTTTCCTTTTGGATATAATTTACTTGTGATCTATAATCATCGAGTAATTGTCCAACTTTAACTTTTGTATCTATTTCCATTGAATATTCATCTTTTTCTATATCCCACACATCTCTATCCGAGCGTGAAAAGTATAATTTTTGATTTACTTTTATGTCCATCATCATATCATTTCCAAGTTTCAAATATACTTCCGATTCATACCACTTTCCTCTACCCCCAAATTCCCTAATCATTGTTTCTTTATCTAATTTTATTTTCATCTCAACTTCACCATAAAGTGTATAATAAGCAAAACAAAACATAACATATTCATTTAAAAGTGACTTAAATATTTTAGTTGAAATATATCCATCTTCACTTTTAAAAATTTTAAAATCATATAAATGTTGAAACATTCTATCAATTTTAGGTTTCATTTCACATTTTATATTCACCGCATCTAATAAATCTATATGCTCCATAGCATTAAAACAAGAAAGTGGGTTCAACCAAGAATTCATAAAAATTATTCTTAATATTCTATGAACAAGTGTATTAGTAAAATCTGATGTAGTCCATTCTCCAAAAATTGGAGCATACTCACTTATACCATATTTATTTCTATCAAGATGTAAGTCTGTTAATGGTGCTATCCCACATCCAGCTCCTGGTGATATATTATGTATCCACTCATTACAATTATATAACAAACCCAAACTATGATAAAAATCTAATGGAGTTTCAGTTGGAAATCCTATAATCCAATTAACATGATTAAACATTCCAACTTCATGCCCGTGTTTTAAATTTGATTCTATTTCCGTTGTATCTATATTCTTTTTCATATCCAATAAAACAGCTGGACTTCCACTCTCAACTCCAAAACTCAAACTTGTACAACCAGAATCTTTAATTACTTGAAAAAATTCTTTATCCATTCTACCATCACATCTAGCATATCCATTCCAAGAAATATCTATATCTTCTTTAACAATAGATTCTAAAAGATTCCTAAAAGTTTTTAAATTACCATTTACTAAACTATCTATAAACCAAAACCTTTTAAAACCATATTCTTCTATTTGATACTTCAATTCCTCAATTAATTTATCACTATCTGAAGTTCTAAATTTCCAAAATAACGTTTCTGTACAAAATGTACAACTAGCAACACATCCTCTACTTGTTTCTAAACTAGCTCCATTCTTATGTCTATATTTTTTCAAATCATAATCAGAATAATCGGGGAAGGGAAGTTCACTCAAATCTATTTTTGACTTTAAATCTCCTACAAAAATAGCTTCATCACTTTTATTTTTTTTATAAGTTTTCATTATTTCAAGAATATGATGTTCTCCCTCACCAACCACCACATAATCCACTAAACCTTTCAAATGTATTTGCAAATTTAGTTGTACATTCTCATCTGTGAATTGTATCATATTCTCAGGACCACCTATTATAATCTTTATATCTGGTCTCAATTGTTTTATTTTTTTCATCATCCAAAAACTACATTCTCTATTAGTAGTATATAAACTAAATCCAATTATTTTATCATTTAACTCAAGTATTTTTTTTATTGCGTTATTTAAAAGTCCTTCTAAAAGTGGATGTAATGTATAAAAATATTCACCAGCCAACCACTTAAAATATAAATTTCCTTCCCAATAATCTAAATCCGTTTTATCTCTTAAATAATTCCAACTTTCAATATTTAAATCAAAAACATTAACATCATAATTATTATTTCTTAAAACTGCACTTAATCTTGCTAAATTATAAGGTGGAAATATATTTCCCCACGATGGGCACATTATTAAAGTTATAGAATCAATTGGATTTTTTAATTTAACTTTTTTTCTAAAAATAGCAGACTCATCATATTCCAACAAACCCAAATGTGATGATGCGTGATCTTTTTCTAAAATATGTTGTGCTGCTATGGCGTCTCTATCTAACATTTTACTGATTTTGTAAATACCTTAATTCATTTTCATTGTAGTCAACTATCTTTGTTGAATCCTCTATTCCCCTAATTGGAACTAAACTACATACACCTTTCATTCTACCATTAGCTCCATGTTTATGTAGTTTATCTAAACTTTCTATGTTATTTTTAAAATCTAATGCTTCCTCTAATTTTCCAGGAGGTGTCATCAATTTTATTTCTAACCAATGATCATCATCAACTTTATCATGATAATCCAATATAATTTCTGCATTTCTCAAAAATCTTTCTTTTCTATTCGGAAAACTTGCCATAGAACCAAAATGTGCACTCATATTAATTGAATTTAAATATTTTACACATTCTTTCCAAAAACCATTACTCATACTTCCATTAGTTGTAACCATAGTCCATTGATTTTTTTCCTTTAAATATTTCATCCATTCTATAAAATATGGTACTAATGTTGGTTCTCCACCACCAAAATTAAATCTTACTTCATTACCATTAGCCCACTCTATAATTTTATCACTTGTTTCAAATGCTACTTCTTTACTAAAGTGTTCATCTGTATTATTATGTACGCTTGGCCAACAATAAGAACAGTCATAATTACATCTACGAGAAATATCCCACAATACTTGATAGGGAATTGGAAAATTCATTTCTATTCCTACTCCATTTTGAACTTCATCAATAAAATTATCGTGTGTTTTAGATTGCCCACTATATCCTTCATTTGTAACCTTCAATAATTTTTCATTATTCCTAGAAAAAAAATTATCTTTAGTTTTAAATTTACTAATAATTACATCAGAACCACATCCACAACTATTAAATGGACAAATTACCCATTTTTTTGGATACTCAAACCCCTTATAAATATCTCCTAAATGTCCCCAATCTTCTTCTTTTTTTAGATTAATATTTTTGTATGCTAACCCACTTTTTAAAAAACTTGGAAACAAATCATCTTGAAATTTTAAAATTTCTTTTTCAAAATCTTTGGCTAAAATTTTAGTATATTTTTTAATTTCTTTATCAAAATTATCTGCAATAGACTCCGTATATTTTTTAATTTCTATAGCAAAATTACTATTAACCTGTTCAGTATGTTTTTTAATTTCTTCAGCAAAATCTCTATTGACTCTATTAAGTAATTTTTCAAATATTAAACCAGAATGATCTCCATATTTATAATGAAAATCAGTATGTGGATATGGCTCTCCTACTTTTTCATCAATTTTATGTTTAACATATTCTTCATATGGAAATTTACCAAACTTTTTTTCTACTTGCTTATTTATGCATTCTCCATGTGGAAATTTACCATACTTTTTTTCTACTAATTTGTTTATATACTCTGTATATGGATATTTACCAAACTTCTTTTCAACTTTAGCATGTATATAATCTTCATATGGTGGTTTACCAAATTTTTCCTCAGTTTTTTTAATTCTATAAGGCTCCCATTCTTCGGCATCATATCTATCTTTTGCAGCAGATGCACAATTTCCTACCCAAACACCACCATCAAAATCTATATAAAGAGACCTTACGCCTGCTGAACATTTCCATCCTTCCCACTTATTCAATCCTCTAGATATAGCCTCATCTACACTTACTAACTCAAATTTACCATCTTTCCTATACCATCTAAGCTGTTTATTATCTAATGGTATCATGGTTTCACCTTTGTGCACATTATATCAAAATTGCAATGGCAAAAATCTTTAGTGCATAATATAGGTTCCCTCGCAAAAACCAATCTTCTTCCTTTTTGTACCCAACCCAACTGTTTACCTACTTTACACCAACCTCTCCAAACTGAACCATCTATATCAACTATAAGTTGTTCAACTCCTGCGTAACAATACCACCCCTTCCAATTATTTTTATTCAATGATATAAAATAGTGTGGTGAAAATGATAATTCCTCACCAGTATTAGTATTCTGAATTTTCATTTGACCTCTATAAATCGGCCAATCTTTAGTATATTTTATTTTATCACAATATAACTCATTCTGATTATCAAGAATATGTTGTTGTCTTTCAGTATATTGATATAATTCTGTTTGGAAATCAACAATTAGTGGTTGTAAGGCTATTGATACATCGCCCATTTTAATAATTTCACCGACTACTTTTAATCCTTTCTTAAATTTAGTGTTATCTGGATCCATCATTATATTAGAATGTGTTTTTAATTTACCACTTAAAAATTTAACTACCTCTAAATAATGATTATCATCTGCAAAATCTGAATGATAACTTAAAGAAACATGGTCTATATTTTTATAATTCTCTTTCCACCACCTTAAAGTTCTACTTCCATTAGATATAAGTCCTACATTGACATCATTATCTTTTAAGTATGATATTATTTTTGGGAAATCTTTCCACATTGTAACTTCACCACCAGTAAATTCAAAATATATTTTTTTATCACCATAATGATTTATAACCCTCTCACAAAAACTTTCAACATCATCATAATTCAACCAACCACTACTCCCATCATGTAAATAATCTGGACAATAATTACACGCATAATTACAAGTATTACCCAAACACCAGTTCA
>Ga0098040_1001116_pt1 | contig 12015 bp, 21 predicted proteins | sample 7_EtaG_FD_75065 | JGI IMG/M metagenome (GOLD analysis project Ga0098040, IMG submission 75065) | Marine viral communities from the Subarctic Pacific Ocean - 7_ETSP_OMZ_AT15161 metaG | ecosystem: Environmental > Aquatic > Marine > Oceanic | place: Pacific Ocean | collected 2015-01-08
GAGGCCGAATGGCACACTCTCTTTCACGGTGGCGAAACCTGCCCTGATCCGCTTGAGGTGGACATGCTGGTCCTCGCTGGCCTTGCCGAGTGGGATATTGGCGACCGCGCCCGTGAGCACGGCGAGTGGCTGCTGACCGAGGCTGGTCACGCAGCTTGCAACGCGATTGACCTCATCCTCGACTGGGATGACTTCGCCTTCGTTGAGCCCACAGAGGCCCTTGAGAGCCTTTCTGCTGGCTCCGAGGAGGTGCAGAGTGTCTAAGCCCCAACGAATGACTGTGGGCTCTCTGGTGCGCCATACGCCCACTGGAGGAGTCGGCCTGATCACCAAGCACACGATGTATAATGATCGTTGGGGTGGGTTCCATGTCGCCTTTCAGAAGCCTGTTGACAATGTTATTGACGGTCGCGTTGTTAGTCAGCTTAATAAGATGTTTGATCGAGCAGATAGGTTTGAACATATCTCTTGACATTCTCTTGACACAAATCGCTTGATTTCATCTTCAGGATCGGTTATATTATAAGGGTAACAAAGGAGTTGTCCCAATGGCAGCACGCATCAACTGGAAATCCGAGTTTTCTTCACTCCTCGCGAATGATCGCCTGACTGGGCGTGATCGCGAGTTTATCGCGGATCTGCATCGTCACTGGTCGGCTCGCAAGCCAATGACCAGCGGGCGCAAGCACTGGTTCCTGAAGATCCGCGACAAGATCGCGGCCATCGAGTCCACTCCTGACTCCGCTGATGCGGATCGGGATCTTCTTGCTCGTCTTGACACGATCATCGAGCGTGCCGAGCAAGATTCATGGGATCGCAACTTTGCGATGTCCCTGCGCGATCAGGTTCGGACTGGCCGAGCCCTGTCGCCCAAGCAAGCGTATTTCCTTGCAGACAAGGAGCCGCTCTATTCTGACGATGCAGCCGATGCCGCTGCTGTCTGGAACGACACGTTTCGCGTGTCTGACAGGGTGGACCGTTTCAAGCTCATGGTGGATTATTATCGTCGCAACGGATATTTCCAGCGGATCGTTTCTCGTGCCGATGCTGGTGGAGCCGATTATGTCCCTTCCGAGAAGGATTATCGCGCAATCACAGAGAACAAGTATTCAAAGAAGATCCTTGCAGGCTGGTTCGATGACGCTGCGTTTGCTGTCGGCTCGATGGTGTCTGGCCGCGCCAGCGCACCGAATGGGCTCCGCAACAAGCTCGCCGTAATCCTTGAAGAGAACGCGAAGGCTCCGACCAGCGCATCCAAGGGCAACAAGATTTATAAGGTTCTTCCTGTCGGCTCACCGACGCCGATTCTGGTTGAAGAACGCGCTCTCAAGCATGCCCGCCGACCAAAGAAGCGGTGAACGCACTCTTGACACTCTCTTGACAAGATTAATCTTGACTTTTGGAGTAAAATCAGATAAAATATAGTTGTCTGGTGAGGGGATTATCCCTCGCCACCCTTTCACTCTCTCAAGGAGCCCATCATGCCTAACTATTATGGAAAAGTCCGCTGCGGATTTTGCGGAACCACAGGTCACAATAAGCGCGGTTGCAAAACGTATACTGAAGTAATCCAGAAGCGATACGACGAATCCGTCGCAAGCGACAACGGAAACGCGGAATATTGGGGCAAGATGCTGGGCAAGCGGACAGGAACCAATCCGCACACGGGCGACAAGAAGATCTCTCGCCGCGACGAGTCTTATGGGCGAACCTGTTCTTATTGCAGAGGCTCAGGCCACAATCGCCGCAAATGCCCCACAATGGCCTCTGACAAGCTGCTGCTGACCGAGGCGACCGCAACCATGCGCAGGAGCCTCCTGAAGCTCCTGCGGGCTTCTGGGTGCGTTGCTGGGGCTATGGTGACCCACCAAGCCTGCTCGTGGGATAGCGACTCTGTGTATCCTGCTCTCATCCTTGGGTTCAACTGGGATAAGCTCGATGCAAAGTGGATGGTCGGCGAGATGTCCTCTTGTCTCTCGCTCAAGTGTTGCCGCATGGACACTGGCCAGAAAGTCAACCTCCCGATCCCTCCCATGATTCGCGGAGTCCAGACCAGCAACACTCGGACCATGCTGGCCTCTCCCGCTCACAACCTTGAGCTTCAGCCTCCAGCGGGCTGGGTCGATGGAGAAAACATTAACTTTGAAGGCACCGACCTTTTCGACAAGGCCGAGCGCCGTGATTATTATTTCTGGAGCGAACTCGCCGAGCGCGTCAGCACTTTCGTTCAGGAAAACGATGCGATGCTGTTGACGAGCAGTCAGGATAATAATAATGCCTCTTGACATTTACTTGACAAGAAAACCCTTGATCTTTTCTTCAACTTCGTGTATACTTAGTATGTAAGGTGAGGGATTAACCTCTCGCCTCTTTCCACTCTCAAAGGAGTCCCATCATGGCTGTCGATTTCGCAACCTTCCTTTCCGTCGCCCCTCATGTCATCGCCGTCCGCAAGCCCATTTTGCTGCGCGGGCGTCACGGTGTTGGCAAGTCCGAGGTGGTCTATCAGACCGCTGCAAACCTTGGCCTTCCTGTGGTCGAGCGCCGCGCTTCCCAGATGACCGAGGGTGACCTCATCGGTCTGCCCGACAACCGCGATGTGGAAGTCAATGGCCTAAAAGCCACCACTTTCTGCCCGCCAGACTGGTTCCTGCTGGCTTGCACCGAGCCTTGCGTCCTCTTCTTGGACGAGGTTGACCGTGCGACCACTGAAGTCCGTCAGGGCATCTTTGAGTTGACCGACAGCCGCAAGCTGAACGGTCACAAGCTCCACGAGGACACCCTGATCGTCGCTGCCGTCAACGGTGGCGAGCACGGTGCCCAATATCAGGTCGGCGAGATGGACCCTGCCGAGCTTGACCGCTGGACCGTCTTCGACGTTGAGCCCACGGTTGAGGATTGGCTGACTTGGGCCAAGGGCACCGTTGACTCTGTGATCTGGGACTTCATCAACCAGAACCGTCTCCACCTTGAGCACACGGGCGACTTTGAGCCCAACAAGGTTTATCCTTCTCGTCGCTCTTGGGCTCGTCTGTCCGAGTGTCTCGTTCAGGGTGAGTTGCTTGCCGAGGCGAGCCCAGCCCTTTATCACCTGTCCACAGCCTTCGTTGGCTTTGAGGCTGCTGTGTCTTTCCGCGACTTCGTGGAGAACTATGAGCGTCAGGTCACGGTCGAGGACTTGCTGGTCGAAGGTCAGATCGAGAAGGTCACCGACTGGACGATCAACGAGCACGCAGCCATGATCGACAAGATGGAAGCGGAGGAGGTTTTCGCCGAGCACCTTCCAGCCGAGCAGGTTCAAAACCTCGCGGAATATTTTATGATCCTTCCGAGTGAGGTTGCGATGAAGCTGTGGACAGTCATGGGCAAGGGAGAGATTCAGAACACAATGGATCTCCACACTGCCGAGCTTGCCGATGGCCGCAAGGTCAACAAGCACCTTGTCGAAATCCTGACGGGTGGAGACGAGAGCTAAACAATAAAGTTTTGAGAGAGCGCGAAAGCGCAGAGGAGTGAGTCTTGTGATGGGGGCTCGCTCCTCCCTTTATTATTCTGGAGAAGAAAGAAGTTGTCCGAGGCCAAGAAAGAAAAGAACATTAAAGTTGGTGATCTGGTGTGCTTCAGGCTGAACAACCCATCGGTCGAGCAAGCCCCGTTGTGGCAATATGTCAGGTCAAGAAGGCCAGCGCCGGGCGTCGTCATCGCAATCTTTCATTTTCCTGCATTTGAAACAAAAGAGTCCGAGGGTGATAAAATATTATTTGCAAAGATAAGGTGGACTTCAGGGATGACCACAGAGGAGGAGATAAGACACGTTTATCCTTTTCAGGAGTGTTATGACCAAGAGCAGAGAGAAGAAGAAAGAGAGAGAGCAAGGAAGTGGAGAGAGAAGCAAGGAACATGGGATTGGAACCCCGAAGAGGACTAACCCTTATGTGGAGTGAAGTGGAACAATGTGGGAGAAGGTGGGAAGCGGTGGCTTGCTGCTCCACGGATCTAAAGGCCACGATTCCACAACCATTTATTAACTTGACAGCAAACTGCCTTTTCTGCTTGAGTGACGAAGCACATTAACTATGCCCTGTCAACTTCAATCGCCCTTTTCTCTTTGATACATTTAACACATTTATTACACATCGTTACACATTGACACATATTAACACATTTAACCCGATGGCCCACTAAGTCAAGACTTGACATTCTCTTGACAGATATTCATTGACTTTGCCCCCATATCATGTTATATTATAGGTGAAGAAAGGAGTTCTCTATGTCCGATTTCAATCTCAACATGCACACCGCCCGCCTGCTCTTGAACGAGCCCTTCTTTGCCGCGCTCTCGCGCCGCATCAACAAGAGCGTGTCAACCGCGATCCCGACTGCGGGCGTCAAGGTGAACCCCGACACCGCGACGATGGAGATGGTTTACAATCCCGACTTCTTCGCGAAGCTCACCGACGATGAGCGCACCGATGTCCTCAAGCATGAGTTCTATCACCTTATCTTTGAGCACGTCACGGGTCGCTTGCCCGAAGAAGGCATGACCAAGCTTTGGAACATCGCGACCGACCTGTCGATCAACTCCCACTTGAACAACTTGCCCGAAGGCTGCTGCATGCCGGGCGAGGGCATGTTCGCAGAACTTCCAAAGGGCAAGAGCGCCGAGTGGTATTTTGCAAAGCTGAAGAAGATGATGGAGGACGAGAAGAAAGAGCAGGGCGAGCAGGATGGTGACTCCGAGGGCGAGGGCGATGAGTCACAGGATGGCTCTGGAGACGGCTCTGGTGCCTCTGGGAAGGGCTCTCTGTCCGACATGGACTCCATGGACGATCACAGCGGTTGGGGCGAAGGAGAGGCCGCCAGCGCGGCCACAGAGATTGCCAAGGAGCGCCTAAAGGATGCTCTCAAGAAGGCTGCTCAAGAGGCGAGTGAAGCTGGAAGCTGGGGCACCGTGTCCGCATCCACTCGCAAGGAAATCATGGAGCGGTTGACAACCAAGGTGGACTGGCGCAAGGTTCTGCGTTATTTCATCAAGACCTCACAGCGGGCCAACAAGCGCAGCACAGTGCGCCGACTGAACAAGCGTTATCCTCGCATCCACGCAGGGTCTAAGACCAACCGTGTCGCACGCATCGCGATCAGCATTGACCAGTCTGGCTCCGTGTCCGACTGCATGCTTGCTGCGTTCTATTCAGAGCTTGATAAGTTGGCCCAGCTTGCAGAGTTCACAGTGGTTCCCTTTGACACCGAGGTTGCAGAAGATAAAGTTTATGTTTGGAAGAAGGGATCGCGCAAGGCTTGGGAGCGTGTGATGTGTGGTGGCACCTGCTTTGATGCTCCCACTCGTTATGTCAACGCTGGCAACTTCGATGGTCACATTGTCTTGACTGACCTGTGTGCGCCTAAGCCAATCGCGTCAAGCTGTCAGCGCATGTGGATGACCACCGCTGCTTATGCTTCGCGCCCTTACTTCACAACCAATGAGCGTGTCATCGCCATTGATGATTGATAAGAAAGATGATCGAGGATACATTAAATAAAAAGCTAAAGGAGATACAATGCTTTTAATACTTGAAGTGATCGGAACCCTAACCTTCGTCGGCCTATGGCTCTCAGCTATGACAGGCTTTATGTATGCACTTGTAACAGAGTAGGAGAGACAGTGCAGTTCTATACAAGAGACACAGTGTTAGTCCCTAACTGGATACTCATCGGCAAGTCTATTGTTGTGCTTGTTCTCTTGGGTGCCATGGTGTATACAACTGTAGCATAAATGTGTTACAGATAAAAGTATCATAATGTGTCAAGGGGGGGCACCCCCTCCCCCCTACCCCCCTACTACCGGGATCTATGTCCCACCGCCCTTGACGTGTCAAATGAGACTAGATCCATGCGCGACACAGCCAAAAAAATCCCAGATTAAAAAAATGAGATCATAGTTACAGCAGGATGGCAAAGCGAAAACTATGGCAAATCAATCAAGAGGTCTACCAGTGCCCACTGTGTAGATCGGTAGTTGAGTGGACGTGTTATGGCAATACAGGCCATGCCACATGCAGCCGCTCAATCTATGCCAGACAAGAATTCGACGTGAGTTCGACCAAGAGATTTTGCACATGGAAGGGAAAGGTTGCCAGACGTTCAGATGGGCGTGTGGATATCACTTATGACGATGGAAAAATAGTGGGGTGATGTTAGCTCATCTAAAGAATGAATAAGGGCGTGCTTAAGGGCTTAGAAGGGAAGATGATAGAGGAACACTTCCAGAAGGGTGATTTGGTTGTCCATTGGGGCTGTGAAGAGCTTAAGCATGATGTGATGGGCGTGGTTTTGGAAACAAAGGAACACAGAGAGGCTCAGATAGTTAAGGTTTATTGGTTTGGGAATAAGAGAACAGAGTGGCTTTCGTTTACGTCGCTTAAGGCCGAGGATGCACCAAGCTTGGTCATGAAAGTGGACAAAAACAAAATATATGAAAAAAAAAAGATAAATGAAATAAGGAAGGGTTGTGAAAAACTGGCCAAGAAAATTTAAGAATTTGGAGGGCATGTGCCCCAATTAGCCGACTGTTTAGCAGTGAATAGTCCATGTAAGGAACTAATTCATTATATGGAGGTTTTATGAACATGTCTGATGACAATCCAGCAAGCGGCAGCTTAGGGCCGACTCACAACGAGTTGCTGGAGAACATTATCGATAGCATCATCTCCATAGCGGACGAAACGTCTAAGACATCCACTAAGCCACCGCAAGAGTATTATCGTATTAAAGGTTCAGGGTCTGACCTTTGGCTTTACCATCCCCAGCATAGGACCTGCCTGCCCGTCGCACGCGGGAGCGAAGTCCTCGTATTAAATAAAGTTGATGAGAGAGGCCGAGTTCTTTGCGCAACCCAAAGCGATTATTTTTGGGTTGACCCTAACGAATTGGTTAGAATAGGTTATAATTGAATAGCATTAAGACTTATGAACTATTTAACATTAGACCTTCATGGGATTCTCCATGATGAAGTGAACCGCACTGTGTTCAACTTTGTGTTTAGCAATAGCCAAAATATTCCATTGCGTGTTGTCACTGGCAATTCGAATAGAATGAGAGATATCGCTATCAAAGCGGTTGAAGAACTTGGATATTCTTGGCATCACGAACATTGGATTGAATCTGGTGCGATTATTATAACATGAAAAGGAAACACACTATGTTGCCCGAAGAGCGTATGCTTGAAGACTTTCGTTCATTTGTCAAGTGGGGCATCTTATCTGGCATTCTTTATTGGGCATTTGGGTCGGAATTTACCACAATCATCTTTTTAGCCGTTATTGCACACCGTTTAGGGCCAAGATAGGGAAAAAAAATTTACTTCCGAATTTTCGCGGGACTATTTATTAATGAAAAATTTGGCGCGTTGGCGCCGCAAGGAGAAATATTATGCAAATCACAAAATCTCATCTCAAGAGAATTATCTTGGAAGAGCTTCAACACTTCGATGAAGGTGTTTATCAACATGACTCTGGACGGCCTGAACTGGCTATGGTCGGCGCCGAGGGCAGCCCAACAGAACCCGATGATGCCGAGACTGCCATCTCTTTGCTAAAGGCGATAATGGTTGAATATGAGAGTGCGGGACAAATCTCCCCTGAGACACTTGAATCAATTAATGCATTTGTGAGCACTAGCGAGCCTGAGCGATTCGCCACTCCATCTGATAACCAATCTGCAGTCGTTCCTCCCACTGATGGCGAGGTTGAGGCATAAATATGAACATTAAAGCTCTGAAAAATTTAATCGCGGAAGTTCGGCGTGAGCAAGTGAATGAATTTCGTAAATATCCCGATGAAGAAAAGCCTTCAAACCTCAAAATCGGCGAAGACGCAATGACAAGTTACCTTGGCAAAAAGCAAGATAACACAACTGGTGAGTTTGAGCGCTCTGCTCATGATGACGAATATGAACCTTCTTTGACTGCGGAAGAAAAAGCCCAGCTTTATGATGCGATGATGCAGAATGTAAAAATTGTTCTTGAGAAGTGGAAAGAGAGAGACCCCAACACGATGGCTGGGCGCTACTTTCATGATCTCCTTCACTTGGTAAAGAGTTATGATCCTCATTGGTTTCCTGCGAATAGCAACGATTTTGAAGCTCAACCCTTCGATCCACGACAAAATTATTAACTTTCCCCGGCCCTGTCCCGGTTTGGCCCCTATATAAAAATGAGGGTTTGCTTATCTGATGTGGTATACTGGTTCTGGCAATGTTATCGAGTATGAGCAGATCGTTACGCTTGTAAAAGAACATTCTCGTAATAATGGTTCTGTTTTTATTGGGACCGATAGCTTTTTAAAAAGTGACTCATGTGTGTTTTCAACTGCGATTTGTCTTCATGGTGCTGATGGCCAGCGAGGAGGGAGATACTTCATAAGACGAAACAAGCTCAAGAGCGGCCATATACCCTTAGCAGCAAGGATGACCGAGGAAGTGCATAGATCAGTCGAAGCAGGAATGAAGTTGGTGGAGCAAGGTGTGAATGTTCGAATCGAAATCCACATTGATGTCAGTGGCCCAAACGCCAGTGCAGCAACAAGCAAATATTCAGACATGCTTACTGGGTATGCTAAAGGAGCAGGCTTTGATGCAAAGGTTAAGCCCAATTCATGGGCGTCTTCTGCAATAGCTGACAAACATTCTAAATGATGCAAATTGGAGATATAGTGGTTTTTACTCTTATGTATTTCCACACTAACTCGACTAAATTTGATGACTCTGCTCCTTGGGGGCTCTTGATTTATTTAAACGAGCTTACGTCCACCGCTAAGGTGCTGACGAAAGAAGGAAAGATTATCGTTGTGAACATGGATGATCTCATGCTCTATAGTGAATATAGAATGATTAGTGATATGTATGAGGCTTGGAAATAAACACTTGCATGTTCATTAGAAATGTGTTATAATATTATATATTGTTTGGAGGTCTCTTGAAGGGCAAGACAATTCTCTTTTTCCATGGTCTGGAATCTTCACCGTTGAGCGAAAAGGCCAAGTTTCTGGCAACAACGGGGCACCATATAGTCACGCCATGGCTGCCATCGGACGATTGGGAGGAGGCTCTAAAGGTTGCTCAAGAATGTGTCGATGCATATAAGCCAGATATAATTGTTGGCTCGTCAAGAGGTGGAGCCGTGGCTTTGAACATCAAAAATGAAAAGAAAAACTCTGTTCTGATCCTGATCGCTCCCGCGTGGAGAAAATATGGAAATGCCTTCAAGACAAGTCCCAAAACAACAATTCTTCATTCGAAAAAGGATCAAATCATCCCATATACAGATTCAGCAAGGCTTGCGGCCAAATCGGGTTGCAACTTGCATGAAGTTGGTTCTTCCCATCGCATGAATGAGGGTGATGTGTATGAAATGATTGAAAAATTAATTAGAGAATAGTTATATTATGATTAGTAAAATAAAAAAAGGCGTGGAAGTCGGCCAACATATCGCTCTTTGTTTCACAATTATGGGAGCATTTGGAGCTTATATGGTCCATCAGCGGATAGCCTATAACAACTCCCCTCGTTATCATGACTGGAATTAAAGATAAGAATTTTCCACTTGGCTCGGTGACAAAAAACAAGTTTTCAATAGGAGATCTTGTCTCGTGGAACACTTTGTCTGCAAGAAATCGGCCCCAAGAGCCAGATTATGGAATAATTTCTGAATTTTCTTCTGATCTAAAAGGTGGTCGAGAAGTTCTTATGGCTGTTATCGTGCCATTGAACAGTAAAAGGTCCGTTCCACCACAGTCCGTGCCATTGATTTGCCTAAAGATCGTCTCAAAAGTTGGCGAAGGGCTCAAAAATGGCAAAAATTAAGGTTGGTGACCTTGTAATTTTGAAGAATTGGGCAGGCTACGAACGTGAATGTCTTGACAAGGCGTTAACAGATCCCTGCGTTGGCCTTGTTTTGGATCTTGGACAAGAAGATAGCGGTGGCAACCACATGGTGCTCCTATATTGGCGAGCAACAGGCAAAAAAAAGTGGGAGTTTAGCAACAATTTGCTTGTTTACTCATACTGTATCGAATAGTGCTTCTCCAAACTAGTTATAACAGGGCAATGTGGCCCTAATATGAGGAGACTTGCTATGAAGATCGACATTTCTGCCATGTGGCAACAAATTTTAGAAGAAAAATATTATTCCAAACCCAAATTTGAGCGTCCAGCGTTGCAACTTTCCTTGGAACCTCAAAATTTACCAAAAAAAGAGAAAAGTATCGAAGAAAAAGAAGAAAAAGAGCCCCGAGGGTTCGAAATTATCGATTTTACTATTTAAATTGACAATTCTCTTTTGTCGCCGCTCTTTTATAGGGCGGCGATTTTTTTAAATACTATTTATATGTATGAGTATTGTTGACCATATTGCTATTGTCGTGGGTGACCTCGATGAAGCAGAAACATGGTATACAGAGCATTTGGGTGGGGAAATCACCCATCGGGAAGATACTTATTATCGTCTAAAGCTTGAGAACACAAATATTGCCCTTATTAAAGATGAAAAATACCACCCACACATCGGAATCCTCGCAGAAATTGAAGAATTTCCAGATAATGCAAGAAGAGTTGTCCATCGCGACGGAACAGTCGGCGCATATGTCTCTGATCCGTGGAATAATTACATTGAATTCATCTGTTATAGCGGAGACTGCAAGGAAAAGTTTTTAAATGAATCATAAGAGCAATAAAATTAATAAATTTCTTCTTGAGCAAGAATCAGCCCTTAACAACTCTCTTGAAGAAAAATGGTGGCCATTTAAGAAGCGAGAAGCTGCAGCAGAGGAATCCGAAGAGGAAAAGTCAGAATATTCACAAGCTGGACTCTTGACCAAGGGCAAGGCAAGGCAAAACTCTGGAAAAGTTAAAAAACACTTGTCCACTGCAATTGTCTCGATGATGCACGGACTCATGGTTAAGCTTATCGAGCAAGGGGTCGTTACTAAAATAATTCGTCCGCCAGACGGACAAGAGGAACATCTCGGGACATATCTTATCCGAAGAATGGATCTCCAAAACCATGCACCGCCTTGGCTTGAGTTAAAAAAGCCAGAAGATTACGCAAGGCTGCAACCTTATTTCAAAAAATGGGCAGCCTCTTACCTTGGCAGAAACTATAAAAAGGACTTTTATCTTGAAATAGCCTCTGCTCCCGGCCCAATTTACGTCAACAGGGGCAGGGAACTCAATCCAGCGCTCCAAAATGCTCAAGAAGCGGTGCTGAAAGGTATTGAGCGCTTGTTCGACAAAGCTTTGGCACAAATGCTAAGAGATAATGGCGATGAGGCCGGGGCTAATTTAATGGCACTGTCCTCCAACACCAAAACAACTCTTGCAGGTTTGGATGATGCGAACACTTCATTAAGTGATGTTTTGACCCATTGGGCGGGAATTTTGACGCGGGAAGAGCAAAAAGATCTTGCAGAATATCTCGTCAATAGAAGAAGCGAGGGAGAAGAAGAAGAAGACGAGCCACGCGACGGCGACGACGGCGGATCGGACACCCCGATCCTTGACAGTCTTGAAGAGGCCGAATCGGGCGAGGAGCCCAATAAAGGCCGAGTGGAACAGTTTTTAAAATATGCTCTGCCTATCGCCGACGCTGGAGTCAATGCTGACGATTTAGAAAAATTCGTAGCTTGGAAAGAAAATGAGTTGCCCCGCATTATGCAAGAATTGGGAGAAGAGGCGTCAGATTCCGATGCCGAGGGGTCAGACGAGGAGAAACTGAAAAAATGGACAGAACAATTTATATCTGCCTTTGAACAGCTTGGGACCAGCAAGAGTTACGAAGACGCTGGTGAACTCACCAAGGCCATGGATAATGCACTGGCTTCTGGTCTCCCCGAAGGTAAGCAAGCTTTAAAGATAGTGGCTAACAAATTCGCCGTGGATGCGGAAGAAGGAAGACTCAACGACCAGCAAATGGATGTGTGGGCAGAACTCAAGACGTTTGCAGATAATCCTGACGAGGAGCCC
>Ga0098040_1001117_pt1 | contig 12015 bp, 9 predicted proteins | sample 7_EtaG_FD_75065 | JGI IMG/M metagenome (GOLD analysis project Ga0098040, IMG submission 75065) | Marine viral communities from the Subarctic Pacific Ocean - 7_ETSP_OMZ_AT15161 metaG | ecosystem: Environmental > Aquatic > Marine > Oceanic | place: Pacific Ocean | collected 2015-01-08
ATGCGATCCGGGACGGCGCGCTGCTGCGCCTACGGCCTATTTCCATGACGGCGGTGGCGATCGTTGCCGGGCTTTTGCCTATTATGTTTGGTAAGGGAACCGGGTCGGAAGTAATGCATCGCATTGCTGCCCCAATGATCGGTGGCATGATAAGCGCATTGCTACTCACCATGCTCATACTTCCCGCCGTCTATCTGTTGTGGGAATGGCGGCATATTCAAAAATTGCATATTTGATTTCGTACTGTTGATTTAGCCAAGTCAAAACAGGAGAGATGACAATGACGTAATCTATGATGGATGGCTGTCACATGAGCAGGGGCATGATTTTGGGAATGGGGTTTCTGGACTCTTGGTGGATAGATGCTGACATAAGAGTCCGGAGAGGGATTCCCCTGGCTTTTCCGGCGTGCAAGTCTTGGCGATGCGCAAATGTATCGCTGTCCATCTGAACCCGACTAATTGCCAGAGGCTGCTGGTGATCAGTCGACAACCGCAAAAGCACTTCTGGTGGGCTCGGATCATCCTGGCGACGGTCGATGTCAGCAAGACCGCGATCTGGTGCTGGTAGGAACGGTTCATGACCGAAGGTGTCAACGGCTTTTCCTGTGCAAGTTCGAGGGTATCGGCTGGGTGAGCGAAATATGCGCAGGAATACTGACGATCTGTGTCGAGGAAGAGATTAAAAGCTCGTCGGATTGATCGTAGTGATGAGCCACATTGCGTTGGACGCGTATGATCGGATTAAATTGTGCGAACTTGCGGCTGAACTGTCGCCAGCATACATGCCAGTTATAGAGCCCTGCGTTTGTCTGCCTCGCCAAATTGATGACGACGGACAGATGACGAGTAACTCCGTGAACCTATAGAGGTCATCATTGTCGATCGTGAGTGTGTCGTCCATATAGGCTGTCGCCGACAGTGAGATCTGGATTTAAGAGGATTTTTCTGGGCAATGACTGTACATGGAACCGTCACTATGACGGGGGTTGGCGAGGCATCACCATACCGAGCCGATAGCCCGTTGGCGTAGATGACGACCAATGAGCCGTGCTGACGAGTCGACCTAGAAAGCCCGATAACAGTTGATCCCACATGGCGGTTTCTCAACCTTACCAAAACGATTCATCCTGAACCCAATTCACCAAATGCCGGGACTAAACACCAAGTTGTCGGGCACGCGACATTAGATCGAGCTTTCAGTTAATATGCTGAAGCTTCCTTTTCTTTATCAAACGCTATTTTGATTGTCGTGTACCTTCCACCCTTGAGCGTCTTTACCTCAAAATACTTTGGGGATGGTTGATAGTCGACGGCCACCTCGATGGCCTTCCCGCCAGTTATCTCTTCAGCATGCAACACCGCAGCCCTCAACGAGGCATTCGAATATCTGATATGCATTCTTTCAGCCCTGTCGCGGCGCTTGCGCCACGCCACTTGATGCCATTTTCGATTTTCAGATATAACGGCACCAGTGTTTGCATCGAGAGTCACATAGCTTGTCGCACGGTCAGAAATTACTTTGACGATGTAATAGGAATATCCGGTACCAGATCTAAACTTTACTTCGGCCAGAGTACCCTCGGTGGTTTGTTGGACAATATTTGCTGCCTGCGCAACGGAGAGTTCTGCAGCTTTTGCGGCTTCAACGTTCTCCAAGGTGATGACTTCGTTTTGAGGGACATTTGCGCAACCTGACAGCGCAAAAACCAACATGCCCCCTAAATATGAGGGTGATCGATATCTGTAAGACATTGTAACGCTCACAATCTGTAATTTTTCAATGCGAAAATATAAGGACCGTCACCCCTGACTGCTGCCGAGGGTTGACGGTCACGATTGTCGTCAAGGTTTGGTGTATGAGGATCGGTGTTCAGGACTGCCTATTGAGTCGACCGAATTGTGACAGACACTATTCATGGAAGCTGCGATGCGTCCGTCTCTCCCTCCCGCCACCATTGCATTGTGGATTTTTCTTACATCCGTCGAAGTGGAGGGTGAAGACGTTGCACAGCCGGACGTTGACGATGTTTGCACGGAATTCGCACGCATCATTCGCTGCATGCCTTTTCCACCGGGCTGTGGCGCATTTGATATTGCCAGCGTGACACTTGTCGACATGAAAACTGCCACAGTAGCAAGAGCCATTTTCCTAATCATTTAGTGCTTCCTTCCAATTGTTTCGCTTTATGCGTTGTCAATCAGCATGTGCCCGAAAATCGGGTCTATGTGACTTCGCGGCGTTTTGATTTCGAAATGGTACGGCGTCGCTATTGGTAAATTGTCTTTGGGAAGGCGTACCCGAGTGAAGACGAGATTCCAGCGACAAGGCACACAAAATAATTTCTCACCGAGGATGAGTAATTCGTATGCCTATTAATTGGATCAGGAAATGGGAGGGCTGGGCTCCGGCCCAAAGGAGCGCTCGGTCAGTTTTCTTACCAGCAGGGAGAACCAAACTGGACTCCATTCAAACAATTCCACGCTTGGTGCAGAAGGCAGGCACGCGAGCGTCTGCGGGCAAAAAATATCTGTGGTGCACTGATGTGCGGTACCACTTTCATGTATGTCGCTTGGGGGTTTAGAAACAGATGAATGTGACGTAGTCGCAGTAATATCTTGGGAATGAGAAGCGTCAGCCACCGCAGGGAAAAAGCCACTCCCTAAGGCAAAGGCCAGCAGAAAGACTAGCATGCTCCTAAATAATACGCGCTTCATCTGAGCAATTTAGGCGTCATAGAAGATTTGCACAAGTTTCATGATGAGCTCCTGACGACCTGTCATTGAGCTTTCCCGTCGAGGATTGGAGGAAAGTCACTGTAACGAATTGCCTGCTAGTCCGTCTATTAGTGTCGCTAGAATAGCGGTTGTTGTTGGGACGTTGTGACAAATCCCGCCTATCGGAATCTTGCTCATGGAATGGAAAGTGAGATGTTGGTTTTATGTAGGTCAGAACCTTTTGATTGCTCCGTCGAGCCTATTCGATAGGAGAAACTCTTTGACTATATCTTGGTGGCGGAAGGGGAAATTACGGTGGGTACAATAAGGGACGTTCCAAAATCGAATGTGTTTGGTCTTGCTGACTTCGGCAGGTTAGCGAGCTAGATATTGTTCGCAGTCTGTGCAATTTTTTGACAATTTTCGGGCTAAGTAACTTGAAGGGAAGCCACAATAATGAATGGATGGCAGAATACGATGACAAGTGGAATGGAGCATATGGGCTGGGGGATGGGGCTGTTTGGTCTCTTGGTAGTTGTTTTGCTTGTCCTCGGCGTCGCTGCGTTGGCAAAATATTTAATATCTGGGCGATGAGGCGCGGATATTGAAAATGATGGAAGAGGGTAAGTTTAATGCTTGCCCGCACCGGATGATCGATATTGTCCAACGATTGAGTTGAAATCTGCGATTGCGGTATTGGGCAATAAAATTGCTTCTTGACCTTCCAGTCGGTGGAAGGTCTATATAGCTACCGAATGATAAAGGTTGTAAGCGTGAAGATTAAGATCTTCCTATTTGCGGGGCTGATATTGGCGGGACTAACAGTCTTCGCTGATGCCTCCACTTGCGTGCATGACCATTATGGCGTGGACCACGTTAGTGCGTTAAGTCATAGCGTCGATCTGCAAGCAAGCGATGATCATGAATGTCATCATAGCAGCCAATCGTCTCATCAGTCCGTTGTCGCTTGGGTTCGCTCAACGCATGAGCACAACGTTGCTCATTTATCGCCCTCTAAGTTTCCAGCTTCGCTAATAGGGCTGGGAAAAGTAAGAACTTATGACGTTAGCAGTCTAGGGCTCTCATCACGTTGGAAGTCTTCTGAACGTTTAATTTATTCAGGCTTCCAAGACACGCGTGCGCGAACAGGCCGGATCATAATCTAGCGCCCAGTCTATTTCCGTATCGCTGTGCACAGAGGATATTCTCCAAAGTGCTGGTGGTGCTGTGTCTAATAAGATTTTCTCCAATCATTACCTAAGGACCAGAGCCATGAGAAGGCTTCTAATTCCGTTCGTCTTTGCGGGGACACTCAGTATGGGCGTTGCTCATGCTGGCGAATATAGTCTCGTTATTGATCATCAAGATATTGATGTCGGTGGCAGGACAAGTGACTCCATAACACTTAATGGTCAATTTCCAGGGCCGACATTGCACTTCAAAGAGGGCGAGAATGTCGTCATCAACGTCACCAACAAATTGAAAGAAGACGCCTCAGTTCACTGGCACGGGTTCATTCTCCCGGGCGACATGGATGGCGTTCCTGGATTCAACGGATATCCTGGAATTAAGCCAGGAAAAACGTTCACGTATAAATTCAAGATAAAGCAGAACGGTACATATTGGTACCACTCGCATTCGGGAGGCCAAGAACAAGAGGGTCTTTATGGGGCGATTGTTATCGACCCCGCGAGCGGAGGCATCAAGGCGGATAAGGATTACGTCGTCGTTCTTTCCGATTTTACAACTGATAAACCCAGTGAGATTTTGGCAAATTTGAAGGCCGACTCCGGATATTACAATTATTCAAAGCGTACCGTTGGCGATTTCTTCCACGACGCCCGGAAGAAGGGGTTGGGCTCTACTGTTCAGGATCGTCTCTCTTGGGGGGCCATGCGCATGGATCCCACTGATCTAGCCGATGTCACAAACTACACATTCCTGGTGAATGGAAAATCTCCTAGCGCAAATTGGACCGGACTCTTTAAGCGCGGCGAGCGTATTCGCCTGCGTTTCGTCAACGCGTCAGCAATGACTTATTTTGATCTTCGCATTCCCGGGCTCAAAATGATTGTTGTCGCCGCTGATGGCCAAGATGTCATGCCCGTTCCGGTTGACGAAATCAGAGTGGCGATTGCGGAAACCTACGACGTAATCGTCGTCCCGAGCGACGACAGGGCATATACGATTTTCGCGCAATCACTTGATCGTACAGGCTATGCGCGCGGCACGCTCGCGCCACGCGCAGGCATGACTGCTGCCATTCCAGCCATGCGACCCCGCTCTCAACTTACGATGTCGGACATGAATATGAGTTCGATGAAAGGTATGGACGAATCCTCGATGAGTGGAATGAACATGCCAGGGATGAGCATGGATTCAATGAATGGCAACGACATGGCGAAGGGGTCGACGCAGGGTATGCATATGAATGCAGACACCACCAAGTCGGGAATGCCAATGTCTGGAATGGACCATTCCAAGATGAACGGAATGAACATGCCGGGGATGAGTATGGATTCAATGAATGGCATGGCCATGAAAGGTATGGACCATTCCAAGACGGGTGGCATGAATATGTCTGGTATGCAGGGTGACGCCGCTGACACCAACAAGACTGAGGCCCCTCAGGGGTGGTATTCTGGGTTTCCGGCGGGCGAAAAAGTGCTGAGTTACGCGGACCTAAAGTCTTTGACGCCCCAAAAGGACATCAGACCAGCTGGACGAGAAATTGTCGTGCATCTCGGTGGCAATATGGAGCGGTACATTTGGACGCTCAATGGTAAAAAGTTTAGCGATGCAAAGCCCATTGAACTCAAATACGGCGAACGGGTGAAACTGACGTTTGTAAATGACACGATGATGGCCCACCCGATGCATCTGCACGGCATGTTTGTACAATTGGAAAATGGTCAACCAGCCGCGCGTCTACCCAACAAGCATATTGTCAGTGTGCCGCCGGGTCAGAGCTATTCGGTTTTGCTCACGGCAGACGAGGTTGGCGAATGGGCTTTCCATTGTCATCTCCTGTACCACATGGCGTCTGGTATGATGAACAAAGTTGTCGTCGCCCGTATGAGCACGGAGGCTGCACAATGAAAAACGTCCCTTACAAAATAATTCTAAAAATGGGTTTATTGTTAATCGCTAGTTTTGCAGGGGCGTCGGTTACCTACGCCGATACGTCGACACTTCCTCTCGGCGGGGTTGAAGATACGGCCTTGTATCACGTCACACGTTTTCAGGTTGATGGAACGCAAAACCGTACTGGGGGATTGGTCAACTGGCAGGGTTCGGGTTGGTATGGCGGTGATACGAATAGATTTGCCTTCAAGACAGAAGGTGAAATGCAAAATGGCCATGTCGAACGATCTGAAGTGTGGGGGTTATACAGTCGCAACATTTCCACATTCTGGGATCTGCAAGGTGGTATTAGGCAAGACTTCGATCCCCGCTCGACGACTTACCTTGCCGTAGGTGTGCAAGGATTGGCACCCTATTTCTTTGAAACGGACGCGCATGCATTCGTCAGTTCGCGAGGAGACGTCTCGGCAAGAATTGAGCAGTCAATTGATGTCCTGATCAGTCAACGGCTCATATTGCAGCCTCATATCAAGGTCGATATGTCCGCTCAAGACGTGCCGGAACTCAACTTGGGATCGGGTATTAGCAAAGTCGAGGTTGGGAGCCAAGTCCGTTACGAAATTACGCGAAAATTCGCGCCTTATCTTGATCTTGTTTACGAGCGTTCGGTTGGAAACACAGAGCGTCTCATTCGGGCCGGCGGAGGTAATCCTGGATCTCTAACACTCCGGGCCGGTATCCGCTTCTGGTTTTAATGTTCATGTCGATGACAAATGCGATGATAGTTCGCTCAATAAGGAATATTGTTATGAAGACGTTTAGAAAATCGATCCGTACCGCCAGTCTCGCTGCCGTCACTTGCGTGGCACTAATATCGACGCCAGTGTTGGCCAACAGTGCAATGGGTGGCGACCAAGATCATCACGGTACTTCGGATACGGATTTTGGAAAGCCTGGGGATCCAGCGCAGGTTGCTCGGACGGTTACTCTCACAGCGACCGATTTTGCTTTTGATGTTCAGAGTATGGCCTTTAAAAAAGGAGAGACCGTCAAATTTGTCTTGATCAATAAGGGGACCCAAGCGCACGAACTCACAATTGCAAGTGCTGCGGAGCAAATAGAGCACCGCAAGATGATGCAAGAGATGGCCGGAATGGACATGGCGAGCATGCACCACAATGACGGTAACAATGTTTCCGTTGAGCCCGGCGAAACAAAAGAATTGGTGTGGGACTTCACCAAGGCAGGGACATTTGAGTTTGCCTGTAACTATCCTGGACATGCCGAAATTGGAATGGAAGGCAAGATCGTTGTGAAATAGAAATCTGGCGTTCCACGCTCGTTGGCGTGGAACGCCAGGCTCTTTCCCCGTGATTTTTCTGAGTGAGTATTAAGTCCCCGATAGATGCTAGTTTTGGCTTTGTACGACTATTTCGTTCGGCACCCTGAACTGTTCAAGCATGATGCCAAGTTTTAGAGAACGCACAAATAAGGCAGAGGAGTTCCCAATGAATAGTAGTGAACACAACTCCAGTGGCGGTGACAGTGGAAAGTCCGAAAGCGTACATTCACATATGTCTCATCAGGGACACTCAGAAAATTTGGATGGAGTAGGGAAAAAGGCTATCGATCCCGTCTGCGGTATGACCGTTAACGTAAAGTCTGATTCTCTCAATTTGGAGCATGAAGGTGTCGTTCACTATTTTTGTAGCAGCAAGTGTTTCGGCAAATTTGAATCCGATCCTTTGCGCTACCTTCATCCGGAACCATCGCATTCGGAAGAAATACCAAATGGTGCGAAGTGGACATGTCCCATGCACCCAGAAATCGTCAGAGACGAGCCTGGACCATGTCCCATATGCGGTATGGCGCTCGAACCGATCACTCCGAGCCTCTCGGACGTCGCCAATCCCGAGCTAGCTGACATGACCCGCCGGTTCATAATCGGCCTTGCATTGAGCTTGCCGGTTGTGGTCCTTGAGATGGGCGGTCATTTTCTTGGGTTAGATCGGTGGATTAGTCCGCAATTGTCAAACTGGGTGCAATTCGCTTTAGCGTCTCCTGTCGTGTTGTGGGCAGGTTTGCCATTCTTTGTACGTGGGTGGCAGTCGCTATTCACCGGCAATCTCAATATGTTCACGCTCATAGCGATGGGAACAGGCGTTGCCTGGACCTATAGCGTTTTTGCGACCTTTGTCCCCGACATATTTCCGAATGACTTTCGTTCCGTAGATGGAACAGTCTCTGTCTATTTCGAGGCAGCTGCAGTGATCATTGTGCTCATTCTACTAGGGCAAGTTTTGGAGTTGCGAGCCCGCGCTAGTACCAGCGGAGCGATCAAGGCGCTTCTCGATCTCACGCCAAAAATGGCGCGGCGTGTCCGCAGTGATGGAACTGATGAAGAGATCGCGCAGGAGCAGGTCCAAGTCGGCGACAAGCTGAGAATTCGGCCCGGCGAGAAGGTACCTGTCGACGGCACTGTCTTAGAAGGGCGCAGTACACTTGATGAATCCATGGTGACGGGTGAGTCTATGCCTGTCACAAAAGAGGTAGATGCCAGTTTGATTGGCGGCACCCTGAATCAAACGGGCGCTCTTTTGATGCGCGCCGAAAAAATTGGACGCGATACCATGCTTGCACGCATCGTGCAGATGGTTGCCGAAGCTCAGCGTAGCAGGGCCCCAATACAACGTCTTGCTGATACCGTCTCGGGGTATTTCGTACCTGTAGTAATTGCTGTCGCGGTTCTCGCGTTCGGCGTCTGGTCGATCTGGGGGCCAGCTCCGGCTATGGGCTTTGGTCTGATTGCCGCCGTTTCGGTATTGATCATTGCTTGCCCTTGTGCCCTTGGGCTCGCAACGCCAATGTCGATCATGGTGGGGGTCGGAAAGGGGGCGCAAAACGGTATCCTCATCAAGAATGCTGAAGCGCTTGAACGAATGGAGAAAGTCGACACTTTGGTTGTCGACAAGACGGGTACGCTAACTGAAGGAAAGCCGAAGGTTGTTGCAATCCGAACAACCAATGACTGGGATGAAGCTGATGTGCTCCGCCTTGCCGCAAGCATTGAACGAGCGAGCGAACATCCCCTTGCCTTGGCCATTGTCGCAGCGGCCGGCGAACGCAGCCTGGTACTCTCCGACCCTGAGAATGTAGATTCCCCTGTAGGCAGAGGCGTCTTTGGGGGCGCAGGTGGTCATAAAGTGGCAATTGGAAATGCGCGTTTTCTAAAAGAGCGTTCTGTGGAGACGGCACCGCTTGATCAAGACGCTGAAATACTTCGCAAAGATGGTGCAACCGCCATTTACGTCGCTATCGACGGAAAGCTTTCTGGCGTAATCGGCATTGCTGATCCAGTAAAGGCGTCAACGCCGGAAGCGTTGCGACAGCTCGCTGCGGCCGGAATTAAGGTAATCATGTTGACGGGAGATAACCGTGTCACTGCCGAAGCCGTTGCTCGAAAACTTGGTATATCAGATGTTGAAGCTGAAGTTCTTCCAGACCAAAAAAGTGAAGTCGTCGCGAAGCTAAAAGCACAGGGAAGAATTGTCGCAATGGCGGGCGACGGTGTGAACGACGCGCCAGCACTTGCGGCTGCGGACGTAGGCATTGCTATGGGTACAGGCACCGACGTAGCTATCGAAAGCGCTGGGGTCACTTTGCTTAAAGGGGATCTCATTGGCATCGTCAAAGCTCAACAGTTAAGCCGGGCGACAATGCGCAATATTCGGCAGAACCTGTTTTTCGCGTTCATATACAACGCAGCGGGTATTCCCATAGCTGCGGGTATTCTCTATCCAGTTTTTGGTTTGTTGCTTTCGCCTATCATTGCGGCGGCCGCTATGTCCGCCAGTTCTGTTTCTGTGATTGCAAATGCGCTTCGCCTTCGCGCGATGAAGATCTAATCGAGATGTAATAGCCACCAGACAAAAGTTTGATTGATAGGAGAGCCGGTTAACTTGGTAAAAGGCCGCAAACCAAACAGCGTATCGTTAGTTGGTGCGACCTCGACAGAGACGGGTATCGGTGCTGTTCGCTTGGTCTTTTCTATGGCGATAAGTGAGAATCTGGTCGCTTGTACGTTGAGTGACCGCACACTGCAACTTTTAGAGCTTGTGAAGAGTGATCTTTCTTACCTCTGTTCTCGGTGTCGGAATGCTGTCGGTTTAGTGCCAGACGAAATGGGTGTTAGACGCTTGTGTGACGAAATTGGAATGAATTTTTGTAGCGCCTCTCGTCGACTACAGTCGCAATCTTGTTTGTGTTCTGATTAGAATTTATGTTGTGAATTATGTATCGCAAAATGCTCAAACAGATATTTTTTCTTTTTCTGGCAGTGTCCGTGGGGAGCGGAGTTCTGCCGATGAGTTCTGTGGCAACACATTCTCACCCGGGATTTGCGCATACAGATGATGCGGTCACAAAGCTTCAAGGAACCCAATCTGGTAATCACGACGATCCTTCGACGCACAAATGCGTCGACGGTATTGTGTGTACGCAAACGCTTGCTCTTATTTCGAGCGAAGCAAGTGCGTTGAATGTCAAGAGTCGTCCGGTGTGGTTCTCTTTCACCTGCAAGAGACTAATCAATCGCATTTGCGCTCCTGAACCTACCCCTCCTATCTTTCTGAGTTGAGAGTCGCGACGCGGCACACTCTGCGATAGCGGAGGTTTATGCAGTGCCGTTGAACGAAATGCCTCTCCGATTTAAACAAAGCGGACAAAAACGTGTTTGACCGACCTCAGAACAACGATCAGTTCGATCAGAACGGGTTTGTCATCAGAAGCCAAAATTTGAAACTCAATCAGCTTCCTGAAAACACAGCGAAGTGATGATTGGAAAAATAGGGAATTACGAAATGTTCAGGAAAATTCTATTGGTCTCCGCCGTGCTCACCTTATCGACAGGAGCGGCACTCGCTGCTTCGAATACACCGCAACCCGGCGGGAAAGGCATGCAAGACATGATGGGGACCGCCCCCGGATCGATGATGGGTCAGTCAATGCCGGGTTGCTCCTCACCAATGCATCCTCAACAGATGGGGTCGAATGGAATGATGCAAGAGCATATGATGTCCGGCGGGCGTGATGGCGGAAGGAAGATGATGATGGGCGCAGCTGCTCCATGCCGCGCGGCAATGGGAACCCCGGCCGAAGAATTGCAAAGACGGCCTTACGGCAAGCGCTAACATCCAAGAAATCGTTAGCCCGCGACGTTGTTGCGGGCTAACGTTCAGGGATATAGGAAGCGGCAGACTTTGCCGCCAAACTCACCGCAACAGGTCATCCTCCTTGCTGCCTATTGGCATCATGAAAGATGTCCCGCGAATCCGTACAGTCCTACACCCTTGTGACGCAAGCGCGACTGTCACTCGCTAGGTTGATTCGTTGAACTACTTCTCGAACGTTCTTTCATGATAGTAGACCTTGGCGTCATTTCTTTGGCTTAACGAAGCGAAGGGTCATATCGTCGCTTTCGCCGATGGCGAGATACTTCGCGCGATCCTTATCGCCGAGTCGGAGTGTAGGCGCCAGATTCCAAACGGGGTTGCTGCCATCGTCCTTCGGGTTGGCGTTGACCTCTGAGGTACCAGATAGCTCGAAGCCTGCTCGGCGCGCCACTTGGATCACATAATCCTGGGGTATCCGTCCTTTCGCGATGGTATCGGCAATGGCTTCGCCCGACTTGGCCCGATGTTCGACGATGCCGAGTACACCGCCGGGTTTCAGGACCTGATAGGCAGATTCGAAGAAGCGTTCAATGATCGCGTCCGTCACCTCGTTGTGCACATTGAAGTAGATTAGGTCGTGCAGGTTGAGGAATGTCACCACCATGTCTGCGGATTCGGGACCGCCCAGCGGCATATATTCCGGCGGCTCAAAGGCCGTGGTCTCGACCTTTCTGTAGACCTCCGGATTGCTCAAGAGCTTCTGTTCGTAAATGCCTGCCATCTTGCGGAAGAACGGGTTGGCACTTGTCGTCGGAGGAGTCGCTTCGATGAGTCTGCCCCCTTGTGTCAAGAAAGGTGCCAGGATCTCCGTGTACCACCCCCCACCAGGCAGGACCTCAATCACAGTCATGTCGGGCCGGATGCCGAAGAACTCGAGCGTACCCAAGGGATGGCGAAACTTGTCTCGGAGCTTGTAGGCGGGCGTCCGTTGTGGCCCATCAATCGCGGTCTTCAGTGCCTGGTCAATGCTTTTAGGAGTCTCA
>Ga0098040_1001119_pt1 | contig 11987 bp, 12 predicted proteins | sample 7_EtaG_FD_75065 | JGI IMG/M metagenome (GOLD analysis project Ga0098040, IMG submission 75065) | Marine viral communities from the Subarctic Pacific Ocean - 7_ETSP_OMZ_AT15161 metaG | ecosystem: Environmental > Aquatic > Marine > Oceanic | place: Pacific Ocean | collected 2015-01-08
AAACGTGTAATGTACTCCAATAATATCGCCAACGCCCGAATCTGGTAAAGTTAAAACTGCGGCAGCGTCAGCAAAAACATAGATTGTTCCTGATTCGGCTGCTGTTAAAGTATCGTTTGCTGTTACTTGCTCTACTTTGCGTCTTGCACCAACAAGGGTACCTGCTCCCCAACTAATCTCTCTCTTTAAATTTTCTAATAGCGCCTCCATTCTCGCGAGGCCTATTCTTTTCGTTCCCATAGTTAAAAACCCTCCTTTTATAATCGTGTCCCTGTATCGGTCTGTTTCAACGATACTAGGGGATAGTTCAAAGTCTATCCGATAACTAGGTTGTGAATGATATTTTCATTCGCAGGTAAATAGTCTTACCACAAGAGAAAGCCCCTATCTTTCGAAAAAGATAGGGGCCTTTTTGTTTACTCTATTCTAATCAATGATTAGCTAGTAGCACCCGCTTCGCCCATCAGTCCTCGCACGATAACAAGACCGTACATATCAGGACGGACCATCTTCTTGGCGTAACGAGTCATCACGCCCTTGCGGGGCACGAAGTCTTCGGGGCCAAAGATGGTGGGTGTGGTCTGCAGTGGCACGTAAGGTGCGTATACATATCCACTTTCAAGGAAAGAGGAACCACGACGTCCGACGAGAACGACATTCCGGAGGAAGTAGGGGTCAACGATGACATCCCACTTCTTGGAAAGAGAGCCGACCTTAACAGCGCCGATGCTACCCTTCTCGTCATCATGAGTGACAGAAGCACGGAATCCAGCGGTGAACTCAAGGATGTTGGCAACTTCGGGTCCGCAGACAACAAAGTTAGCACCACCCCGCAGAGTCTTGCGGTGGATCTGTGCGGAGACATCGTTGATTGTCTCAACGAGAGTCTCATACCACTCAGACACGGTACCGGTGAAGTCGGGAGCCGCGGAAGAGGCGCCAATTTCAGCACCAGTTGCGCGATTCACGAACAGGCCGGGAGAGCGAGACCAGTAGTATGTACCAGCGGTCGCACCCACGACGAGATCTTCGACGATCTCACGGTCGATCTCAAGAGCAATCTGCTCAGAGAGAATCGAGGTAAGCTCGACCTCAGCATCCAGGTTGTGGTATGCGTTAAGATCTTGTCCTAACTCAGGAGTCCACTTAGCCTTGAGCTTCTTGGTCATCGCGGTGACAGCAATACTGTCGACCTTGATGTCGATCTCGGGGATCTTTTCATTGTTCTCCAAGCCCCAAGCCGTTTGACCAACAACAGCACCAGTGGCATTTGCCGCGGCGAAGTCATCAGTCTGTGCCCAGGAACATGACATGGCTGAACCAAGAGCCAAAGATGCTCCACAAGCGCCGGTAAGAGCATCAGCCATCTGAGCAGCAGAAGCAGCACCGTTATAATCAGCAACAGTCAATAAAACAACTGTCTGACTCGTACCACTAAGGCGCGTCAAGCGACGAAGCTGAACACCACCAACGTTAGAACCGCTCGACCAGACCTTTCCATTACCACCAGAATCACCAGTGGAAGACGACAGGGTAAGCGAAACCATGTTGTCAAGGTTGAACTGATCGAGGTTAGCAGTATCTAGGTAACCAATAGCAACTGTTGGGTTTGTTGCGCTCTCAAGCTCAGGATCATACTGACAAAGCTTAAGGAAAGCCTCTCCAGCACTAGAACTATACACACTTGAAGTCAAATATGTAATATAGTTACCTGCTGGGCCAGAACCAGTTGGAGATGCATATGCGTTGTTCAAGTTATAAGGACCACGCTCGGCATCTGCCTTGGTAATAACCACACCACCAGTGATCTGGCTAGCCACCCTGTTTCCGCCATAAAGCGACTCTTCCGAACCACTGGGTGCACCATAACCTAAGCGAGGAAGACCTGCGCCATTGGTGGAAACGGTGAAATCCAGGAAGAAGATGAGTCCACTTGGCAGACTCATTGGCTGAACACTAACGAGATCGTTTGCGATCAGCCCTGCGAAAACGCGCCGAACGATGGGGAACGCGACGGCTGCAAAACCCTCAACATCTCCACCAGCCATTGTGCTGTTCTCACGAAGAAGCTCCTTTGCTTGGTTCTCAAGCAAGCGAGCCATAGATTCGCGTTTGCGATCATTATCAAGACCCTCTAAAAGTCCTGTGCGCCCCCACTTTTCTACTACGGCATGCCCTTCGGCACGCATATCACGGTTGACAATACCTTCGGTCAACCTTTCTACAATACCAGCCATTTTAAAATACCTCCTATGTTAATGTATTTGTATCTCACAAGATACCTGCTAGTTTTTTCATCCTATCCATATGCGGATCGGATGGTGTGCTTTCCCTGCGGGAAGCACGAATAACAGAAGTGCGCTGACGACCGATTGCTTCGCTCAGTGATTGTGGTCCTCGCTTTGGAGAACTCTCCACTGTGCTTTCGAGCGTTTGGTATATTGTCTTTGCCTCTGTTATTGAACCAGCTTCTGAAATAGCGTCGGCAATTTTTGACTTTTGCCGCTCATTTAGGGAGGTATTTCTCAAAACACGGTTCGTGTAAAGCAAGCGAGCATTAGAAAGGTTCACGTCACGCGTGGCCTCCTGTAGCTCTTGTACTGCTTGCTTGTGTTGTTCAAGCGACTCTTTGAGTTGGCTATTTTCGAAAACCAACTCTTCTTGAGCCTTCTTTAAAATCTTTAATTCTTCTTCGACTTCGGTGCTGCGGCGATGGGCAAGTTCTTTTTCCATCTCGTACTTCACATGGGAAGATGGCCGCCCGGCCCAGCCTGATAAATCGGCACCCAGATCAACTGTAAGTTCCTCTACGATGGAGTTAATTAGTTCATTGGAAACCTGCAGTTCTTCTGTGGTTGCCTCGGGAGCTTCCGCTTCTACTTCTTCATCAAGATCTTCATCCTCGTCTCTTTTTCCTAGTGGGAGACCGGCTGCATCGCCAGATGAGGTCTCAAACATTTCTGCAAGATACAAATCATCTTTGGAAAGTAGTTCTCGTAAGTTGTCTTCATCAATATCTATCTCTTGTTCGTTCTGCATGTGCTGAACGGCTTCTTGAAGGGCGTCAAGATTAATCTCAACATCAACTGGTTTGCCAGATTGAGGGAGACCTTTCAGATTCTCGCCCTCGTTATCAGAAAAATTGTCAGTTGCTGCGAGGGGAATATCCTCGGCAACTACCTCGCCCGTGCCGGCGGTTTCTGCTCCAGCCTCGCCGCCGCCTGCCATAGGATCTGCCATAGGATCTGCCATAGGATCTGCCATGAGATCGGCCATTGGGTCTTCTTCTTGTTCCAGAAGCCGGCTTAGCGTTTGGCGGACTTCTTCTGAATACTTATCAATTACGGTTGTTTCCGCGTTTTTGAGGGCAGCTTCACGAAGCGCCCTTGCATCGACGATAGCATCCCTAAGTAAGTTAGACATTAATATGCTCCTAAAATTGCATTAATTCAAAATAAATAGTGCTCTCTCTTTCGAAAAGACTAATATTATGTGCCACTCTTGCTTATAATCCACCAGTTAGTGCCATCGGACTGGAGGGAGCGCGACGAATTATTGTTTTTTACAACTCTGGAACCAATTCCATCAACAAGTCCAGAGTTACATGAGAGCGTTAAGTTATTAGATGCTGCTGTCTTTTTAAGATTAAGAATCCGGCCGGGGCATCTTGCTGGGCTCGGCAAGTTAATGATAATATTGTTATCTGCTGTATCGGCTAAAACAGTATAATCATGTTCTGTAATATTGTGCGTACTTCCGGTTACTGTATGGATGCCCGCGATAATTGAACCATTAACATTTATATTTGTAGCGTGAACTGTTCCTTCGACTTCTAGCGTATTGTTTGAAGTTTTATAAACTAAATTAGAAGTAGCTGCGATACCATCGGGGCTTTTGATTTGTAACTGACCGGTAGAGCCTGCAGGATGGATAGCCTTTGAGTTTAAATACCCGTTATGCAAGTTTGATAATGTTGTTTTTCTAAGAACCCCCTGGGATTCATCATATATTAATATGAGATCTAAATCTGCTAATGTTTGGCCCTGAATATTTGCATTCTGTAGACTATCGAGCTTTAATTGTTCGAGGTCTGTTAGATTTCCGGCAGAAACGCCAGCTAATTCGGCGCCTTCGCCATTTAAAAGATCGCTAACTGTTGCTTTTACTGTATTAAGCTCTTCACTTAGGCCTGTGATGTTCCTGCTTACTTCGTTCTCAAGTGGTATGTGGGCGTCTTTATTATAAGCCATTATATTTTCTTGCCTCGTTTAATATTAATTAGAAGGTTAGTTTCCTTTTATAAGTAGTCTTCACAAAAAAGAGGACACCCCGAAGGGTGTCCAATGTTTTAGAAAGAAGGCTTAAATTAGATAATTCTCCAATCATTACTAGCAACATAAACCAAACCAACGGATGCATAAGGAGATTCGAGATCTATTGAAGTGAGACCATCTATTGTGTGTGATCCTTGTCTAACAATGCTAACAACGGAAGGCGGGGTGGCGGCTGGATCGAGGCCATCTTTGACTTTGATATATACAAGGTCGTTAACGTCGGGACTTGCTGGCAACTGGACTCCAACAGAGCTTGAAATTGTTACAGTCATGAAGTTTATTCCTGCCGCGGCGGTACCACTTACTGCTAATGCTGCAGCAGTGAGGCTGTCTCCGCTGCCGGCTGATGCAGCTAATTTACCATTAGTAGCTGTGAGTCCAGATCCCGCAATCTGGCTGGCATAGTTTTGGAAAGTCATTCCCTTTAAGAATCCATCAGCGCCGTCAATAAACATCATAGCATTGGAGCCTGAAATTGTTGAGCCACTAGCTTCGGTATTTGCAATTTGAAGCTGGTTAGCATGTAAATTGAGACTAGCAGACAGGGTTCCTGAAACCGTAGTGGCGCCCCCAAGCATAACAGAGCCAGAAATCACGGCACCGCTAGAACCTGAAAATAGGCCACTAGTAGTGATGGCGCCACATCCTACTGTACCTAATCCACTTGCGTTTCCGCTTGTGTCGAAGGTGTAGTTACCATCTGAGAATGTACCATCGATAGTAAGGTTACGAATGGTTCCGATGTCTTTGTTGCCATCAACGACAAGAGCTTTATCGCCTATGGCAGTACCAGGAGTAATTCCATCAATCTGCTCTAAATCGGTTTCATCCAAATCGGCGCTGCCGATGACAAATGAAGTCGTGGCCACAACTGAACCGGTGCCCACAATCGGTCCGACACGGACGGATCCGCCTAGCGAGCTAGATCCTAATTGAAATTTATAAGCCATATTTAAAAAATCCTCCGGGGGGCCTTCTTATATAAATCACCCCTAAGCAAAATAGTTATATATTGCTCATTTATAAGTAGTAACTTCGATGGCTTAAATTTTTAGCAGATGAAATATTTACTGATGCCATTACAATAAAGCGTGATAGATGCATAAGGTGATTCTAAAACTACTGAATTTTGGCCATCAATTGTTTGTGATCCGCTGGCAAAAATTGTAATATTATTGGTATTGGAGGCGCCTCCCTCATCTTTGAGAACGATAGTTTGCCCATTAGTAAGGCTGGCGGCGTCAACCAACTTAAGTGCGAAAGCACCGCCAGTTGAATCTAATCCAAGATAATAATCACCAGTAGAGGCTGTGGCTACGGCTGTAAATGTTCTTCTGTTATAGGCCATGCCACCGGAAAGATATGAAGATCCGCTAACTTTCAAATAACCGGCGGTCTCGACACCAGTTGTCGTATATACTCTAGACGATCCTGAAGCCTTGCTAACGCCATGTAAATTGCTCCCATCTCCAAAAAGATAAGAGGCTGAAACACCGAGACTGGCAGTTAGGTGTCCAGTAATACTAAGTGTCGAACCATTAAATGTTAAATTAGATTCACAAGTTAGTGTGTTGGCATTGCCGCCAACATTAGTTATTAGGCTGTTATCAGCAGCATTTGATACGCGAGGAACATTTTCAATGTTTGTTCCGTCGCCCTTAAATGAACCCGAAACAAGGTTCTCTACTATTAAATCACCGGGTAAATACTTCTGTGAGGCAATTACGGTACCTGATAATAAATTGTATGCCATTTAGTACCGGCTCCTCTGTTAGAAAATGAACCATTTATCGGTACCGTTTGAATATAAGTTAATCGATGCCATGGATCCTGTGATTATATAGTGAGTTTGTCCATCAATTGTGTCGTCTCCCGATGCAGATACATAAATTTTTGTTCCAGATCTCGACGTAACTTCGTCTTTAATAACCAAAAGAGAACCAGAACCCGCGGTAGAGGCGCTGAGAACTCGGAAATCTACATTACTATCGCCAGTGTTGATACCAATAACAAAGGATGCCTCCGATGAAGTTTGTGCATTGGTGGTAATAGGCTCATAGGAACTGTTAAGTCCCATTATAGTAGTCGTATAAGTATTAGGATCGACACCCATTACAAGCGTGTTATTATCGCGATAGACCGAAAGGCTCCCGGAAATCTTGTGAATGTCACTAACATTATCTCCAAGGACCACGCTCCCAGAAGCCTTTAAATAACCAGAAGTCTCAACACCAGTAGAAGAATACACCCTATCAGAGCCAGAAACACTGCTGCCTATGCCCGTAAGCCCTGAACCATCGCCATAAAAGGCGGCTGCATGCGCAGCGCCGGACACAGCCAAATCCCCAGATGAGGAAAGAGACCCAACTAATGCTGCTCCAGCAGAAGATGACAGAGCGCCACCAAGTGTCGTTGTACCAGCAAGAGTTGCGGCGCCGGAGACATTCAAGGTGCCTACAAGGGTGGTACTACCAACAAAAGTTGCGGGGCCGGAGGCTGAAATGCCCGTGGATACTCCTCCTAGTATGACCATCTCGGCTTCTGAATCATACTGAAAATCAGGATCTCCCTCAATCGTATTGCTATCCGAAAATACTGCCACGCGGTTGTTGGCGCCGTTGGTGGCATCTAAAATGCCTGTTAGACCGGCGCCGCTGCCATAAAAAGTGGTGGCATGCGCAGCGCCCGAGACGGCTAGATCTCCCGATGAAGAGAGGGAGCTACCCATGACCAAAGTACTAGAGCCTGAAATAGATCCTGTGGCGACTACCGATGAAACAGAAGCTGTGCCGGCAAGTGTGGTGGCGCCAGAAACATTTAAAGTACCACCGACCATAACATTCCCAGAAAGCTGGGAGGCGGCAGAACTAGAGAGAGCCCCCGCAAGTATGGTACTTCCAGAAACATAAAAGCTGCCGGAACCGGATGTAGTTCCCACCACATACATACTACCCGTGCGCATGTGAATGTCATCGTTAGTGTCACCAAAGTAGGTTGATCCTGTGGCGTCGATATTGGTAATTGTTTCTACGCGTAAATCACTAGCGGTAATCGCGCCTGAAACTAAAAGAGCACCAGTTAAGACTAAAGTATTCGCCTGATAACCATACACAGATGCTGTATGGAACATGAGATATTGCGAACCTGTAGTATTGAGGTTCGTCCATAAAAATTGAACCGAGCCCGTGGGCCCATAGGCGCCACCGGATCCAGTGGACGAACAATTTATATACGCCCAGCCAAAGTCAGCCATTACTAGTTCTCCTCAAAATGTGCTACAAGCAGCGAAAACTACAACTTCAGTCGGATCTGCATTAACAAAGGCAACCTTGTCTATTCCCGATATATCATAACGTCGATACTCTCTATCGGATGGTACCTGGACTGCAGGAGCCCGGCTGGAGTCCGAAACAGAAAACGCAGAAGCGGCATTCGCAGTGTTCTGTCCCTCACCGCCGGCTTCGCTTTCAGGTATTTCAAACCACCTTTGAAAAGCGTGGCAATATCCATATATAGATAAAGCATTTGTGGGATTGGTAGCATTGGCATCAGTTAGTAAAACGTGCAAGTATCTTTGATTTTCTGTGGCATACCCTTCGGCTGATTCAGTAATACCCAATAAGGCATTAGTATTGGGCAACACGCTGACGGCGGTGCCCGGTGGTCCATTCAGGTTTTTTGGACTTCTTGTCCTTCCCCAAGTATTCCACATTTGATAATTCGCCATTATAAAACTCCTAAATTATAAATATTCATTATAAATAGTCTCTAAATTTTTCTATTGCGTCTTTCTTGCGCTCTTTTACGTTTTCGTTCTTCTCGCAATCGGCGGCGTTCGGCCTTAATACGCTTTTCTTTTTTGGCAACAGAAGGTTTTTTATAATAACGTCGACCTTTTGCTGTTTCTAGAACGCCTTCTTTTTTAACTTTTTTAGTAAACCTCCGAATCATTCTTTCGGGGATCCCTCGACACTCTTTTGCTGTAACTTTTACATGTCCTGCTTTCGCCATCTCTGTTCCTATTTCATTGCCTGCCAGATTACAGATGAATTGCCCACAAGCGAACTGATGTCTACCCCAGAATCCCTACGATCTCCAAGATCGGGGGCGCCCTGGTTGGATTGTCTATTTTGTAACGGTTCAGAGCCTTCAAAAAGATTGACACCATTGTATGCCTCTTTGTTCATAGAGTCGATTAGGCTTTTCCTATGTTCTTTTAGTTTTGATCTCGACTCATTTGTTTTACGGTTTAATTGCTGCTGTTCGTTAAACAAAGTGTCGGACTTTTTCTGCCTTGCCTCGACAATAACGTTTTGTTGCATGCCTTTCACTACTTCCGATACGACATTCGACAGAAGACCTTCTTCTAAAAGAACTTCGTGAATACACTCTTTAACCAGTGGTTTGATTAATTGTTTAAGATCTGATTTCTTCATGTTATCCTCGCAATAATTGTTTCCAACGTGCGATTCTTGCCTCGGAAAGAACATTATCTAAAATGCCTCTTAATGCATTTTCATTAATCTTCAGTCCTTGAGCCTTCCCCCAAGCCGCTATCATATCCATCAATTTACTTAAATCTTCTCCAGCATAATCAGCATCTTGCAGTGCTTGATTAAGGCTATATTGCTTTCCAGCAGGGTGATTATATACACCAACTTGTGGGGCGCCGGAAGTTCCTACTTTCTTTTGCTGCAACGCAGCCTGAGTACCTTCGGGAGCAGATTTGCGCTTATCAGTAGTCTCAGATTCTTCTTCTTCCTCGGGCGGTTCGTCGGCCGGAGATTCCTCAACCAAAAGATTAAGCGGGAAGCCATGGCTCTTTAATTCTTGAACAGTGAGCCCCTGCTTCTTAAGTTGTGCGGCAACATGCTTAAGAACAATCGATTTAATATTGCCAGGAATGCCAGCTTTATCTAAAGTACTTTGAAGACCTTTACCTGCGACTCCTTTATAAACAAAAATTCCTTCGCCGGCTGGTGGAGTTGGGCCGGGGCCAATTGGTTGTTGCGGATCATCAGGTGGGGTGACCGGAGGCTCAACTGGTGGCTGTGGATCATCGATGATTTTATCTATTACCGGGGTTTGTGACTCAACATCTGTCATCGAGGCTAGCAAGGCGCCGAATTGTTGTGTGCGCGAAGAGTGGCGTCCTTTCGCCCTCAAAGCTGCGACTGCGACACCGCTAGCTACTGCGGCAATTCCTAAAACACCTGCCCAATATGCGACTGTTGCTCCGGTGCTCAGGCCTGTTGCGCCGATTCCTTGGGCTGCGCCTGTAAAGTTTGGAGAAGTGCCCAGGTTGGGTTGCATAGACTGTCCTAGGTTCGGTGCAGGTGGAGTAGTAACGGTGGGGGGCGTCATCGGCATTCCCCCCGCCGCGCCACCACCGGGGATTCCGGGGGCTGCCGCTGCCCTGGCCGCGGCGGCTGCATCAGACGTACTCTTACCAATGCCTTTAAGCTGGTCGATTACGGCGCGCTTTGTGCGGCCGCGAACGCCGGGCGCTTGTTCAATTTGGCTAATTGCATCCATCGCACTCATGTCGCCACTCTGCACAAGCCTAATCATTCTGTTTAAATTTACTTCATTAAGGACGTCGCCTTCCAGTTCCTCTCCTTCTTTAAAGTGCTTATAAACATCAGACAGTTCATTATCCCTGTAGTATTCAACAACGTTTCTGAGCGCATCAATTAATTCGTTAGCTGCGACCGCTTCCATTTCGCCTGCCTTTACAGCAGCGGCAACGGAATCATAGGAGGCAGCGATAGCTTCTAATGCATTGGAAAAATCTTCGTTCTCTTTATTGTTTGGGAAATCGCCGTGTTCTTTTTTAAGCTGATCAAGAAGACCTTGCACTGCTTGCCCCGAAGCTGACTTAAGAGCCGGCGCAACTTTAGCTGCGTACTGTTTGGCTTTTTCTTTTTTGCCGCCAAATAATTTACCGCCCTTTTCAAGGGAACCGAGCTTGCTGGTCCAATGCTTTAATGTGGACCAGATGCCTTCATCTAAAAGCATGGGATCATCCCATGGTTTACCAGTGCTTTCTTCAATTAAAGCAATTGCTATGAGACTATAGAAATCCTTTCTTTGTTCGACAAGCTCTTGATTCATTTTTGCTATTTCTATTTCTTCTTTTATAAGTCTCAATAAATCTTGTTGTACGCTCTCTATTTTTTGTTTTTTCATTTTTCTAAAACCTCGTTTAATAATCGATTAATTCGATCTGCTTTTGTAAAAACATTTGGAACACTCAAGTCTTTTGCTTCTTTCATCATATATGCGCCGGGAGTTGATGGTTCGGATACAAAATCAAAACAGATAAGTTGGAAGTCATCTTCTACAATAGTCTGTCCCTTTGCCTCACTTACGGAACCCATGCCTCGGGATGAAATACCAAGCTGGGCGCCACTGTTTACAAGCCCACGTAAAATATTGCCCGAAGGGGTGTCTAAGACTTTAACTTTTCCCATCACTGCCGTGTTTTCCATCCACACGTCTGTGACCATATGAGAAGCGTTCTTAAGATTAATAACTGAATCGTCTGGGTGGTCTAATTCTCCGAGGGCTCTGCGTTCTTTTACTAATTTTTTATAGTTGGTGACCTCGCGCATTAAAACATTATATGGATATACGCGACCATTGCCGTTTTGAATATCGGCTTCTTGTAACTTGCCAGATAACATCATGCCGCCGCTAGCAACAAAACGTTTCTCTTCTTCGGTAAGAAGATCTTGACATACGCCGCCCTCGCAGAGTGCATAATATTCTCGTAATAATACTTTTTTACCCATTGTTTGTCCCTATGCCATTCCAGCCTTCTTGGCTAGTGTTCCAGTCATCAGTGCTTCCATCTTCTTTATAATGGTAGCAACAGGACCAGTGTTTGTGTCAACCCCTAATTTGTCCAAATCTGTTTTAAGCGCGTTCATGTGCACTTTTACAGTTCGAACTGCTTTAATAGCCTCGCTCTTTCCTATTGCTGCAGCTTGTGTTTTTTCACCGGCCTTCTGGGCCTGGGCTGCGACCTTTTCCATGCCGGCAACGCCGGCTAGCTTGCCGACTCCTTTTTGTGCTGCCCCTTTAACTCTGCCGCCAAGCCCAGCGGCGCCGGCTTTTGCTCGGGTGGCCATTCTCCCAAAAACTCCTTCGTCTATTTCTCCATTTTCTACCATCAATTGAAGCTCTTCGGCTGCCATTTCTTTTAATTGTGATTCAGTTATTTCTTTCATAATTTATTTCCTTGCAATGTTGCGGGCGCCACCCGCGTGAATATAGAACCTTTACAACAGTTCCTTACTGGTTGCAGCATCCATTTTTGTGTCCAAGAATTATTCATTTTTTACCTCTATGGTTTTAAATAGTTTCAAACCTTCATCTCCAAATGTCATATTTAATATATAGGATGTTCCAGACGATAACGATCCTAAAATAAAATAATTTACGGGCGTTACATCAAAATTAAATAGTTCTGTGTAGGGAGAAAGTAACATTAAAATCCACCCTACATGAAAACCCATACACATGGGGCACGAAAACATTTGACCAAGCCACCCCTTAGTTGGTCGTAGTCCATCTAAAACTTTTCCGTATACTAGAATTTGGGTGAACCCGTAGGCTGCTAATATGAATGTTAATAGTTCTGTCATTGTT
>Ga0098040_1001120_pt1 | contig 11982 bp, 16 predicted proteins | sample 7_EtaG_FD_75065 | JGI IMG/M metagenome (GOLD analysis project Ga0098040, IMG submission 75065) | Marine viral communities from the Subarctic Pacific Ocean - 7_ETSP_OMZ_AT15161 metaG | ecosystem: Environmental > Aquatic > Marine > Oceanic | place: Pacific Ocean | collected 2015-01-08
AAAGAGCAAAGATAACGAGGAGACAACAAAACTCCACTATACGACTAGAATGATTCAAGCCTGGTTCAGGTCCAATGGTGGGCTACCTATACCAGATTAATCAATTTCTTTTATAAGCAAAAAACACAAATTATATATATTAAGATATGTATAGTTAAGTATGCTAAAATTCAGAAATTGTGAGAATTGTCCATCTGTTAAAGGACTACATACAGATGTAGCAGGAGTATCAGTCAATCTATGTTCTGATTGTGACAGTAAAGTCTTCAATCAATGCTTAGAAAAGACAGATAAACAGATTAGAAGTATGTTTTGGTCATATAACTAATTTTTTTTATTTTTTTATTAATATATTTTTCAACCTGTAAGCTTTAAAGCTTTCAAGCTGGTTATCAATAATAGTTGATGGAATGATTAATATATAGTGTCGTGTAGAGAGATAGTATGAATCCTAACGCATTAGCAAAACGTGAGAAAGACTGTCATTGTTCATGTATTAATTGTTCAATGAATTACTGTGGGAGATGTAAGAGTCATGACTCCTAGAATCCTTCCTTGTCACACTCATAAATCAAGAGTAATGGCAAGAGAGACCTGCAAAGAGAACTATTCTCCTATGAATAATTAATTCTCTTTATATATCAATAACAAAAAAGTGTGAATTGGCTTATGGATTGTACTTAATCATGGACCAGCCCAAATGGTATCGTGATGATTTTAGTTCTGAAAACAAACTAACTGGCACAATTTATACTAATCAATCATATACAAAAAAGAAAAACCTAACAGGATATACACTCAAAATAAGATTATACAAAAATTATAGATGGGGAGATTATTTCGGAAAGACTGCAACAATTAGTTCTGCTACAGGTGGAACATTCGAGTACGCAGTAGGAGATAATGAAATGCCACCACCTAATATCTATAACATTAAATTGGAATTATCAAAGTCAGGTGTCCAGGAATCGACACTGAACAGACAAGAGTTACTTATCCTTGAGGGTCCATCTTCTTGATATTTACAACTAGAGACAGCATAGGAAATCCTATAGTAAGTGAGGCTCTGCCTAAGATTGTAGAGGCAAAGGTTCCACTAGCCAAAATTGTACGAAGTGACTTCTCTAGAGAACAACCAGTCCAAGTAACATTTGAAAGGCTGCTAAAATATCATGACCGTACACCACAGATTCAAATAGCAGTATCATCATATTCAGAATTAATCACTGGCACAGAGATGACAGTGAACACAGAGAATGAAAAAGCCAAGACATTAATTGAGGAATGGATTAGATCAACAAATTTCTATGACAAATTTGAATCACTCGTCACTACCGTACTAATCACAGGTAATGGTATATTAGAAAAGTTAGATGAGAATGATGTCCAAGATGTTCTAGAAGTTGATATGGCAACCATCATAGCTAAAAAGAGAGACATATCAGGTAATCTAGAATACTATGAACATAGGACACAAAACGGTCAGACAGACAAACTAGGAGAGGGCAAACTAGGAAAGTTTATTGAATTCAACTTAACCAATTATTCCAGACAGGCATGGGGAAAATCATTATTCTATAGTCTAGCTATTCCAAGAACAGTAGGGAATCGTACTACTGCACCACTAATAGAAATCATGTGGGGTATAGAGGACGCCATGGGAGCCATCATATTAAATAATGCTTATCCAATTACTACTATCACTTATCCTGGAGCCAGTGACACATATCTAGAGAAAGAGGCAACAAGATGGCAGAGATACAAGCCAGGAGATAAAAGAGTCCAGAAGATAAAGCCAGAGATTGAATTCTTTGAGACAACAGGTAATAGTAAGTACACAGATTACATCACACATATAGAGAAATCATTTGAACTAGGGACCCAATTCCCACACGATATTATGACAGGAGATTTCACAAGTAGAGCTAGTTCAGAGACAACAGACAATATCGTAATGAAGCGAGTCAGAGGTTATCAGAGATACCTATCTAACAAATTAAAGACAGAATTATTTGACAGTATATTAATACAGAACGGATTCGACCCAGACGAGGTTGACCTCACTATAGGATTCACAACTCAGAATGTAGTAGAGTTAGAAGTAGGACAAGTTAAGGACCTAGTAGATAGTGGACTATTAACAAAGAATGAGGGTAGAGAATGGTTCCGAGAGAATACAGGTATGGAACTCCCAGATGATGAGGAGATTAAGGCTAATCAAGATATGGCAAATACTGTGGCTATGAACGCACAGGACATAAAGAAAGAACATATTAATAAATTCAACCTTGAGGAAGTTAAGAGTGTCATTCCCAAGAAGAAAAGAATGTGTAAGATGTGTAAGGAATCACAACACTCACTATGTACGAAGCGTGGATGTCAATGCCAGTAGATTTCGACGACTTGACTAAACGAATCCTGGATAACTTAGACGGACTTAATGATAAAGTAGATAATTTATGTGATAGAATGACAAAAGTAGAAGTGAATCTAGATAATCATTTTAACAGTATGGACCAACAACAAAAAGGGAAAGAAAGAAAATTCTACTACGTCATAGCAATAATGGGAACTGCCTTCACATTATTTGAAGTGATGAGAGAATTATTATGAGAGGATATAAAACATCCAAATTAACCTGTAGTAATTGTGAATCGGCACAAATGACACTAATCGGCAATAATATAGCAGAATGTAGTGTTTGTAAGGCTGTTAAGAGTGTTTAAATAACCGAAAAACTATTACATATTATCGGATATGGCATTACATATTCATAGTTTGACCAAGAAGCGTATCGTGAGAACGCCATGAGAAGAAATAACTCATCATTGAGGTCAATCTATTAATTCTTATAGTATTATACACCAAGAGTAATTAACGTCCTATAGGGAGTGAGGCGATAAAGAACGTTGATACGTCATATCGCTTCTTATTATACTAAATATAGAGAAATTAGTTATGCGATTAGAAGCTTATACCAAAGTATCAGAATCTGCTAAAATATCTGGTGTCGCATTAATTCCAAGAATTAGCAGAAATAATAATTTATACACTAAAGCCGAATTAGAAAGATTTGACGGAGTAGAGGTTCCACTAAATTGGGAACATAATCCAGGACAAGTAATCGGCACAGCAACATTTCACTATAATCCAAGCTTAGAGACTGTATATTATGAAGGAGAAATCACTAATGAAGGTGCAGCCAGTCTAGCTAAGAATAAAACATTATTTACAAGTATAGAGGCTAATCCCACAGATTTAAGAGAAATATGTAATGGACCTGGAGATTGTTTCTCTATGCCTTACGGACTAAATCCCGTAGGACTGGCACTAACTGAAACACCAGGAGTGCCAGAGACAACAGTAAATGTCATGGAGAAGTACATTGAAGAATGTAGCCACCATGATAACAAATACACTAAAGGAGCAGACTATACAAATTATCATAAAATTAGTTCACAAGTAGAGAATCTATTAGAATATCTAAATCTTGAAGTTTGTGAAGATTGTGGTAAGCTTCACGAAAAAAAAAACTAGAAAAAGATGATACTAAGAAAAAAGAACCTGAATGGATAACCGTTAACGGAGTTCATATCCCTATCAAACCAGGACAGAATAAAGATGATGTTGTTAAACAATTTCTTAAAGACCAACCACAAGATGATAATAAACCAAAAGTAACTAAAGGTCCTGGATATGATGATTGGAAGAAAAAACAAGATACACAAACATTATCTCCAGAAGAAAAGAAGAAAAAACAAGCTGATTGGTGGGCAAAGAGAGAACAAGAGTTAAAGAAGAAAAATCAAAAGGATACTGATAATATACCATCTTCAGAGATACCTCAAGAATTAAGACCAAGTGGTCCAAATTATAGAGTAGAAGCTGAGAAAGCCACACTTAGAGATAAAATAGAATCAGAGGAGAAATTTATAAAAGATTACTCTGATAGATTATCAGCAGAACAAATTAAAGGAATAAAAAATCAAATAGAACTAAAAAAAGAACAGTTAGATAATGTTGAAATAAACGATAAAAAATTAGGATTACCACACATACCAATGAAACCTAACACACATACAAAGAACACTAATGGATTCATACATGATAAAACAAAAATTAGTATTCAAAAAGCAGTAATAGATAATCCAGGAAGTAGTATGATGAGTGATAGAGTAAAATCATCATGGAATGCCTTACCAGATGAGCATAGGAATTTAGTTGATAAATTAATAGTTAAACAAAGTAGAGCTGTAAAATCTCACAACTGGAGAGGTGGAAGTTATAATGCAACTACTAAAACTCTTACAGTGAATCTAAATAGTAGAGCTCAAGGTAATATTGAACATAATTTTTACCATGAAATAGGTCACGCTAGATGGCATGAAATCAATCAGAAATCTCCTGAAAAAATTACGAAGTTTAGAGAACAGATGAAAAATATAGGAATTGCTCCTACACATTATGCAGAATCATATAGAGACGCTAAGAATAGAAATGATGTATCAGAGAGGAATTACAGAGAAAAAATGAGGAGAGGAGGACACCCAATATCTCCTATGGCAGAGGAAATATTATCTGCTAATAGAAAATCACAGGAGTCTATCTATCATAATGAATCCCACAGTGAATTAAATGCCTATGTACTTGGTAATCTACCTAAAAACAAAATTCTAGCTAGTCCAGAGACTATGAAAAAATTACTAAATGCTTACAAGGAGTTACATGGATTATGAGTGAACAACCACCACTTCCTGAAAGAATAAACCGAGTCGAGGTATTATTAGATGATGATAATAAACCAGTAAATGATATTAAAAAAGCAGTTAGTAAATATGTAATAATCATTGATAATGATGGCGAAGTAACAGACCAATATGATGTAGAAATAATCAATGGTATAGACCCAGAAAGAGAATCAATATGCCCAAAATGTGGCGAAGGAGTCAATCTAGCAGGACCACAGGCAAGAGCAGATATTAAGAAAAAGAAACGATTTGAATTTGTAGAGTCTCTTGATGATTCCTGGAAAGAAGTAGAACACTATCTAATGGAAGATTCTACAAATAGTGGACAGAAATCAGACACAGTAGGAAATCCAGAGTTTAAATCATTCACTCATTCATCATCATTTATAGGTAATGTAGTATGGGATAGAGAGAGCAGAGAGATGGACATAATACTAAACGATAAGACTTATCACTTTTGCAGAGTATCAGAGAGATTATTTGACTCATTCGAGGGAGCAAGTAGTAAGGGTGCCTTCTTCAACAGGGAGATAAAGACACTCCATGATTGTTAATTCCATTAAAGGATTCATTAATGGATTAAAGAAATCATTTAGTGGTAAGGATTATTTAAGAGAGATAAACCAATGTGATAAATGTGGCAAACCAAGCTTTTTCGGTTCATGTCTAAAATGTGAGACAGATGAAGCATATCGTGGTTGGAATAAAACAAATAAACTTTAAATTATGATAGTTACTTCTTATCTAATCACTATTTAAAGATTATTCATGCCTTGCGATTGTGAAAACAACAAAAAAGAACAGGACGAATGTCCTGAAGGACAAACATTTGACGTTTCAAAAGGCGAATGCGTAGCAAAAGAATCTGCATTTGGAGACCCAAAAACTACAGACGCACAAGCTGACGTAGCTTCATCAGGAGCTGACGTTGGTGGAAGCCAAGAAGTTGAGGGAACACAATGCCCAGAAGGTCACAGTTTAAACGCTGACTCTGGTGTATGTGAACCAAATGGCTCTGATAAGACAGGAGATATTGGACAAACTAATACTTCTATCGCAACAGAGAATAGTAAGAGACTTAACGCAATCGAACAATCCATAAAGGCTCTAGCAGAAAAGAAACCATCTGCACAAGTAGGCTTAGAAGACGGTCATAAGACCTGGTCTCAAGTCGCTGAACAGATGGCTCCATCTTTGAGAAAATTTGGTAAGTTTGAGTTCGATATTTCCTTAGAATCCCTAAGAAGTATCAACACCAAACAAACTAGAGATAGAGCAGGAGCAGTAACTGAATCATTCAGAGACTCTCCTCTACAACTCAAAGAAGCCGTATCTATTAGTGGCACACACGCAACACAGGACTTAGACACTGATGTTGCTATTGTTCCTGGTGGAATTTCTTTCAAACCAGTATTCCAATTTGCAAAGACTAAACGCATTGAAGCTGGAATGGATAGAGCTAGATTCTTCAAGACAAGTATCCCTGCAAATGGGTCCCAAACTGTCGGTACAACACCTTCAGAAGCAACACAAACTTTCACTTCAATCGAAGTAACTCCAAGCACCATTACTGGTGTATATCTAGTCGGAGACTTTGATGAAATTGAAAATTCTCCATTCGATTTGCTACAAGCAATCGTTGAAGGAAGTGCTGCCTCATACGAAGATTTCGTTGCAACAGACATGTTAGACACCATCTCAGCAGAAGGAACCCTAACTCCAGGACTCTGGATTAGAGGCGACACAGGTGCAACTATTACATCTTCAGACGTAGCTAGTATGGCTATGGACGAGACTGGTATTGCATTTGGTAGAGAATATCTTGAAAATCAAGGATACCTTAGAGGCGGAATTAAACCAATTTGCTTCCTCGACCCACAACAGTGGCGGGAACTAATAACATCAACTAACGTTACAAGTTTAGCAACCAGAAGCGCACCAGACATTTGGCTTAAAGCCGAATTGGAGCAATTTATGGGAGTTCAACTAATCGTTACTAACGCAGTAGAGCATAAAAACAACACCACAAACAATGCCGTTAACGCATACATGTGTGTTCCAAAACACTCATACGGAATCGGTATTAAACGTGATGTAACTGTTAAAATGCACGAAGTTGGCGAAGATAATCAAGTCCGAGTAAATACAACCTGGAGAACTAAAGCAGGTGTAATTGATTCTAGCAGTATTGTTAGGATTAGTACAACCGATTAGAACCACTCCTTTATCTCTTTTTTTTAATCATTAATTTTCAAGTTTTTTCATGCAGTTCGAGACAGCCGTATTATTAGTAGTAGGTGGAGTATTCATATCTATGATAGGTGTGAACCTAAATCTTGCCAGGAGCCTAGATAAAATGAATGATTTATCACATAAAGTTAAATAGTAGTAAAATTGAGAAGATTAATGGTATATAAAGTTTATAGTATTGGAGCTGTAGCCGTAATTGCATTAATTGTGGCACTAGCATACAATCCAGCACAAGAAAACTTTGACCTTGATACAGAACAGAACTTTATCATAACCACTTATCAACAGTCTGCTCAATGGGAGTGGATAAAAGGACAAGTGGAGAACGCTGAAGAATCTATTAACATCAAATCAAATGAAAATGACATCATAGGAAATACAAGTGACATCAAAGCATTAGAAGACAGACTCAATAAGATAAGTCTTAGTGTATCTACTTTGAATAATAAAATCATTCAATTAGAAGTAACACCAGCACCTACTTCATCAACAGTTGCAGATGATGAGATTGTTGATTTCTACACAACTGATAACGATTCAGACAAAGAAGATAGATTTGACCAAAGTGAAATTATGTATTTCTATGTAGTAGTTGATACAGAAGAAAGGTATCTCTATTATGAAATCGTAAATGATGACACAAATGACACCATCAAGGACAAAAGGCTCACAATATCTCCAAATGTAGATAATCTAGTCTGGGCTTGGAGTATTCCAAGTAACCAAACAGCAGGAGATTACTATGTTGAGATAGAAGTCGGAGATGACTCAGAAAAAGTCAATTTTGACGTAAGAGCAACATCATAGGGTAACAACCCTTTTTTTATCTTTAAATAATACAATAATAATGACAATTATGGCAGATAAATTACCAAGTGCTGAATTTCTCAGTAATTTTTGGTGGGAACTTAGAGAGATGTTTAATATTATCCCTAATTACAAAAAAATCAATTAATTTTATTAATTCTCTTAGTTAATTCACTCATTCTATGAGTAATGGCGAGTAATTTCTTCGGAATTAACAAATGTAAGCAACTATTGAACATAGAGATAACAGATACAGTAGATGATGAACTATTAAACTCATTTGGAGAGGTAGCCAACCAACATGTTGACAATATACTAAAACAACATGATGAGAGAATACCATTAAAATCTCCAAATGTCCTGGCAGACGTTAAAATGGCTGCAAACTACTATGTATGCTCACTATTCAGAGGAAAGCGTGGAGATAATGAAACAGCTAAATTCTGGAAAGATATGTTCATAGATACAATTAATGGTGTAATTGAGGAAAGAAGTGTAGAGGGATATTCCTATGATGTTCAAAGATTTAACGATAGATATAGACAAGAGGATGTGTACAGGTTATGGTAAATATTATTTCTCTTTATACTAAAAACAGTGAGTATGAATAGAATGTTTCAATTACCTAACTCATGGAATCTAACTAATAGAATTAATGAAGTAAAAAATGAGTCTTTTGAATCTTGGGCTGATTCTACCAGATACCTATCTGACCAAGCAAGAACTGACAATGTTGTCAGAGTGTTATCATTCCCTGAATTTAGTCCATCAGGCAAACAAGAAATGATTAAAGAATTTGACTATACCCATAATCTCGTCACAAATGACGGAGAAATTTATTATGCTAAATTAGGAGCAGGAGAATCAGCAGCCACTAATGAGGACTTTGGTGGAACTGGCTCAGGAACAGGTTATTTTGAAATGGGAACCACAGCATATACAGAAGCAGAGACAGATACATTCAATCAGTTTGATGTGAGTGGAAGTAGTAAAATCAGTAACTCTAGACAAACTTTTACATCAGGTTATCCTAAAACAAATGATACAGGAGACGCAGATAATACTGGAGACGCCACAGACGCAGTATCATACTCAGTTAATTATTCAGCAGCCTCATGGAATGATACAGACGTAGAACAAGGAGTAATTCATGATAATTCTAGTCCTGTATCAGCAACTAAACTATTATGTTCATTTAGCTTCACATCTTTTGCAAAGACAGCTTCAGACACCCTAAAGATATTCGTAAATCACGCTTTCGAGAATCAATGAGTCTTAGGAAGATGTTTGAAATGCTTAATCGCATTAATAACACACCTAGTAAGTCTCATGGTGGTATTGACGCTAAAATCTTTCATACTGAACGAGTTAATATTGTATTAGGTGGTAACTAATGGTAGATGTTAAGATTTCTGCACTTGGTGCCATAACATCAGTAGCAGGAGAGGACCTAGTAGCAATTATTGATAATCCATCAGTAACACCTGTATCTAAAAAAGCAACAATAGACCAAATTAAGACCTATATTGGTGGTATAACAGCCTCATCTACAGATACTCTTACAAACAAAACTATAGACGCAGATGGAACAGGTAACAGTATAACAAACATTGAGAACGCAGATATTAAGGCAAGTGCAGGTATTGACGCAACTAAACTAGCAGATGGCTCAGTATCATCAACAGAACTCCAATATATCAATTCATTAAGCAGTAACGCACAGACTCAATTAGACACTAAAATCACAGCTTCATCTACAGACACTCTTACTAATAAAACCCTTACAAGTCCAACACTTACAACACCAGCACTTGGCACACCAGCAAGTGGTACACTCACAAACTGTACATTCCCAACATTAAACCAAAGCACAACAGGAAGTTCAGCAAGTTGTACAGGTAATTCAGCCACAGTAACAACTAACGCTAATCTCACAGGAGATGTTACATCTACAGGTAATGCCACAGCAATAGGAACAGGTGTAATAGTTAACGCAGACGTAAATGGCTCAGCAGCCATAGATTATTCTAAATTAGACTTGGCAGGTAATGTAGTCGCAACCACAGATTTAACAGCAACAGGTACTAAAAATTCTACTACATTCCTCAGAGGAGACGATACTTGGGCAGTTGTTGACGCTTCTCCATTAACCACAAAAGGAGATGTATATACCTATGATACAGGAAATGCCAGGTTAGCAGTTGGAACAGATGGTCAAGTCCTAAAAGCAGATTCCACTACAGCAACTGGATTAGCCTGGGGAACAGGTGGAGGGGGTGCAACAGCAGTACACGCCTTTTCAAACACAACCACAACAACATATACAGGAACAGCAAGTTCATTTGGTACAGTAGGTTCAGGAGATAGAGATATTTACATTAAAAAAATTGATGCTAACAACGAAGGAGTATTTACCAAGATATGGAAAAACGGAGCAGCCGTTGAGGTTCAAATTGCATGACCATTTCATATCACTCTGGTGGTAGATTACAGGGTAAGAGTACATCTTACAAAGTTCACACATTTACATCAACAGGAAACTCAACATTCCAAATCACAGCAGGAAGTGGAGATGTAGAATATCTCATTGTTGCTGGAGGTGGAGGTGGAGGAGCTAGAATTGGAGGTGGTGGAGGAGCTGGAGGATTACTACAAGGTACTGTAGCCAAATCAACATCAACAGGTTCTAGTGGAAGTCATACTGTAACAGTAGGAACTGGAGGAGCTGGAGGTTCTTCTAATAATACTGGAGCTAATGGTCAAGGTACAAATGGTGTTAATTCTGTTTTTGATACTTTAACTTCTATTGGAGGTGGAGGTGGAGGAAGATATATAAGTCCACCTAATAATGGAGATGATGGTTCAGATGGAGGCTCTGGTGGAGGAGCTGGAGGAATTATTGGTTCAGGTGTTACTGGTGGTTCTGCAACAAGTGGTCAAGGTTATGCTGGTGGAACTGGAGCTAGTGGTGCCTCTGGAGCTGGTGGAGGTGGAGGTGCTGGAGCAGTTGGTGGAACAGCAACAGCAGGTAATGCAGCAGGAGCTGGTGGTATAGGTTTACAATCTTCAATTAATGGTACTGCAACTTACTACGCAGGAGGTGGTGGAGGTAGTGCAGATGATAATAATGCCTCTGGAGGTTCTGGAGGAGGTGGTAACGGAGGAGCTGGTAATTCTGGAGCTAGTAATTATGGAGGAACTACTGGTACAGCTAATACAGGTGGAGGAGGAGGTGGACAAAGACCTGATAATGTAGCAGGATTCGATGGTGGTTCGGGTATTGTAATTATAAGATATAAAACATCTAGTGGTATAACTGCAACAGGTGGAGATACTATTACAACTATTTCAGAAGAACAAACTAAACCAACCAACGTACCAGATGGTTCAAGATATGAAGAAACAGATACTAGAAAGATTTACACTAAATTAGTCAGTAATTTAACTCATGAAGATGATTTCTCATCAGATAATTTTACAGATGTTGGTAGTGGAGTAGAAGTTAATACAACTAATCAAACTTTAGGTGGAACATTCCCTAGAGGTGCAATAGCCAAATCTTATGATCCAATTACAGCATTATCAGATACAGCATGGGTTATGAGATTTAAGTTTAATTTAACATCACATTCTGGTTCCCCAACAGGTGTTTATATTGGTGTAACAGATACTTCTAATGCTACTGATACTACTAACACTAGTAGAGATGCTATTATGTTTTGGACATACTCAGATGGTGGAGTTAAGTATGCTATATCACACCCAACTGATACAGTATTTGGATTAGCATATACAGATATGACAACCACACCATCAAACGGAGATGTATATTATGTTGAATTAAAAAGAACTTCTGCAACAGCAGGTACTTGTAGTTTGTATAATGACTCTGAATTTTCAGATTTGGAAGAAGCAAAGAATTTTACCATCGGCTCTGGAGCAAGTAACACAGGTCTTAATAATATTTTGATAACCAACTTATCAGATGGTGGAAGTGGAGGAACAACTGTAGCTACCATTGAAGATTTGAAAATATATGATGGAGTAACTAGTGTTGTTAGTAGAGATACTAAACCAACCAACGTACAAGACAACTCTATATACATAGAAACAGATACTGCTGAGAGATATTGGTTTGATGATTCATTTGATAAAAATAATTGTAAAGCATATTTTA
>Ga0098040_1001121_pt1 | contig 11982 bp, 23 predicted proteins | sample 7_EtaG_FD_75065 | JGI IMG/M metagenome (GOLD analysis project Ga0098040, IMG submission 75065) | Marine viral communities from the Subarctic Pacific Ocean - 7_ETSP_OMZ_AT15161 metaG | ecosystem: Environmental > Aquatic > Marine > Oceanic | place: Pacific Ocean | collected 2015-01-08
ACTAACAAAAAAGTTTTGCCAAGACCATCCTCAGATGCGTTTCCTTCACCTCTGCCCAACCTGTCACGAGACAGTAAGCAAAGAGGGAAGCGCGGAGGATGATTGTCCGAAGTATTGCGAGTGTGATGAGGGTTGGCGACCACCAACCACGACCCCAAAAGACTTAATACACAAAACATTCTAATGAAACACCCTCTACACGGCAACGACCTAGACGAAGCAAACGTGCCTGACTTTGCTATTTTTCAAAATGACAATCAACGGGTCACGGGCATTTGGTCAAAGGGCAAAGGCGAATGGATCCAATGCGAAGAAAGTGAGTTTGATATTTTGCAAGGTCTTGCTCAATACATTCGAACTTGCGACGAACCCGAAATAGTGATGCGCGAAATAGCTAACCAAGTACGAAATAGCAGCGAGGGCAAATAAGCTTTACAATTAAAAAATTATAAAAAAAACTTCTTGACAAAGACCTCTTGCGGCGGCAGCCCCCGCAAAAATTGAGACTTAGTCTCATTCTAATTGTGAATAACTTTTTTAAGAAAAGCCCTTGACAAAGTAACATTCTTGTGGTATATTATAACAATGAAAAGCAAGAAACTGAACGTCGTTAAAACCACCACCAAGATGAACCTCGCTGCCGCTGTCCTGTGCGACACCTTGCGCGATGCAGAGGTGCATTTCAGGGCGTTACAACACGCCAACGGCAGAGGCACTACCGAGAGCCAGTATGGCGAGCTTGAGGAGGCTTGGATTGCCAAGGTGGGCTTGGGCAACTACGTTTTTAACGGTGAATAAAAAGTTTTTGGTGGGACTGCGGATGTCCCACCCTCTATGATATACTACCAGCATGATGATTAAAGAAGATAACAAACAAGCCACCTACGAACTTTGGTATTTGGGTGATATGTGCAACTCTCTACCCAAGTGCAGGGAGTCATTCAATGAGATGCTGATTGACGCATCTGAGCTAATGCGCTGCGGTCGCGAGGCTGGGTTAACCGTTGGTGGTATTGAGATTTGCTGCGTGAGTGCTGATGGCAATGACGTTGAAACGGTATGGAGCTACAACCACGCAGACAAGGACAACCCTCCCGTGAAAGCAACCCGATAATGCAGGAGAGCATTTAAAAAACGAGGGTTTGAATTTTAAGAAGATTATGAAAAAGAACAAGATGAATTTTTGGAGACGAGACGCAAGAATTAAAAAGAATATGAAAGAAGAAAAACATTATTATACGGAACTCCACACAAAGGGGTTTAAGTACACCAACAAGTTCAGCGGATTTGATTCTGCTTGCGCTCACTTCTCAACAAAGTATGCACCGCATACAGTCGGATGGTTGGATGCACAGATTAAAGCTATCGAGTTAATCGGTGGACAACAAGTGTCACACGGTTGGGTTGGCTATACCGTAGGCAAGACGTTTGCGCAAATTGGCGAGGAGCCTGTTAGCGTTATGTCTCCGGCGTGGGAGTACCGCACTCAGGCGAGCATGACCAACCCTGTATATGAGGAGGTAATCTAGTATGGAATTATTCCCTTTATTTATTGTGCTTGTGTGCATGGCTAGCGTGTGCATAGGCATGGATTGGTAATAACTTGTGAGCATTTTTTGCTTGACACAGGCCCCTGCGGGGGCAGCCGCCGCGACTTATTCACAGCCTGTGGATAACTTTTTTTAAAAAAACTCTTGACGAATGGGGCTATGTGTGTTATATTCTTAACATGATGAGCGACCACTATAGCCAACTCTCAGAGCAAGACCACCGTGAGCTACAGGCATGGATTGATGAGCAGCTAGCAGTAGAGCAGCCAGAGCCCAAGCAGCCAGAGGGGTCATCAGATACCTGTTATGACTTGTTTGTATTGTGAATAACTTTTGATTGTAATTATTAACCTATCTGATATACTTCTAACCATGAACAACGACCTACGCAACCACATCGCCGCCCTCAACACCAAGACCCGTGCATGGGTAGATGCAGGAGAGGGCCGCTGGGCCACCACCCTAGTAGAAGATCCCTCACACTGGGCTGAGTGCGGTGTCACCACACCCCTGCAATTAGATTGGTATCTGCAAGCGTGCTGCTATGTGGATGTCTACAAGTCTGCCTATGGCCATAAGCCCTACTGGCCAGAGAAGCCCACCACTGATGTAGCCCTTGAGGCTAGCATCGAGGAGATGCAGAAGGGTATAGACCACGCCTCTGCCTACGCCCGTGAGCAGTGGGAGCGTGAGGAGGCTGAAGCTGAGTACCAGCGCCAGCTTGAGGGTGAGCGCACCGCTACAGTAGAGGCAGCGTTGAAGCCCTCCCCCTCCTTCACCATAGGCGACCTGTGTGCGCTGTGAATAACTTTCCTCTTGACAATCACCCGTATAAGTGTTATATTTAACCCAATGAAAGCAACAAAGAAAGACTTCGAATTCACCGCAGCCCTCCTCAACGCAGCCCTCAAGGGTACGCCACCGCTAAACTTGGTACAGCTTGCCTCGGCCAAGTTCAAGAAGGACAACCCGCGCTTCGATGAAGAGCGTTTCAAGGAGGCTTGCGGGTACTACGATGAGTGCGAGAGGCTAGTTAGGGCTTGACCCATCCTGAACCCTTTGCTATAATTCTAACTGAATCAACAACCTATGAAAAAACTAAACTACGACACCGTGCTGGCAATCGTCAGCGTAACCTATACCGCAACCTTGTTACTTGTCGCTTTCATTGCGCTTGCATTAAACTAGCATGGATGCAGACGCTACCACGCGCAAGATTGCCACTGTCCTTATCGCTACAATTGGCATCATCCTTTTCCGATTAGGCTGGATGATTGGGCAAACCATGTGAACAACTTTCCCTTGACAGGGGCCGCTGCGGCGGCTGCCCCCGCGAATTTTTGAGACTTAGTCTCATTCCAATTGTGAATAACTTTTTTAAGAAACTGCTTGCGTTAGGGGCGTTTCCGTGTTATATTATACCTAATGAAAGACGAAAAGAAACCAACTTACACCCTCTGGAACGGCCCAACCCTCGTCAAGACCTACCCGCATACACGGGAAGGCATGGACGCAGCAATGGAGCGGGCCGCTACCCTTGGCCCTAGTGCCACCCTCTATTCTTCACGGGACGACCTCGTGTGGAGCGCACGAATGGCAGATGATTTTTGCGAATAACTTTTTTAAGAAAGTCATTGACAAAGTAACATTTATAGGTTATATTTAGGCATGAAGTTTAAGACAGGAACCCAAGTTCACCACCGAGACAACCCCTCATGGCGCGGGGTAGTTGTGCGCGACCTAGACCCACGCAAGCCAGTTAATGGCGTGCTGCTAGTCCATCATAACGGGCGTACAGCAAGGATGTTCAAGGATTCGGTGCGCGTGTCCTTCCATACTGACGCCAAAAAAGAATTTGGAGAATTTGTTGGGTAGGACTACGGATGTCCCACCCGCTATGATACTATAGGCACATGATTATGAACGACATAAAACTAACAGACAACGGAGCCGCCATTGTGGACGGCAAGGAATACGAAGTGCGTGGATTTGACCACGAAGGGCAAGAGGCAATCGTGATTCACGAATTGGATTTGATCTCTTACGACGATGGCGATAGCTGGGAGGAAATGGAATAATGAAAGGACTTAAATTCCATATTAACTTGCGCAATGGGCTTTCCTTTAACGTCTGCGGATTTGACGAGGCAATGGCATTGCGAAATTTCAAGATGCACTTTCCTGCATACGCAAACGAAAAGATTTACCCTATTTGGTATATTCACAACACAGGAGAATTAGCTTAACGATTATGATAAACACAAGCAACCCACTAACCGCCGCTGGCGCACCAAAACCTGACCCCATGTCTCCCTTGTGGAATGATTGGGCAGCGAACAACCCGACACCAGAGGCGCGCGCCCTAGCTGGCTTTGATTTCGTCAAGCCCATGCTGGCAAGTCTCACGGCCATTAGTAAAGGAGCGCGACCAGTCGAACGATAAAAAGATTATGACAAAGACAGTGCCAAAGACGAAGCGTTGCTTTAAGTGCAACCATCCTATTCAATTCAAACGTGTCAACGGTAAGTGGATTACCGTGACACCATTCACGGAGGACAGGCACGTGTGTGTGCCTACCGTAGAGACAGCGTATCGCTCCGATGGTCGTGCCTTCTCTGGTGTGACTATGCCAGACGGAACATACCACGACATAGACTAAGGGCTTGACATAGCCTGAACCATAGAGTATTATTATAAGAGATGAGAGAACTAGTAAACAAAGCAAAGATTTGGTTAGGCTTGAAGCGTCCAGTGCGTAAGCTAATCTATAACAACGCAAAGGGTGAGACTAAATTATATCTGATTGATGAACCCCAACCGAATGACCGATTCGGCAATCAGAAAGAGCAAAGGGAAGAAGTGGGCTTCCGCGTATACGTTCACAACAAAGAGCGCAATGCAATTCGAAGTTTTCGGAACGATAGAGTTGTCGCAATCATATAGGCTAGCGCATACGAGCAAGGGAGAGGGCGATTTCTCAGGTGGTTTTTTATCATGTTGGCCACCAGACACGCCCGACCCCTTAAATTTTGAGCGCTAAATACTTGAAGGGGCACACCACCCCGCCCCCTTTTTGAAAAAAAACCTGACTTTTATATTTTTGTGCGCGCGGGAGGGGGTTAATATCAATCTCCCCGCCGAAATTCTGCTTATTAACATATAAAAAAATATATTTAAATCTCTTACCATAAAGACCCCCCCCATTTTTGAAAACGAGCCCAGCTTTGCCTATACAAAAAAAAACAAAACAAAAAAATGGCGGCGGCCCGTTAATAAAAAGTTGGCTTTTTCCATATATGTGCTAATATAAATAGATATGAATTTAAAAAAGAGAGATGTAAAGCTTATTAATCATAGTACTCAGATTAATATATCGCTTAGAGATCACATGGCCACTCTATATGGTGAAGAAAACAGGACGCTAGCCTCAGAAGAGATAATTTATCCGCCAACCCGCGTGAGCGACGACGGAGAAATAGAGGGCGCATACAGCTTTAGGTTCTTTTACCCAGTAGAAAATCTTTCGCCTGAAGATTCTTTGAACGAAATAAACCACGATACTACTTTTAATGGCACAAGAGCCGCTCTGTATCAAAATGAATTTCATATTTTGGATGTGCCTATAGACAAAAACGACATTATTCTTGATTTCGGCTCAAATTTAGGTGTTTTTAGTATAGTCATTGGAAAACTTTTTCCACAAACTACGATTCACGCTTTCGATGCGAACCCAAGAGTCTGTAAATTAGTAAAAATGAACACCGTACTAAACGGAGTACTTAATGTGAACATTCACAACCTAGCGATTGGAGAAGAAGAACTTGATGAGGTCAGCTTTTGGACTGAAAATGACTATAATACCTGTGCAATAAAGAAAGAAGATGATGCTCATCCAAAATCTATTGGTAAAGTTAGACAAACCACTCTTGAATCACTACTAAATTCGCCGCTACTCAATATAGATAAAGTAAAATATGCTAAGTTCGATATCGAAACCGCAGAAATTCCTGTTTTTAATAAAATTTTCGAAGAAACACCAGAATTGCTAGAAAAAATAGAATACTTAAATCTAGAAGTTCATGGACAGAGCGAAGAAGCTAACCAAGTTAGAGAAAAGTGCAAAGATTATTACGGTGATAAATTATTTCTTTATTAATTATCTTGACATTGTATGAACGCGATGTTATATTGGACGTATGATAACACAAAGAGAGTACAATTGGATTAAGCACTTCTTATTTATTTGTTTTTTGGTTGGTATTTTGTTTGGCGCAGCCAGCAAGGTCGCTGGAGACCAACTTCTATCACGAGACGAGCAAGTCGTAGCCGCTACGCTGCTTGGCGAGGCTCGCGGCGAAGGCCGATGTGGCGTTTACGCCGTCGCCTGTGTCCTTCAACAGCGTTCTATCAACAGAAGGTTATCGCCCGCCAAAGTTTGTTTGCAAAATAAGCAATTTTCTTGTTGGGAAATCAATGGAAAGCAAATTTCGTTACTTGAAGCGAACAAAAAATACTACAATCAAGGCGGCCCCATCATGTATGCGCGTCAACTCGCTCGAAATATTGTAAGTGGGCATCAACTTGACCGCACGTTTGTAGAAAATGCTGATCATTTTCATGCCAAGTGGGTAATGAAGAAAAATAAAGACGGAGAACTGGAAAAAGTTTTAATGAAGCCACCTTTTTGGGCAAAAAAAGAAAATTTTACTGTAATTATTGGAAATCACAAGTTTTATAAACTAAGATAAATGGATTTTGGGGGCGTACTGGATTCGATTTGGAGTCTAACGCCGAATTGCAAGCAGAGGATGATGGTTGGCCTCTTAAAAAATCTATCTAGGCTTCAACTGCCAAAAATAATGTTGATATGGCTCCTTCACTGGCCGAGGCTGATGCGATTCTCGCTAAGTTCGGTTGGGCCGAAGAGGCTGCTGTAGCTGCGTAAGCTACCCGTCCTACTCTGGATGCTCGTTAAGGAGCTAGGGCGTCGATAGCGAGCAAAAAAACTAGGGAGGGTGAGATGTCTAGTATAAATAAAGTGTCTCCAACCTTTGTGTAGGCCGTTTGTCGGTAACCTGCCAAGCAAAGTATATAATACCGACTAAGCTTGTAGTACATTTGAGCCGATGGTTCTAAAGACGCGGGTTCGATCCCCGCCGCCTCCACCATTTTTATTATTATGGAATATTTAGATTTTCATCGCGTTATTTATGACTCTTACATCTCTGTAAAAGAGAAAGGAATCGAAAATGTTGATCTATCAACGGCTGCTTGGTATGAATTCGGTTCTAAAAAATCTAGAGATTCAGTTTTTTATGAAGTTTTTAAGGTTTTGGACAAAAAACCACTAAGAGTATTAGAAATCGGGACCTCCAGAAGTCTCGATTTAGGAACGCGGTTAAGTGACGGTTGGAGCACTATGTTTTGGTGTGATTATATTGAAAAATATGGCGGTAAGATTGTAACTTGCGACATAGGAGAGGGCGCAATAGATAATTGTAGAAAATTGACACAACATTTTACCGATAAAATTGAAATTGAGTATTATTTAGGTGATGGTGAAGAATTAATTAATGATTCATTTAATTTTTATTATCTTGACGGCGCGGATGATGGACAAGCTGCGCATAATCAGTTCAAAAAGATAGATAGAACTAGAGCGCACATTTTATGTGACGACTTCCATTCAGTGAAGGGAGCGATTTTAATACGCGAAGAGCCAGACTTCGAGCCACTTGTTTGCGGAACGGATGAGTGTCCACATGCTTTAGCCTTATACAAGAGGTTAGGTCTTTTCCCAACAACGCCTACATCAGTAAGAATTTAAAAAAACATTTTTATTTTATTTTATACCTCGCCCGCCATAATATATATTGCTTTGAACAAATTTTTTAAAGTCCAATATCAAATGAATAACCTGTACTGGGCAGGTGACACTTTCTTTAGGCGCAGGGCCGATGCAGAGAAATATATTGAACACAGAAAGAAAATATTTGATTCGTATCCCTTTCGTATCGTTGAATGCAACTTCTCGACATTAAAAAGTCTTGGTTTTTAAATTAATTGAGTGTAATTATCTTTGTAGGGATAGTCCCACGAGGTAAAAACATATGGCAAATTCCAAGAAGCCCACTCGTACTTCTCGCGCAAAGCGAAAAGAAGAACTTCAAGACATCGAATCGATCAAGGAACTAGAGGAGGCTCTTAATAGTTCCTTTGAAGATGATTACGAAAACCCAAATCCAATAAAAGCTCTTATTAAGATAAAGAACTTTAAATGGACCAAAAGACAAAAAGAATTTTTTAGGGTAGCTTTAGATCCATCTACTAAAGTCGTTTTTGTTAACGGTCCCGCAGGGACAGCTAAAACACTTTTATCTGTTTATTGTGGTTTACAGCTACTTAATATGAAAGTTTGTTCTGATATTATGTATTTGCGCTCCGCCGTTGAGAGTAGCAACTCGCAACTCGGCTATTTGCCGGGGAGCGCGGAGGATAAATTAAGATTTTATAATATGCCTTTTTTGGACAAGCTCGACGAGCTTCTCTTAACGAAAACCCCAGAAAAGCTCGAGCAAGAAAAACGAATCTCAATGTTCCCCGTAAATTTCGCACGAGGGATGAACTGGAACGCAAAATGCGTCATCCTTGACGAGGCCCAAAACTCTACGGAAAAGGAAATAACTACGGTTTTGACCCGGTTGGGGAAAAACAGTAGATGCTTCGTTTTAGCTGACCCTATGCAAACTGACCTACGAAGTGAAAGAATCATCGGCGGGTTTGAAAAAATGTTGGAGGTTTTTTCTGACGAAGAAAGTATGGGGCATGGTATTTATACATTTAATTTTACAGAGGAAGACATTATGAGATCTAAACTTGTAAAATTTCTTATTACGAAACTCAACGAATATGGCAGGGAGAATGAAGAATAAAAGAAAAATACATAAAACAAGTGACCCAAATTGGGACACTCATACATATAGCGGCCTAAAGAAAAACCCCTTTAATATGGAATGGGAGAAATACTACAACCCAGCGGAGGGTCGTGACCAAATAATATTTATTTATTCAGACAGAAAAACAAAAAAAATTGTAAAATACAGAATGCTTAGATAAACTACTCATCCTTATGCAGAAAAAAATTAATTGTAGATATCTGTTTATCAATTTTATTATAAGTTTTTTGACTTAGATTGTTTATCCTAACTAGGCAGTCTTTAATTTCTGAAACGTTTTTGTCTTGACCAACATCTATACCATTTATCATAAACAAAGACTCATAACCAATTGTTTTCAGGGTTATATTAATATCTTTAAGATTTTTTAGGAGGTTTTTTGTTTGTTCTTCGTTCATATCTTTTTTTCATTTTCTTGGGCATCTCTTTTTCTTTTTCTAATTTAACCTTACCTTTTCGATACCCTTGTTTTTCCAGCTTTCTCCACTTGCAATAATTGTATAAAAATCTACTTAATGTATTGGCAAATTTATAGACTTCTTTTTCTGTTGCATCCCAGAAAAAAGCATGAGTGAATTCATGTATACTCGTATTTAATTCTGACTGTTTCGTTAGGTAAGGATTTATGTATATTTTAGGACTTTCATCTTCTGGGTCGCCGCAGGTTCCGTCCGCCTCCCCATAGTGTCCGGTGTGCGGTTTATGAAAAAAAACTTCATATTTTATTCCGTCATTATTCTTGAAGGTGAAATCTTTTCTTTTTCTCCTAGGCATTGGACATCGCTCCCTACATAGTATTACAACCAAAAAAAAAGAAATTGGAGGCAAAATATAAAAAAAATAGAATTATACTGTTTTTCTAGTTAAAATTTATATAATGAGAATGTATTGCAAGAAATGCGGCACCCCAACAGAGTATACCCTAAGTAAGCCAAAGTTTTGTGCCGGCTGCGGTATTTCTCTTTCTTCCGTCACTGACCCCACCCCAGAACAACCCCCCACCCCAAGAGACATTCCCCGAGCAGAGCAGGATGAGGGCGAAGTCGATAATGTCCCAGATATTCAGGGTTTAGATATGGAAATAGAGGGTTTTCATCAACATGGGGTAAAATTTGGAGAAGCCCTTGGAACTGACCCCGGGTCGGAAAGGTTCACCTCCCCAAAAGATGGGCTCCCCGAGCAAACAAAAGAAGACTTTTTTAAACAGTTCAAAAAAGAAGCAGGGTCAATAAAAAATAATGGAAATGCCGCTACAGACAAAGAGTAACGCGGTATGTCCATAAAAAAGAATAGAAAAACCACCCCCAAAAAAGGGGTCGGAAAGAAGAAAGTCCCCAAAAAGACCGCTAAAAAGTCAGCCAAAAAATCTACAAAAAAAACCGCCAAGAAAACCGCCAAGAAAACCGTCAAGAAAACCGCCAAGAAAACCGTCAAAAAAGCCCCCAAGAAAAGACGACCTAAATTTGAAAAATCTATAGATGAAATAAATAAAGAAATTTCAAAAAGAAGAGGCAAATGGAACCTAACTGTTCTTGCTTGGATGGACTTCGAAGATGTTTCTCAAATTTTAAGAATACATATATATAAAAAATGGGATTTGTATGACCCGAGCAAGCCCCTTGGCCCTTGGGTAAATAGAATCATATCGAATCAAATTAAGAACTTAATTCGTAATAATTATGGTAATTATGCTAGGCCGTGCTTAAAATGTGCCGCTGCAGAAGGTGGCGAATTTTGCGCCATATACGGTAAACAATGTGGCGATTGCCCCCTATACAAAAATTGGGAAAAGGGTAAAAAAAATGCTCACGATGCGAAACTTCCAGTTTCTTTAGAGGACCATCATCAGGAGGTCCATAACCTGCCATCCGACGGAGTGGATATAGAAAAAATTGCTAAACGGCTTCATAAAAGGATGAAGTCGATTTTGAAACCAGTTGAATGGGCTGTTTATAAATACCTTTATATTGAGCAAAGGGACGAAGAAGAAACTGCTATGCTAATGGGTTATAGAACATCAGAGAAGGGGAGACAGCCCGGATACAAACAAATCAAAAATATCAAAAAATCGATAATAATTAAAGTCAAAAAGTGTTTATCTAAAGACGAAATAGATTTTATATAATTATGTCAGAAGAAGTAATATTAACAGAAGAACAAAGAAAGATTGTTTTAGACCTATGGAATTCTAGGCAAAATGATCCTCCGTCTTTGTTGACTTTGATTCAGGCGGCTTTCCCAGATAGAGACATAGACGGGAGAAGCAAGGAGGGGCGTGCCGTTAAAGATTTTCTAGCAACCCGGAAACTAAAAGCTAGAGGCCAGCACGAATACAAGCCAAAGCAAAAAATAGAGCTAACAGAAGAACACCAAGAGTTCGTCCGTAATCATATTGCCTTAATGAGTCCCAAAGAAATAGCATGTATAATTTTTGAAAATCCAGACATTACGCCGCTTCACCAAGAGACTCGCACTGTTGTCGAATATGCAGAGGCACTAGGGGAAGAGCAGGAAACGTTTCAACCAAATTCAGAAACACCGATGTCAAATTATAAACCACCAAAAACATTTGATAAGACCATGTACAGAATAAATAAATATGTTCTAGATGGTATTGATAAAAACAAAATACACCCCAAACAGAAAAGAGACATTAATGCTCTTATAGGTTATCTGCACGTGTTCAGATTTAATCATCAAATTAATACCTATGACAACACGGTGGATAGAGAGTTGTTTGAGAGTAGTTTTGTCAGGTATACATATGATAAATGTGACCTTACTCAAGAGGAGGTGGACGAATATATAGTGCTCGCCACAGAAGTTGTTATCGCCTCCAATATCCAGAGAAGAATTAGTCGCCTTTCGGAACTAATGGATGGCGCTGCTGACGATACAGAAGGCAGAAGATTGTCTATGGGCTTGGTAAGCGCAATCAACGATGCCCAAACAGAATATAATCAATGCGTAAATAGACAACAAAAACTTCTCAGTGATTTAAAGGAAAAGAGAAGTGACAGGCTTAAAAAACAAATAAAAGAAAATGCCAGTATTCTTAATCTAGTTCAAATGTGGAAAGAGGAAGAGTCAAGAAAAAAACTTATTCAATTAGCTGAGCTAAGAAAGAAGACGGTTAAAGAGGAGGTTCAAAAACTTTCGACAATCGACGAAGTTAAGGCTAGAATACTTGGTTTAACTGAAGACGAGGTTTTAGAAGGATGATAAGCCATAAATTTAAATGCATTTATGTTCATATTCCGAAAACGGCTGGTAGCAGTATAGAATTGTTTTTTGAAGAGTACCCAAAAGAACAACACGTATTGGGTACAAAATGTATACAAACGTATGGAAAAACAAAATGGGATAATTATTTTAAATTCTCTTTTGTCAGAAATCCTTGGGATAGATTAGTCTCTTGGTTTTTATGGATAAATAGAAAAAATTTTTATTATGACTGGCAGCAGGAAGCTGGTTTC
>Ga0098040_1001123_pt1 | contig 11969 bp, 19 predicted proteins | sample 7_EtaG_FD_75065 | JGI IMG/M metagenome (GOLD analysis project Ga0098040, IMG submission 75065) | Marine viral communities from the Subarctic Pacific Ocean - 7_ETSP_OMZ_AT15161 metaG | ecosystem: Environmental > Aquatic > Marine > Oceanic | place: Pacific Ocean | collected 2015-01-08
ATATTGGACTAAACATATTAAACTCCTGGCTCTCGCCCTATTATATTATTTGTCTTAAACACCTATTAAATTCCCCCACAGATAAGTATGGACTCTTGCTGAAACACTATACCCTCTTGCTTGTGCCATTGTTGCAACATCACCATCAACCAACTCTTGGCCTTCTACAGTCGCCCCAACCGGCATGATCCATACAGGCCAATTGATACCAGCCTCTCTATATAATCCTATTACTTCATCTAACTCGTCCCATTGTTCTTGCTTAGGGCCCATTACAAACTTTAATTGACCTGCTGGTATTTGATCTGTCTTTCTATGATTGTGTACTACTAAATCATAATCAATTAGATTCTTTGGTTTGATTGCTCTACTTCTTTTCTCTCCAGACACTGTCCATAGTTTTGGTGAACAAGACCAAAATAGATTCGAAGTAAATGTTCCTCTATTACTAAAATAATCTTTAAACTCTGGTGTGAGTTTTTGTGTTCCATTAGTTTCAAATGTTACCCATGATGGTCCATCAGGTCTTTTGTTTCTATATTCTTTCATAATCTCTATGGCAGATCTTTGAGCATTTCTCATTAATGGTTCCCCACCAGTAAATACTAAGTGTGCTGTCTCACCAGACATTGGATGTTTATACCTTCCATTTGGATTGTGTTCGTTTGTTAAGCATCCTTTTAACCTTTCGACTACTTGTTCAGCTGACTCGTGCTTTTGTAAGTGTCTAAACTTCTTGGCCCAACTATATGATGAGTCACACCCTTTATCCCATACAGGAAGTTCTGTCACGACTTTTATCTTTGTAGCATCAAAGTCTTTATATGGTAGTTCATATGTAGAAGAATCAGTTGGATCATCTTGACCAAAACCGTTGCACTGCAAATTGCATAGAAAGAATCTTACCCATGTACTTGGTACACCGGTCCAATATCCCTCACCTTGTATAGAATAAAAGGTCTCACTATATGTGATTGGCATATTATGATCTCTACTTGGCATACTGGTTGCTATTATTTCATTCATCTTTTTTTCTTCTTCTGGATTTTACCTTTACTGTGTTTACTTCTTCCTTCTATTTGTCTACGTACTCTCTTTAGTAAGTTTGATTGTTTCTTTCTTGCTCTTTGTAATACTAAAGTGTCAATATCATCAAGATAATTTTCTCCATCTAAGTGCTCTGTCTCATGTTGAAATATTCTTGACGTCACTCCATTAAATCTTTTTACTACAGGCTTGCCTGTCGGTGTAAAGAACCTTACCCTAATCATATCAGGTCTTTTCTTCTTAATATATAACCCAGGATATGTTAAACATCCTTCATCTAATAATCTCGGTTCACCTGCAAAGGCTGTTATCCTAGGATTGAAACAAACGAATCCTGGTTCTCCCTCTGTGACGAATACTCTATAAGGTAATCCTAATTGGTTAGCAGATAGACCTATACCACCAAAATGTCTCATGTGAGCTAATAGATCAAGACCTAATTGTTCTGGATCAACAGGTGGATTTTTAAAATCAAATGGTTCTATTTTAGTAGACAAGATTGGATCATTGGCAGGCACTAAGTTATACTTCTTCTTAAACTCTACGTGTGGAGCATGTGCAGCTAATTTCTTTGGGTCTACTTCTATCGTCATTCTACTATCCTAGAAAAGTTTTTATGCTTCTCGAATCTTACTATGTTTGAGAACTTATCGAGAAGTTGATCTGTCTTATGGGATATTATAATGATATTTGTATCAGAAGTCAACTCTTTTATTATTTTTAAGAATTCATCCGTGCCTTGAGTGTCTAAACTACTATCAAATATCTCGTCCATAATTAAAATATTAGTACTCGCGCTGTTCTTTAACTTAGCTATTGCTCTCCATGTAAACAATAAAGCCAAATCAATTCTCATCTTCTCTCCTTCTGAGAAAGATGCGTATGAAAATTCATCTCTGTGTCTGGATCTAATGGTCTCTTTAAAGTCTTCATCAAGATTAAAGTCAACAAAGAATTCCATTGCTGCAAGGTACTTGTTTATGAGTTTGTTCATAATCGGAACATATTGTTTTATGATCCTGGATTTAATTCCAGTGTCCATCAATAATGTTCTTGCTGTATCAAATACAGACTGTTGTCTCTTTAGATCGGTCTTTTCTTCTTTGTTATCTTCTATGTCTTGCTGGAGTTGCTTTAAGTATTCTACTGCTTCTTCTTCGTCACCATCTTCGAAAGTCCTTTCTGCCATCTCATCATTAAGTCCTTTAAGTATTTCCTCAAGGACAATGATGGAAGTTCTTTCATTTGCTCTTTGTGCATCAACTTCTTTTGCTTGCTGTTTAATCGTTGAGAGTTTTTCCATCTGAGTTGAGTTGGATGCAATTTGCGCTTCGAGCTGGACAAGGCCGCTCTTTGTTTCGGTGATAGCCGTATTAGATTCTTCTGTTCTTGTTGCTCTATAGTCATCTGTTATCTCCTGTCCACAGGTAGAGCACTCACTATTTTCTTCGTAGAATTTTAGCTGCTTTTTAAGATTTATAATCTTTCTTTCTATTTGTCCCTCAAGAGTTAAGAATTGTTGAATTCTATTAGAGACAGATTCTAATGGTTCACATTGTTTAAATAATTCTACAGCTTCTTCTGCGAGTTCTTCCATCTTATCATTATGTGATCTGATTTGAGATTGTGTATCATCAATCTTGTGCTTGATCTGGATAAGCTGAGCGTCTATGTTTTCTTTTACTTTATCTATATAGGTTTCTTGAACGCTAACCTTTTCCTCAAGTAAGTTCAACTCATAATCAACATCTTGCAACGCACTCTTATTCAATGCTATCTTATCTTTTAACAGACCAGCCATTGTACTAAAGATCTGAATGTCTAATAAGTCTTCAATAACTGTTCTTCTATCAATAGTGCTTAACTGCATAAATGGAACAAAGTTCCTAGATCCTAAAACTACAATCTGTGTAAATGATTTGTAGCTCATCTTTAGAATGTTCTGTTCTAATATCTTTTGATAGTCTTTTGTATGTGCATCTTGATTGAGTAGTTCACCATTCTGATATACTTCAAACTTTCTGGGTGCATGGCCTCTCATTACCATGTACTTATTAGATCCTATTCTAAACTCTACTTGTGTTTCTAAATGTTTCTTATTAACACTATTAACTAATTGTGGATTGTTGACCTTTCTAAACGGCTTCATGTACAATGCATATGATAATGCATCTAGGAAAGTAGACTTACCAGCTCCATTCTCACCAACGATTAATGTATTCTGATGTGTCTCTAAATCTAATTCTGTCCAGGTGTTTCCATACGACAGGAAATTCTTGAACCTAATCTTCTCAAATATTATCATAATGTACCTTTACGAAACTTGTAGTGCTTCGTCATACAAAGCTCTTAGTAGAGTTTGTAAATCATTCTTTTCATTTTTAATTTCTAAATTCTCAACATACGTATTGAGTATTGTTAGTGTGTCTTCTGCTTCATCAATTATATCTTCATCATCTTCTAAGTCTAAGTGTAGATGATCTTGTACTACTTGTACTTGCATAGGATTAACTGCTTCAAGTTTCTCTATATACAAATCAAATAATGTAGGATTGTCTTTTGTTTTTATAACAACTTTAACTATCCTATTCTCAAACAAATTAAAATCTTTTGTCTGTTCTAATAACCCAGTCATATCTAAATCTGTATCATCATACCATATCTTATGAAACAATATATATGGGTTAGGAATAAATTCTAGTGTTCTTGTATCTGTATCTAATATATGAAATCCTTTCTGGTCGTCATAGTCACTCCAAGTCATTTCATATTCTGTTCCTAGATAATTTATATTACCATGTGATGACTTATGATGATAGTGACCACTACAAACTAAATCAAATTTCTTTAACCACTGATCTGACATACCAAGATCCTGAACATACTGCTTATTCATTTCATAACCAGCTAACTCTAAATGACCTAATAGCATTTGTGCATCTGTCTTATCAGCCATAACGAATGTCTGCTCTTCATTAGCATCACATATCCAAGGCACAAACATTATTTTAGATCCATCAAACTCTACAACGTCTGGTTGAACATATGTGGTAATGTTATCATATTCTTCTAATAGTAAATCAATACTATTAACATCCAATGTATTCTTATAAACACTATCATGGTTTCCAACCATAACGTGCATGTGTATATCTCTATCAGCTAAAGGCTGAAAGAACATTTCTTTTGCTAGTTTGAGTGACGTAAAGGAAATATACTTTCTTCTATCAAATGTATCACCTAGATTAATTACAGTATCAATACCTCTCTTATCAATCTCTGGAAAGAATATATTATCATAGAATTGCTTCTGATGCAGAGCAATCTTTTGACTATCATTTCTTGCACCGAAGTGCTGGTCTGTTACTAATGCTATTTTCATCTTTATCTCTTTGCCAAATTCCTCGGTAAGCCATAGTTGTCGATTATATCTTCATACCCGTCTGTATAAAAAGCTGTTAGTTCTGTTCCTTTCTTTATTGGTACAACTGTCCATAGGTGTGTTGCAAGTCCTAACTCATTTTGGCTATGTGGCTCTGGATGACATAACAAAGCACAGTTTGGTGTATTGGAATGATTAATCAATCCACCTATCGGAGTCCTCATTACAGGATTGCCAAGGAGGTTCGCTTGTCGATCGTCACATTGCATATGAGATACCCCCAAGTAGGATCCACCTGGAATGTTTTCTGTTGCAAATAATCCGTGACCTTTGCCCTCAATATTCTTAACCTCTAAACATGATGGTAGAGGTTTCCAATGATGACCTTTAAACACTCCTGGCTTCCTGTGCTCTTTTTAATACTATATCGAGAGCGTCCCAGTCATGGTCGCCTATTATTCTGATCTTAAACTCATCAGTCTCAAGATACTCTACCTCATATGGTACTTCGTATCCTTCCGATTCTAATATTTCAATATTGGTTGTAAAGTCTCTATAATCTGATTTACTTAACAAACGAACGTGCTTCATTCTTATCTTCCTCAACAAATTTCTCTAAGTTAACCTTCTTCACTTTCCTAGCAGCTTTCTTTTCTGCTTCTTTACGTTCAAAGTTTTCAACGAAGTCAGTCATGTATGGCGTATGTAAATTAATATACGCTCCTTGATCTCCTTTCGAGCCTTCTGACGCACTGTGTTGTGCTAGTTCGTCAAAGACCAATGATCTCTCTAATGACTTGTGTTTGATATAGAGTTGTTTCTTCTCTCTCTGTATCCTTCTTAAAAATGCATAATATATAATTTGAGTAAAGTACGCAAAAGGATTAGTTGATTTTTCTGGATTGAAGTTGCCAATATAATTGACACAGTTTTCAATACCATCACTAATCATCTCATCCCTGTATGTGTAGTTTATGAAGTTAGGCTTAGTTGATAATCTTGTTGAGATCTTCAATAGGCACTCACCAATGTACTCGGGTATTCTAGGTTTGTCGTCTCCAGATTGCTCTGCTTCTTTTACTGCGTTGAGATACTCACACATCTCACTGTACAGTAATTTATTGTCGACGTAATGTTCACTTTTCTTTCTTGGCATAATCTAATGTATTGTAGTATTTGCGCCACGGGTTATTTCAGACTCTAAGTATTCTATCTCTTGATCTATCTCGTCGAGGTCTTCTCTTCTTCCCTGTGGCATATTCTTTAATGTTCTACTGATCATATCTTCAAGTCTTGTTTGTTCCTCTAATGATATTACAGCTCCTCTTTTTTCTCTTGTAAACTTTTTGTAATGGTTTATAGTATTATCCTCTAAATCGTACTCTAAGACAACAATTTTTTCCTTTTTTATTACAGCTTTGTTTGATTTAGTAAACATTAGCCAATGTGACACTTGCAACATTGGACCCATCATTGAATTGTTTTTGTGGATTAGGACTGGATTAATTACAGTAAGCTCTAAAGGACTAGGGCCTTCTTCAACAATTGCAATTAGTTCTTCACCGCTTGTTAGTTTTATTGTTGCTAGGTTTTCCATTAATTCTTTAGTGCTACCTTATAGATTTTGTAATCAAATTTCTCTTCATTATACATCTTAACTCTTTCTGCAAAATGTTCTAATGTATAATTCTTCTTAGACTTCCAAGCCATGTTATCAGCTATATCAAATAAAGTAGCTATATGTTTATCGTCTGCTGTTCTTAATCCTCTACCAATACTTTGTAAAACTCTGATCCTACTCTTACTTGGTGAACAGAAAACGATATTATGTAGTTTCTTTATATTAACTCCAGTACTAAATGTACCAAAGCTAGCAACTATAATAGCATTCTCTTGTGTCTCAACTAAGTGCCTTATCTCTTCTCTTGCATCTCCATCAACCTCACCGCTAACAAAGAACACATCTCTATTCTTTTCAATGCTGTTTCTAATAGATGATTCTATTTCAGCATGTAAAGGCTTTCCGTGCTTCTCTACAAACTGATACAGCATAAGAGTATTACCTTTAAGACTCAAAGCTAAGTTCCTAAGGAATCTATTTCTAGCTTCATTCCTAACTAGGAAATCTACCTCGTCTGGGTATTTATCTTTTATGTGCTGCTTCTTAACTAAATCTGGGTATTGTAATTCAATACATTTTACATTAAACTCTGATAGTGTTCCTTTCTTTATTAGTTCTTCTGTTGTAGTCACCTTCTCTACTGAACCAAATAGCCCTTCTAAAACTAATCTATGTGTTTGTGTTCCATCTAATGTTCCTGTGAAACCAAATCTATATGGTGTTGCAACTAGCTTAGTCATAATAGATGTTAATGACTTACTTTTAAATTGATGAGCTTCGTCTCCTATAACAACATCAAATTGCTCGAACCACTTCTTAGGCATCTTATGAATTGATTGCCATGTACTAACTGTTAATGGATGGCTTGTATCTTTTTCCACTCCAGCTGTAATCATATGAGGCTCACCAACATAACCATACGACTTAAAGTCTCCGGCCATTTGTTGTACTAAAGATATAGTAGGTACAATTATAAGAGTCTTTTTATTTAAGTATGCTGCTAATAGATATATGATAAGAGACTTACCACTAGCAGTAGGTGATAACATTAATGCTCTTTTCTTTTTTACTGCATGAGCAAATGCATCTAATTGATAATCCCTAACTGGAAAAGGAAGAGATAGTTTGCTTACAAATTGTTCTGCTTCTGCTATACTGAATTCATCATCAGCATAAGCTGGATCTATTTCTAATTTATAATCTCTTTCATCACAAAACTTTTGTACATGTGGAAGTAGGCCAGCATATATCTTTTTAGTTTGTGCATTGAATAATCTGATCTTGCCATCCCAGAATTTATTTCTTACGGCAGGCATGTATTGCATTCCAGGAACAGTGAAAGTGAAATAGTCTGCTAGTTCAAAACATGAACCACCATCACAATCTACTGTCATGTAAACTTCGTTTACTTTCTTAGCTGTTAATGTTTCCATTAAATCCCAACTTTAAATTTTTCCCAATTGATTGCAGCATTAATATTAAACCCTCTACCGTTTAAAGATTTAATAATGGATTCTAAGAAGTCGACCTTCTCTTTCTGCATAGCCATTTTAAGTTGATTGTTTACCCAATCTTGGTTTCTATCAATGTATAATGTTATGTCTGATTTAAGAATCTTTAATTGGAATGGCTCCCAACCTTTCTCTTCACACATTTCATAATCAAAATTACCTTGATAGTATTCCCATAGGTCAACATACAGCTGCTTGGAAAGAAGTTCCATCTGTCTTAACTTCAACCTTTCTGTTGAAAATAGTTTGAAATATTTGGAATGCAACTGAGGGATCCTAGTTGCTTCATTACCAAGTTCTGTTCTATCGACCTCGGAGTCTTTACTCCAAAGCGTTTGTATCTCTGTTAGATTCATACCTCTTCTCAAAATATAGTCTTACTGTTGCTTTACGGGCAACTGCTATTAAAAATAATATACTTGTGCAGGCTATTGTAATCTGTAGTGCATTAAAAGCTAACACCTCAAGGCATACATAAATTATAATAAAATTTAGAGGCGCCATAATAAGCGTCCCTATAATTGTATCGGCTACTGCTTCTTTAACTGCTCTTTGTTTTCTTCGATTCACTTGTATTCATAATATATTAACCGGAAGTGACTATGTCGAACTTCCTAAACTTAAATGTTGCTGTACATTCAACATAGTCAACGTCTGCAAGTGTTGTGTTGAAAGGTACATCAGAAATGCTTGTTGGAAAGCAATCTGTAAAATTAACGAACCTGTTAGGATTCATTGCGCTGTTTAATACTGTGAGTGTTGCATCACTATAAACATTATCGTCTTTTGCCATATTGAATGTTCCTGCATTACCCCATGCAGTTGCATCCTCTGTAAAATTATCTATCCTTGTAATGGCTCTGATCCAATTGTATATCTCCATATAGTTGTCCATGTTCTCATCTACTCTAAATGTGAGAACAAGATCACCAAACGTGACTAGGTCACCAGGCAGTTGAAGCTTAGCTGAGAATGGAGTTCCGACTGGAATCTCACCAACAACTATAGACGGAATTGCTACACCCTGAACAAAGAAGTTCACGGTTGGGAGTTTCTTAATACTAAACTTAGCACCTAAGGGTGATAAGAAATTAGTAGTTTTTGGTTCTGATGTTATTGCCATAATACTATTTATAATACATGATTATCCTTTAAAAGTCAACAAGAAAATGGCGCGCCCTTGCTCTATCCAGCTGAGCTAAGGGCGCTGCCCTAAAAGCTACTTGCTGTTTACAAAGTCATTCAATTCATTAGCAACTGCTATAACATCTGCAGCTGTAATTGAAACGACCGGTAGTGCTTTTTTATCATCAGGGTGATTATCATTGTGCATATAAATTGCATCTGATTTCCTGTTGATGTTTTGCTCTATGATACCTTGAGCTTGGTTTAGTAGATCGGCACGTATCTCGTACCCTGATTTTCCTTCTGACATAATTTCCTCCTGTGTGTGTATGTGTATGTCATGTAGTATTATACTACCATACTATTTATAAGTCAACTAGGAGGTTGCTATTTTTTTAACGTGCGGATGTATACTTTCAAAAACTTGTGTGGCTTGTTCCCATGTGTATGGCTCTTCACCATATGCACTCTTCTCAAAAGTGTTCATGTCATACCATCTAAGAAAGTTATCTTTAATACTTATCGTGTAGTCATATATAAATGTTGGCATTATTAGTCCTCCCTTGAACCTACGCCCCAGTCAATTACAACAGGAAATCTAGGTACTCCGTCTGGAGAGAGTTCAAAAAATCTACATGTCACCCAAGTAGGTTTCACTTCCTGTTCCAATAATTCTTTTAATACTGCTTGAGATCCTCTCACACCGCTACCAAATGTTCTACCATCTTCTAGCTCTAATGTAAAGTGTTTAGCATATCCAGCCCAGTTGCCTGAACCTTCTAATACCTCTACAACATCAAACTCTTCAGTAATAAACTCTTTTCTTTTAAGTAGGTTTTTACTTCTTTTGTTTTCATAAGGTGTATTGTTTCTAACCATTTGGCCTTCGAAACCGTTTCCTATATACTCAGCATAAAGATCATCTAATGCCTGTTGGTTTGGGCAGAAGTCTGTTGGTACTGGAATAATTGGATCATTATTCCAAGCGAACTCTTGTTGTTCAATGAATGCCATTCTATCTGCAAACTTTGGATTATGACCTGGTCTGAATTGTACCATATCATATACATGATACTGAACAAGTTTGAAACATTCTGCTTGTTCTTCTTCTGTAGGTTTTACTTTTCTAACAAGACTTGTAATCTTATTAAAGTCTTCTCTTAGATCGTGATTATAAAGTTCACCATCTAATATAGCTTCTGGTTCATCTTCAAAGAAGTCTCTAAGTGCTATAAAGATATGATCGCAAGTTGTAATTGCTTTACCTGCTCTTGTGTACAGTCCATCTTTTCTTGCAATACATCTAATGCCATCTAGCTTAGGTTGTGAATAACCAGAGTCTTGTGGACGCTTAGTATAGTCTTGTGCTAACATTGGCTTGACCTTATCGTAAGAATCGATTTGATTAACAAATTCAAAGTATTCTTTTTCTTCTTTCTTTTTCCAATCTGCCTCAGCTTCTTTCTGTGCTTGTTCAAAAGCTGTCGTGGCATTTGCTCTGCCTTCGTTTTTAGCTTCTGTTTCTTTCCAACCAGAAGTAACGAGGTTGCCGTCTTTTATTCCAGCAACTGTTCTTGTTCCGGGATTAATTGGTCCGCTGTATTCTATTGTCCACTCGCGAATCTTTCCAGTGGTATCTCTTTTATATAGAGTTGGTAATTTAAAAATCATGTCCAATCCTTTCTTTCCATTTCTTCATCAAAACCTTTTTTGTAGAGAGCAATCTCTTCTACAGTCATATTATCTTCAGTAATTTTTTCACCATTACCAGTTCCATAAGGATACCAATGTGGATTAAAACTTCTGTGATAGTAGCGATCTGCTGATCCTCTATCTTCTGGTGAACCGTGTTCAGGTAATTCGTAACTCATTACGCTACACTCCTTTGGTTTGTGTATTTTGCTTCTTCTTTGAAAGCATCTTTACCTGGAATGAATCTAATCATATCTTCACCAGTCTCTTCACATTTGAAGCTCTCAGTAGTCACGTTAGACCAAAACTCAGAATTACCTTTCTCATGTAAGATAGCTGACTTGATCATTTGATCCTTAGAAATATATCCTAAGTGATAAAAATCTAAAAGCATATCACCGAAAGGTATTCTACCATTAGACTTCCATCTAACAACATCATCTTCAATGAATGCTTTCTTAGCTGAACCTTCAACTGAGTCGCCTTCATAAGAAACATACTTCCTAGAAAGTCTGTCTGCTTCAGTAGCATTAGAGTTAGTAAATAACCCCTTCTCTCTACCAGGCCCTAAAGCTCTGTATGATCTACCAGCTAACCTATATTGGTCATCAGATGATACACCAGTCACTGTACCTTCATGTCTTTCCTTCTCTCCGAATTTATCGAATGAAAAAAAGTCTTTTACAATTTCAAAATTTACGTTCATATTTCTTTCCTTACTTCTTTTAAACATACCCCTATTATACTAAATATTCGATTTGAAGTCAACAGCTAATTCGAATTCTTTTTTCATGTGACCGTATGGAATACCGAGAGAAAAATTGATATAATTTATGTCCCATTCACCGATTAAATCTTCTGCTTCAAGTATCCAACGAACAGCAGTTTGTCTGTCTGCAGCACCTATGTCAATATTTGACTCAATACGTGATTCCAGGTTTTCGATAGCTCGCTTTTCTCTAGCTCTATCTTCTTCCATAGAATCTTTAACAGCATTACTGATTCTATCAGCTTCTGCTTCAAGGTCTTTGATAGACATTGAATTAAAATCATAACTACGATTTCTAAAACCATAAGCATCTTTATGGCCATCCCAGATGTATGTGATTAACTCATCTCTTTCGAGCTCAGCAAGAGTAGAAATACCTCTCTCAACCCAATGAGCTTCGTCTTCTGGATATAAACCAGCTCCTCTATTTTGAGGATCCTCAGCAACCCACGCTCTAGTTTTAACGTTTTGTGCTTTAATATGATTTAATAGTTCTTGCATTATGCAGCTCTCCTAGCTAGTACGTCTTGATAATCAAACACTGCGAAGAAGATTGGTCGTGGTCTTGTGTTCCCATCTTCGTCTTCTTCAACATTTTTAGTATCGAATCTAATTAATGTTGCAGCTTTCTTGATGCCTTTCAGATCTTTACCTGATATGCCATCTACTTTAAGTGCTTGTTTGAATGTTACAACTTCTTCTACTCCAGCTTCTGCTAGAATTTCTTCATTAGTTCCTGTGTAGTAGTTTCCTGTTATCGCGTTTTTCATAATGTTTCCCTTACTTCTTAATATACCCCCATTATACTAAACTCTCGATTTG
>Ga0098040_1001130_pt1 | contig 11919 bp, 20 predicted proteins | sample 7_EtaG_FD_75065 | JGI IMG/M metagenome (GOLD analysis project Ga0098040, IMG submission 75065) | Marine viral communities from the Subarctic Pacific Ocean - 7_ETSP_OMZ_AT15161 metaG | ecosystem: Environmental > Aquatic > Marine > Oceanic | place: Pacific Ocean | collected 2015-01-08
GGGGCTTCAGCACCTACTTCGCCTTCTAAATCGGCTTCTAGACCTTCTTCCTCTTCGTCTTCTTCGCGAAGATATGCTTCCATTTCTTCTTCGACGACTTCTTTTTCGGCGGTGGGGTCGCTGTCTTCTTCGACAACTTCGTCTTCCTCGCCTTCTTCGACGACTTCTTCTTCGTATGTTTCACTGACGAATTTGTTCGATAAAGCGCCTAACTCGGCCAACTTCATGAACTGTCGCACAGTTGCTTCTGATAAAATTTTCTTACTCATAACCATAAACTCCTCTGTCTGGTTTGACAATAGTAAATAGTACTGAAAAAACTAAAATGCTTCTGGTTCGGTCTCTATTACAATCTCTTTATACGTGATTTTACCTTTCTCTTCAAAATTTGATAAAATCTCCATCCATTTGACGAAATCTTCTTCGTCTTCTACTTGGACAGTTAGCAATCTTTCGTCTTTATTTTGTTCTTTGATTATCACATTATAGTTCTTCATTTTTTGGTGTCCTCTCTATTAATAAGTAGAGCCAATTTACGATTTCTTTTGCCCATTTTGATCATTGCTTTATCTTGAATCTGTTTGATTCTAACAAAACTGACGCCTAATCTTTTTGACGTCTCGTGTAGGGATAAAGGTCCATTTTCTTTCGCACAAATTAACACACAATTTAAATCTTTTTCATAGTCAATCCAATGTCTACATTCTTTTTCTTTACAAGGTGTCTGATTTTTCTTACATTTTTCTGAACAATTCATAGTTCTGTAAATTCCTCCATTTCACTTTCTAAAATATCGTAGATATCATTTATCTCTTTATTATCGAGATTGAAAGTCTCCTTTATTTTAGCACCTTTTTCTATAAGTTGCAAGTTTTTTCTTCGCTTGGTCTTATTTTGTACCTTATTTTTTTCCTTATATTTGTTTAGAAGTTCTAATATTAACGGATCGTTATCCAAGTAAGATAGTACACAGTGGTGAATAAACTTTGTCAAAGGTACTTCGTCGTAAACTAATCTTGCTTTGAAGTCGGCGTGTAATTTTGAAGGGAAAAGGAAAATAACTTGTTTTCTGTCTTTCACAATTACCTCTTCAAAATGTGGGTTGAACTCTCCTGCTGGCCAGAAGAAGTTTGTTTGATAAACTGTGCTTTTGCTTGAAGTTCTTTGATCGTTCTAGAACCCGAATAAGATAATCCGCTGCGAATACCGCCACATAAATCTGTTAGAACATTTTCTACTGGACCTTTATAATGAACTGTTGTTGCAATCCCTTCTGGTGTTCCGCTTCTACCTCGCCAAGCTTCTTGTGCTTTTCGGCTAGCCATTCCACGATAACTTTTCCGTTTACTGCCGTCAGCATAAGTTAGAAGCTCACCAGGGGTTTCAGTAGTTCCACTAAGGAGTGATCCCAACATGACAAAATCAGCACCAGCAGCAAGAGCCTTAACAATGTCGCCCGAATTTTTAAGACCGCCATCAGCGATGATTTTTGCGTTTCTGGTTGATCTGGCGCAATCAAATATCGTTGTAAGCCCCGGAACACCGTGCCCCGTTTGTATTCTTGTAGAACAAATGCTACCACCTCCAATATTACATCTAATACTATCAGCACCCCAATCAGCCAAATCATTGAAACCCTCCAAAGTCGCTACGTTACCTGCCATTAAGTGTATCTCATTTCCAAATCTTTTTTTAAGTTTTTCGATCGCTTCCTTCATTAGAATGTGGTGACCGTGAGCAACATCGATACAAAGTACTTGAGCATAACTCGCTACAAGTTCTTGTGCTCGTTCATAAAAATCACCAGACGCACCGATAGCAGCGGCAACAAGACCGTTGCCAGAAGTCAGTGTTACAGCATTATGAACCAGTTTTGCCTGTTGTTCTATGGTGTTATAGCGATGAATAACGGCTAAACCACCATTATCTGACATAGCAGCGGCCATTTCGCTTTCTGAAACAGTATCCATTGGACTGGCAATGATTGGGATTTCCAACATGCGGCGGCTGTCTAGATCGCTGTGAATGTTTGCTTCATTTCTACTCTTAAGATCTGAAAACTGTGGCACTAACAAAACATCGTCGTAACTTATTTGTTCTTCAAAGTGCTTTGTTCTGTCTGCTGCAATAGTTGGAACCTCTGTCAAACTTTGCAGTCGCTCTAAATCATATGACACTGTTTACCTCCGTGTTTTTCGCGCCAGTCACCTGTCGCAACTATGTCTTTTTCGTGATTATCCAAGTCGTCGTTCAACAAATAAGCAACGACCTGCTCTCCATTCTCTAGCTTTATCATTTGTCTTTTATAAAAATAAGGATGACCTTCTAAGAAATCTACTCTCTTCAAGGTGTGTTGGTCTATAATATAGACCTCTCCTTTGATTTTGCGATAACCCTCTTGAACTATCGCTGGAAATGCTCCCATGTCTATCATGGTGTATTCCCCTTTTGTCTTCGCTTCTCTGAGAAGATCTGAACCTTTTAGTATATAATTGTTTGACATTTCACTCATCAAAGAACCATAAACAAATAACTTTATTTTTTTCATTTTTTAATACCCCCTAAAAGCTTTCTAGGTAATCTCTAAGGTATTGTTCAGAATAACCAGATTTTTCATCTGGACTATCGGGATATGGAATCTCTGTTGCGTCTCCGTTGTGGAAGACATAGATCGTTGGCACCCCGTCGTCGCTAAAAATCTCGGTTAACTTCTCCTCCTCAAAGGTGTTGACATCATAAAACTTATACTTGTCTTTGAGATCTTCTGCCAATCTTTCACAGATCGGTTTTAGGTTCACACACAAGTGACAACCGTCGTTAGCAAACTTTACGACGCTTGATTTTGATGATTCTAGAATTTCGCCTTCAAAGTTACTTAGTGTCGCTATTTTTATTTTCATAATATTCCTCAACTAGTTTTTGTGCATTTTCCCAGCACTCTGGGCAATAAAGACGAACCTTTCCTTCGTCCTGTCTGATTACTACATTCCAAGCCATAACTTGTTCTTTGTTTGTTTTATCAAACTCTCCTTCACAGGTCAAACAGTTAGTTGGAATCCTATCAAACATATTAAGTTTTTCAGATAAAGCTTTTTTTGATTCCTTCTTTTCTTTCTTTTCTTTATTTCTTGCTATTTTTCTTGATAAACTACTCATTTTGAATCCATCGCTCCTACTCTCAAGTTTTCCATCGACATACCTGCTACCGGCGGTCCTCTGAAAATAACGACTGCGGAGGGGAATGGGGCAGCATTTGTTTGTTCTGCTCCTTTGTTTTCAAAGCGAAGTCTGCCTTTTACAAAATAGATTTCATTTGCCTTCATACAAAACTTATGCCAATACTTTGTATCAGTTCTAGCTGGAATCAGACAAACGACTTGTGTATTGGGATTTAGACCCTCTTTGTATGCCTTCTCAATCCACTTATCTATTCCTCTGCCATATGGCGGGTTCATAAAAACTCTTTTCCCAGACCAACTTTTAGTAAGTCCGTCATCCTCTTTGGTGTAGAACTCCTCACATTTAGAAGTTTCTTCTGTGCAGCACGGGTCTAAGTCAAACTGAAATCTATTATTTAACCTTTCATAAAAATCCTGTGGTGTTGCCCATTCAGCAGAGTTGCTGCTAAACATTAGTTTTTGAGTTTCTTTATTCATTTCTATCCTTTCTTTCCTTTATAAGATCTGCGGCGAATGCCACAAACAAGATTGCTATTGGGATATATAATATAATAAGCAAGTTATCTATTATAAACTGTTCCGTTCCTATCATCTCTATCCTTTGTGATTAACATACCAAACATATGTAAATCCAATGAAGGCGACGACTGCTAACCCTAATAGAATATGTGGGGTTGTAACACAAATCATTATTTATCTCCTGTTGAGCCAAAGCCACCAGTTCCGCGACTTGCTGCTTGATTTAGAGTGTCGTCCAGTGATTCTTCTAGATCACAAGTGACAATCGGGATCAGTACTGCCTGGGCGACCTTTTGGCCGGGCTCCAACACTTGCGTAGCTTGACCGATATTATGGAGATTTACATAAACCTCGCCGTCATAACCGCAATCAACAACACAAGCGCCGACAACTAACTGTTTTTTGTAGGCAACACCTGATTTATTCTTGATTTCGAGCATATGATCTTCGGGAACTTCGACTTTTAAACCTGTTGGAATAAGTCGTGATTCTCCGGGTGGAAGGTGAAAACTCTTTGTATCATCATACAACTTCTTATCACCATTTGGACAATAAAATAGATCCATCCCCGCGTCGGTTTTGTGTGCCCTTACGGGCATTTTGGCGTCGGGACGGATCCTAAAAACTTTAAGTTTCATGTAGCACTCCTTTTTTGCTGATAACATATCATAACTTATTTTAGAATGTTTGTCAAGCAAAAAAGTTATAGCGACTACTTCTTAGATTTTGCTTTAGATTTTGCTTTGGCTTTGGCTTTTGCTTTTGCTTTTGGTGCTGGTGCAGCTTCCACAACTGGTTCTGCTTTTGGGGCAGGGGCAGCGGGTGGTGCTGGAATTTCCTTTACAACTGGTGCTGGGGCGGCAGCGGCTGCTGCTTCGGCGGCTCGTGCTGCCTTTCTTTCTCGTCGGCGTCTTGGATTTGCCATTGTTTTTCTCCTTGTTTTGCTTAATTAAGCATTAATAAATAGTTTATAATAGTTTAAAGTTATGGTATAAAGACCTTGTACTAAAACCCCACTTCTCGCTGTAATCCAGCTTACCAAAATAAGGTTTGTTTAGTTCTACCTTATCTTTATCAGGATTTACTCCCCAGCATTTGATAGAAATAATCTTACTGGAAGAGTCAGTTACTTTTACCAACCAATAAACTTTGCCGTTCTTTGTCTTTCTGGAAACAACTTCTTTGGGAATGAACCAAGCAATCTTCAATGCTTTATCATACTCGCCCAAAGGTGGAACTTTCATTTTCTCAAATCTGGTAAGCAATCCCTGATCTACAACCATATGAACTGGATATACTCCTGTAAGCGCATCAAGGTATTGGATCTTTTCTTCGTTTGTAAAGTCCTTCTCATCGGCGTAAGTTTCTATGTTTTCATCCAACTTCTTTTGATTTCTCGGACGATCCACAGCGACAGAACTCCAAAAGTGTTTCATTCCAGTAAATCTATCGTCTATTAGTTCGTTGAGAGCGTGACTTCTAACGAGAACGTCGATTGACTTCTTGTTTAGTTTCCCATAAGAGATCTCTTTGTGAAATAAAAACTCTTCTATGGTGTTGAATGGACGGTGGCTCATAATCTGCTCAATTGCTTTGTCACCCAGACCTTTCAAAGAAGTTAATGGTTGGTATAAAGTTTTTCCATCATCGGAGATCTCCCAAACATTAGCAGAAGTATTGATACTTGGAAGTTCTGTTTTAAATCCAAGTGTTCTGGCAATAGAAATGGCTTTTGCTTTTCTATCCTCTGGTTCTTTATCCAGAAATGCTGCCATCCACTCTGCTGGATAGTTATGAAATAACCAAGCGCATTGGAAAGATAGTGCTGAATAGGATACGGCGTGTGACTTGTTGAAACCATAACCTGAAAAGTATTCAAATGTTTGCCATAGTTTTTCTGCCGATGCTTTCTCTATTTTCTTCTCAACACAGCCAGCAATAAACTTACTGTGAAGTTTCTTCTTTACCTTCGCCTCTTTGCCAGTGCCCTTCTTTGTGAGAACTTTGCGAAGCATATTACCTTCGTCCAGAGAAAGATCTTTGCCAAGTCGGTGAGCCAACAAAGCAATCTGCTCTTGGAAAATCAAGAAACCATAGGTGTCCTTTGTGATCTCCTTGACTTCTTTTGTCAAGTACTTGATACCAGTTGGATTGTTCTTTGCTGCTACATACATATTGTGAACGTTGGCACTCAAAGGTCCTGGCCGAAAGATTGAAGTAATAGCACTCAAATCAATAAGGTTTTTAGGTTTTGCTTCCTTACAAAATGTTTGTGCTCCGTTGTTGGTGAACTGGAAGATCCCAGCCCACTTACCTTTTTGGAAAATGTTTCTATAAATCTTGGCGTCGTCAAGATTCATTACATCTGGATGGAGATGTTTATCGTAAAATTGCCTTACGTCTTCAAACGTTGGCTCTGCAATTCCTTCGTGTCTGACAAGGATATGCCTGATTGCTCCCTCGATCATTCGCAGTGAAGCAAGTCCAAGAATGTCAAACTTAATAAAACCAAATGGTTCCAAGTGTCTAACGTTCTGTCCTTCTGTCCAAGGAGTTTGTACCACTCCTCCGCTGTTGATTAGCGGCATTTTCTTATTCAGATCATCAGCAATAAGAACACCGCCGGCGTGTCTGGAAATAGAACGCACTTGTCCGATCAGATTGAGAACGTGATCTTTGATCTGCGGGTATTTATTGAAAAATCCTTTGAGGCTGTGACTGAACTCACACAACTCTTCGAACGTTGGAGTATAAACTCCTGCCTTAATGTTATGTTTCTGTTTAGCAAGTGGGGTTGCTTCGTCCATCATTTTGTTCGTTATGTTATTGACTTCCATAAATGGAATATCATAGAACTTACTGACATCTTTGATCAAAGAACGAAACTGTAATGTGTTGAAGTTGGAGATCGGGACAACATTCTTCTTTCCCCACTCTTCAATAAAGAGATCTTTCAATGCCATTGGATCAGCAACGTCATAATCAATGTCTGGATATCCTTTTCCGTCCCTTGTGAGAAATCTCTCAAATAGTAGTCCGTGTTTGATCGGATCTATCTGTGTGATTTCCAGGACATAGGAGATAAGAGAGCCAGCGGCTGAACCTCTTCCCGGGCCAACAAGCTGAACTTCTTGTGCTTTATCTGAAATGGCTTTCATTGTCAAGAAGTACTTGGCAAATCCGCGTGTCTCAATAACTTCCAGTTCTTTTTCTAACCTCTCGTTATATTCTTTATTATCTAGGTTCTTGTTTTTCAAGCCCTCAAAACAAAGATTGCGAAGGGTTTCTACGTCCGATTTCTTACCCGCGACCCAACTTGGAAGATTAACTTCGTCATTTGGGTAGAAATCTTCGATCTTATTGTGTGCGATATCGTGGGTGCGAGTAATACTGCTGCGGACGAGATCACTATCGTAACTCCTATCGCAATTATCGCTGTATTTGAGAAATGCTGCATACATTTCGTCACCGTTTTTGGGGTACAATTCATATTTTAAATCCTCTCTGGTTTGTGGCAGTTTTGAGTTCATATAATCTGGTTTGGTTTTGCCAAGCCAACCAATTTGTTTATAAAGTTCACGATCCTTGAACAACTCTGGTCTTGGATAATGAGCATCAGCTGTTGAAACCAACTCAATTCCAAGTTCTTCGCAAACTTCTATAACATAACTATTCACGTCGTGTTGTTCAGGAATACCGTTCCATTGAAGTTCACCATAGAAGCGGTCACCAAAGATCCCTTTGAAACGCTCGCAGGTTGCTCTCATAGCGACTTTTATTGCTTTGGCGCCTAACTCCCTGTTATTCCAATAATCTTTGCTTAGAGGACCGGACAGACACGCTGACGAGCAAATAACTCCTTCGTTATGTTCCTCCAACATCTTGTAATCCATACGGGGATATCGATAAAAGTTCTCTCGTTCATAAGATTTAGAGACCAGTTCAAACAGATTTTCCAATCCTTTCTGGTTTTGTGCCAGAAGAACCAAGTGTGCTCTGCGGTTGAGCAGGTTTCTTGTTTCACGTTTTGATTCTGCTTCGTCTTCAAACGAAAGTCCAAAATCTTTCTTCTTTTTCTTTTCTGTGCTTTCTTCGTATTCTTTTTTCCATTTATCAATGTCGTCAATGAAATACGCTTCAATCCCGAAAATTGGCTTGAACTTTTTTCCTTCGGCTTTCATTTTTTTGGCGTGAATAACTTGGTAGGAAAGAGCATTCATATTGCCGTGATCGGTGATAGCAAGAGCGTCTGAACCATTCTCATACGCAAAGTCCATGTGATCTTTGGGATATCCCATTCCGTCAAATATACTAAATGTTGTGTGTCCGTGAAGGTTTACGAAAGGTATGGTTTGTTCTTTGCGGGTTGTCATTATTTTCCTTATTGGTTATCATTTGCCCACTCGTCGAGCAGGATTTCTAGGTTATCAGCAAAATCTTCTGCTGCTGTTCTTACTTTATCTTCTTCTGTTTCTTCAAGTTGATCCTTGAATGCTTCAATCAAATATTGAAGCCTCTCTGTTAAAATGTCTTTCACTCTTTTTTCTCCTTCAAGATCTTTGCCTGTTATAAAACTTCGAAGGAAATACTGGAGATCTACGCTCAAATCGTGCCAGTAACTTGGAAGTTTACAGTGCTCTTTAATTAGTGGAGAAATCTCATTGTATGCTGATTCACTCATCGTCTACTCCTATTGGGTGTAAAATGTCTGCTTTATCCAGTGGTTGAGGTCGTATAACTTCATCGTCTGATCCCATAAAGTTTTTGTACCCCTCCCAGCTGTTAATATCGTGGTGCCACTTCCATTCGTGATAGTTGGCACCGTCTAAACTCATGGGTTCAAAAACCTTTTCTATTGGAAAGAATCTTGCGCTGTATTGTTCTTCAATCACTCGTCTTTGTTTCCAGTCGTTTGAATCCTTTGCGAATTCGCCTAACGCTTTATGTTCCAGTGTTCCGTCTGAAACCATTAGGCGATTTATAGCTCGTAAATCTTCCCAATCAAAAGTAAAACCTAATCGTTCTCCATCTTTTACTGTTTTACCGTTGTAGGTCGTAAAGAAAGGTTTAGTTGAGGAGATCTTTTTTCTAACTTTTACAAGTTCTCTGGGATTTGTAACGCTGTAAGGGAAGGCAGCATAATAGCGATCTGGAAATGCCAAGTGTGATAATACCTTTGTTACTTTTCTCGCATAAATGGCAGCGTTCATTATTCCCCAAGACATATTATCTCTTCTTCCTCGGTACTTTGCCAAGTGTGGAACATAAAAGATTGGAATGTATTTCTTACTGGACGACGGTTCTGGATCGTGCATTCTGGTGTAATAGACCGGATCATAAATGTAACTGCCGAGCCTTTGTTTGACCAAAGGAGCCCAATCGTCATTTACTGTGATCCAAATGCTCTCACAACCGGCACAGGCACACTCAAATGCTGCTCTTTCTAATGCTGTATAGTTTGGCCCAACGGGCATCAACGAATCATGCCATTGGAATCCGAAAATTGATGGATTAATCTCCATGGATATGCAGCCAACAAGGTTGAAGTCTGCTTCTGATGCAACTGACATATCTCTTTCTCCGTCCTTGTGTCTATGATTACACCTTCTGGCGCAGTGTACTCGTTATGATCAATATTATACACGTCTCTCTTGATAAAGTCAAGTATAATCTCTTTCTGGGTCTTTCTGCGGCGAATCTTATTCTTTTTTAGGATCCCATTAATCTTATAACGTAGCGGAATCACAGAGTAATCAAAGTCGTGTAGTTCTTCTAATGACAGTTTTGAGATTGCCACAAGTTCACTATCACTTAAAAAAACTATCTTTTCCACAAACCTTTCATTGTTCATTATCCAATCATATTCGTGTGGTTTCGTTTTATAACTAAAATGATCATAGATAATGTTATTCCCTTTCTTTTTCTCTTTGAGTCGAATGCCTGAAATAAGTTCTGGACTGAATACTCGTAAGGTGTTGTAAGTAAACTGAAACATTCTTGCTCGTTCTGTTGCAACTTTTACTTTCTTGTCATCCAACAATCTTATCTTACTAACTTTGTCTGACGCTGGAACCAATCCAGATAAGGACAGGGCATAAATCAATCTGCCGTAGATTACTTCTTTTGCCATTCCCTTTGTTATTATTCCAGAAGGTGTTTTGATTTCTGTTTGTTCGTTGACGATGTAGAGATTATCCAACGGGAAATCTTTATCTAAATAATCATAAGATTTTGGTGGGTTGACTTCTTTGAAGATTAGCGGTAGTTCGTGAACATAAGCATAAAGAATAGACGCTAGATTGCTCCCAATAACTACTTCATCGTAGTGAAAAAGATGCCTTTTCACTTTTTACTCCTGGGAATTGTCGATAAACTGACAGTGCAAGTTTGAGAACTTTTCTGGCATATCTCATCCCCCGCTTGTTTGGCTTTTTAGTATGACAGCGGTGACCTTTATTATAACCGCACAAGCCAATCAGATAGTTTGATTTGCCGTATCGGTGTAACCAATACTTGAGTTTAGAACCACCTTCTTTTATTGAGGTTTTTGGCTTTTTAAGTTGATCGCAAGTGTATCTGCTGTATTGTGGTAGCACCTGTGTCAATCCACAAGCATTATCCTTACTTACAACGTGAGGTCGCCAGTTACTTTCTACGCTTATAAGAGCAACGAAGACGGCCGGATTGATCTTGTGTTTCTTGCAAACCTTTACAACTTGTTTAGCGTGTTTACAGGCATAGTTTGCTCTTGGTAATCCAGACGTCTGCATCGCAAGACATAGTGCCGCTGCTGTAATAGTACCACTAATCACCAATCACCTCTAATGCAATTGCTGGCATCGATGAAATCCTTATATTGCCGTGACTGTGATAAAGCTTTACCCACTGCTGTGGCTCCACAACTGAACTAATCTGATTGACCCAAAGATCGATTACGATTGCTGGTGTGTCCATGTAAGACGCTTGTTCAGAGGTTGTGTGTTTTACGTGTTCTAAACGCTTCAGTACTACTAAATCACCAACTTTCATTGTATTACCTCCAATGCAGTCTCCGGTTCTAATGTTGTTTCTTCTGTTGAGTTTCCCCACAGCACTTTGATACGAGCTAAATATCTCTGATTTATACTTTTATAGAAATCTTTTTCTATTCTTGTAATAAGACCAATGAGGGCTTCCTCTCTAACCAATGCCAGAGAACGCTTTACTCTTACTAGATCACCGACTTTCATTTTTGTTCTCCGTGTAGATCGGGATAATTCTCAACATAACCACCGGTGAGAAGGGGCAACAATCTTTCCTTCATTTTTTCTCTGCTGTAATCGCTGGTGCTACTAAAACATTCGCCTTCGATCTCATCGCATATTTTGTCAAGCAAGTTTTCTTTTTTGAGTTCCACGTTTTTCTGTAACGAAAGGTTTACACTTGGCTGTGATTGGGGTAACTTTGTCTCGTTGTTCATTTTTGTTCTCCATCAAAGTTTCTTCGTGGTTTTTGATTACTCTGTTTTTTATAACCGATCGGCATAAGTGTCATGCCACTCGTCAGGATATAGATGCTCCATCAAGAGGTCGTCGGCATCTTCCTTCGAGTCTGGAACATCATCACTACCGGTGTGAAATGATACTCCACGGGTTTCTGAGTGAGTTTCGCTGTATAAGGTAACAAAGGATCCTTTTTGATATTTATCGGGGGTTTTGAAGCCAATAGTAAGAATATCCTCAATTCCCTCTTCATTCCTAATGTATGGATTCTCGACATCGCCGGCTGACCAAATGTTAAGTTCGGGGCGGTTTTCGGCGTACTCCCTCATATATTCTTCGAAATCAAAATTAAGTTCTTTCTCCATTTCTTCTTTGATAATTCTGTGTAATTGTGATTTTGTGATTTTCATTTTGTTCTCCTTGAGTGAACGTTCTTGCTTATAAATAGTATTAAATATGTGTTGCCCATGAGAAACTTTTATGGTACCGTAGCTCATTTTTCTTCTCCGTCAAAGTTTCCGCAATCGCAATTGTGCCAATCTTTGTGCCATTTACATTCTGGTGGGTGTTCGTCCTTTGCGGCTGCTTTTTGTAGGTCGGGAGTGAGATAGAAATCAGGGTGATCCATTATGTAATGTCCGGCAAGTTGTTTCTCCGCAAGTTTCTTAAATGCTTCTTCGTGGTCTTTGATTACTCTGTTTGCTGCTTCCATTATTTTACATTCTTTACAGAGAACAACA
>Ga0098040_1001131_pt1 | contig 11904 bp, 10 predicted proteins | sample 7_EtaG_FD_75065 | JGI IMG/M metagenome (GOLD analysis project Ga0098040, IMG submission 75065) | Marine viral communities from the Subarctic Pacific Ocean - 7_ETSP_OMZ_AT15161 metaG | ecosystem: Environmental > Aquatic > Marine > Oceanic | place: Pacific Ocean | collected 2015-01-08
GGCGGAAAATTCGGTCTTTTGCCCGCTCGGATATATTCATTATAATCAAAACATAATCACTCAGATCGTTGCCGCGAAAGGTCAGTAGATGGATATCGAACTTACGAAAGAGGACGAAGCCTTCCGCGCAGAAGTCCGTCGGTTCATTTCGGAAAAATTGCCTAAGGAGCTGGCGGAGAAAGACACAGTGGGCGCGTCTGGCGAGCGCAGCGCGCTCAAGCGCTGGCAGAAAGACCTCTACGAGAAAGGCTGGGTAGCGGTCAATTGGCCCAAGCAGCATGGCGGCACTGGATGGACGCCGATGCAGAAGCATATTTTCAACGAGGAGATGGCTGCCGCGAATGCGCCGCGTCTTTCGCCTTTCGGTCTGTCGATGGTCGGTCCGGTGATCTACACCTTCGGCAACGAAGACCACAAAAAGCAGCATCTGGCGGGAATTCTTACCGGCGATGTCTGGTGGTGTCAGGGCTATTCGGAGCCGGGATCCGGATCTGACCTTGCCTCGCTGAAGACGAAGGCGTTGCGTCAGGGCGACCATTACATCGTCAACGGCCAGAAAATCTGGACATCCTATGCCCACGAAGCTGATTGGATATTCTGTCTCGTGCGAACGGATGAGACCTCCAAACCGCAGGAAGGCATCTCGTTCCTTCTGATCGACATGAAGACGCCCGGCATCGAGGTGAAGCCCATCATTTCCATCGACGGCCTGCATCACTTGAACGAAGTTTTTTTCACTGACGTCAAGGTGCCGGTGACGAACCGCATCGGCGATGAAAACAAGGGCTGGACCTACGCCAAGTTCCTGCTCGTCAATGAGCGCACCGGCATTGCAGGTGTTCCTGAGTCCAAGCGCAGGATCGCGCACCTCAGAAAAATCGCGAGACAGGAAAGGCTTGGCGATGGCGCGGCGCTGGCGGACGAGCCGGCATTCATGACGAGGCTCTCCGAAATCGAGGTAAAGCTTACGGGTCTCGAATATACCAATTTGAGGATCGTCGCGGAGGAGGTGGCGGGCCGCCCTGCCGGCCCCTCTTCCTCGACCTTGAAGATTGTCGGGACCGAAGTTCAGCAGGCGTTGTCGGAGCTTGCCGTCGAAGCAGCCGCCTTCTACGCCATGCCGTTCCAGAAGGAACATTTGATGGGAATCGCCAATGAAGCGCCTGTCGGGCCCGCCTATGCGGTGAGCGTGACGAGTGCCTATAATTTCGGTCGCGCCGCTTCGATTTATGGCGGTTCGAACGAAATCCAGCGCAATGTCATTGCAAAGGCCGTTCTGGGACTTTGACGGACCATTCGGATATGCGAAGGGCCGCATCCCTGATGCGGCCCTTTTTGATTCAGTCTGCCTTCCTTCAGGATCAGGCGGCTGTCGAGTAGCGCTTCAGCTGGTGGTCAACATTGCCGAACTGGGTGTCGATCATGGTGAGGCGCTTGAAGTAGTGGCCAACATTGAGTTCGTCGGTCATGCCCATGCCACCGTGAAGCTGGACGGACTGCTGACCCACGAAGCGACCGGCCTTGCCGATCTGCACCTTGGCGCCAGCGGCTGCCTTGACGCGCTCGGCTTCGTCTTCCTCAAGCTTGAGGTTGACCATATAGGTCATGGAGACGGACTGTTCATAAGCCATGAACATGTCGACCATGCGGTGCTGGAGAACCTGGAACTTGCCGATCGGCACACCGAACTGCTTGCGCGTCTTGCAATATTCGACAGTGGCCTTGTTCAATTCGCCCATGCAGCCGACAGCTTCGGCCGAGAGCGCGGCAATCGCCTGATCCGTCACTTTTTCAACGAGCGGCAGGCCCTTGCCTTCGGTGCCGATCAGCGCGTCGGCGCCGACCTTGACGTTTTCGAAGGTGATTTCCGAAGCGCGACGACCATCGACCGTCGGATAGTCGCGGGTCGAGACGCCAGCGGTGGACTTGTCAACGATGAAGACGGAAATACCGTCACGGTCACGCTGGCCGCCGCTGGTGCGGGCCGTGACGATGAGCTTCCGGGCCCAGGGAGCACCAAGCACGACGGCCTTGTAGCCATTGATGGTGTAACCGTCGCCGTCCTTCTTCGCCGTGGTGACGAGATCGGCGAGGTTGTAGCGGCCCTGCGGTTCGGCATAGGCGAATGTCCAGACGGTGGAGCCATCGACGATGCCGGGGATGTGCGCGGCCTGCTGATCGGCGTTGGCGCCTTCGCGCAGGAAGCCACCGGCGAGAACGACCGTTTCGAGGTAGGGCTCGACGACGAGATTGCGGCCCATTTCCTCCATGACGATCATGGTTTCGATGGCGCCGCCGCCGAAACCGCCCTGCTCTTCGGAAAAGGGCGCTGCAAGCAGGCCCATTTCGGCGAACTGCGCCCAGATTTCCGGGCTCCAGCCGTCAGCCGACTTCACGATCTTGCGACGCGTGTCGAAGTCATATTTGTCGGCGAGCAAGCTTTGCACCGAATTGCGCAGAAGCGTCTGTTCCTCGGTGAACGAAAAATCCATTGTCGGCTTTCTTTCTTGTCTGGTGTTTGTCTTCGGCCTGACGGCCCAGGTCCATATGGCCGCCGGTATTCCCGTCAGCCGCCGATCGCGTCCGGCGGTCTCGTCTTGCTGAGGAGGTCCTTGACGATCGGGCCAAGCTCGGCCGGATCGAAACGGCGTTTCGGATTGATGGCGGGCCCGCGATGCCAGCGCTCGAAGACTGTCAGCCGCCCGCCCGTCGACTCGAAGACCTGTCCGGTCACGTCTTTCGACTCGCTGCTTCCTAGCCAGACGACGACCGGCGCGATATTGGCGGGATCGCGGGGGTTCCACTCGCCCTCGGGCACCGCCACGGCATAGCCGAGATCTTCCGTCATCCGGGTAAGCGCGCCCGGCGAGATCGCATTCACGGTAATGCCGTAGCGCGCAAGCTCCATCGCCGACGTGATCGTGAAAGCGGCAATGCCGGCTTTGGCCGCGCCATAATTGCATTGTCCCTGATTGCCCAGCAGGCCCGAGACAGAGGTTGTGTTGATGATGCGGGCGTCGACCGTCTTGCCTTCCTTTACCTGTGCCCGCCAGTAGTTCGCGGCATGGTGAGCCGGGCAAAACGTGCCTCTCAGGTGAACCTTGATGACCGCATCCCATTCGTCGATCGTCATGTTCGTCAGCATGCGGTCGCGCAAAATGCCGGCATTGCTGACGAGCACGTCGAGGCCGCCAAAGGTCGAGATCGCCTGATCGACCATCCGTTTGGCGCCATCCCAATCGGACACGTCATCGCCATTGGCGATCGCCTCGCCCCCCATGGCCCTGATTTCCTTCGCCAGCGCCTCGGCGGGTTCGCTCGACCGGCCTTCGCCTGTCCGTTCGCCACCGAGATCGTTCACCACCACCTTGGCGCCCTGACGCGCAAATTCCAGGCAATGTTCCCGTCCGATACCTCTGGCGCCGCCCGTCACGATAACGACGCGGCCCTTGCACAATCCAGACGTCATTCTTTTCCCCTTCTCGTCATATTTTCTTTTCGCCTTGCCAATATCTGTCGCGAACCGTCCGCCGCACGATCTTGCCCGTCGTCAGCCGCGGCAGGTCATCCGCGAAATCGACGGATCGGGGGCGTTTATAGGCCGCCAGCCGGGCACCCACGAAATCGAGTATGTCCTTGGCCAGCGCCTCGCCCGGCTCGTAACCTTCATTGAGCTGAACGACCGCCTTCACTTCTTCGCCCCAGTCCTTGTTGGGCACGCCGACCGTGGCCACGTCCTTGACCGAGGGGTGCTGAAGGATCTCCTGGTCGATCTCGGCGGGATAGATGTTGACGCCGCCGGAAATAATGACCTCGGCGCTGCGGCCAGTCAGGAACAGGAATCCGTCCTCATCGACATAGCCCATGTCGCCCATGGTGAAGAAATCGCCCCGGTAGACGCTCGCGGTTTTTTCCGGCGCCTTGAAATATTCGAACCGACCGGTTTCGGGCGCCTTGAAATAGACGGTGCCGATCTCGCCCCGCGGCAACTCCTTGCCGTTCTCGTCCTGAATCTGCAGAACGACACCCTCCGTCGGCTTGCCCACCGAACCGGGCTTTTCCAGCCATTCGTCCGGATGGACAAAGACGCCGCCGCCTTCCGTCGCGCCGTAATATTCAAAGACGACCGGACCGAGCCACTCGATCGTCTCCCGCTTCACATGCACGGGGCAGGGGGCCGCCCCGTGGAGGATCCACCTCAGCGTCGAGATGTCGTATTTGGCCCGGACCTCGGGCGGAAGAAGGAGAATGCGGTGAAGCATGGTCGGTACGACGTGCGTATGCGTGATGCGATGTTTATCGACCAGCCGAAGCATTTCCTCCGCGTCCCACTTGTCCATCAGTATCGTGCCGACGCCGGCCGAGAGCGGAAGCAGGAGATTGAGGGACAGCGGCGCCGCGTGATAAAGCGGCCCTGTCACCACAGCCAGGTCCGTGGCGTTGTTGAACCGCGCTGTCTCGACCATCTTGCTGAAAAGCGACGAGGCCGCCGGCGCGCTGCCCCGGTAAACGCCCTTCGGATGACCGGTCGTGCCCGACGTATAGAGCATCTGGCTGCCGATGACGGGATCGTCGATATTCTCGCCGGACTCGCGCGCGACCAGCGCGTCGTAAGGGGCAAAACCCTCGACTGGTCCGCCCACGGCGAGCTTTATGCGCAGACCGGACGCCGCAGCAGCGGCTTGCGTCGCCGAGGGAGCAAGCCGTATATCCGCGATAAAAGCCTTGGCCTCGCAATTGTCCACGATATAAGCGACTTCCGCGGGCGTGAGATGCCAGTTGACGGGAGTCATCCGGAATCCGGCACGTTGACAGGCCATGACGGTCTCGACGAATTCGGGACGGTTGATGCAGAGCAGCGCCACACCATCGCCGGGTTGAAGGCCCGCGCCTCGCAACACCCTGACCAGCCGGTTGGCCTGCGCATTCAACTCCGAAAAACTGCGGTTGCCTTTTTCGGACGATATCGCGAGCCGGTCCGGCGCTTGGGCAGCGTGCCAGGCGACGATCATTCCCTTCGATACGGCGTCCTCGAACGACAGGCTTGACGCAGCTGTCATGGTTCCTCCCTGAAACGTTCTTCCCCGGTTATCGACACGAGATGCTGACTTCAGATGGTTCAATCATCCGCCTTTTAGAAAACATTATAATGTTTTTGCAGGATGCTGTCGATGGGCTGAAAGCAGTCGCGAAATCTCTGGCGCGTAGATGCAAAAGATCAGCTTGCCTCAACGTCAGATGATGTCATCGGCCTTCAAGGCGTCGATTTCGCCGTCGCTGAGCCCAAACACTCCGCCATAAATTTCGCGATTGTGCTTGCCGAGTCTCGCGTTGGACGCACGCGTCATCTGCGGCGTGCCGTGATACCCAATGCAGAAAAGCCCATGCGTTCGCAATGCCGGAAGCAGCCTGGATAGTGAGTTTATGCAAGGATGTCGCGCTCCGCCTTGAGCTTCGTGACCTCGCGGCGAAGCCGTCCGATCTCCAGCTGTTCGGGCTTTATCTGCCCATGGCCGGGAAAGGCATGCGCCGGATCGACCGCCACGTCCCTGATCCATTTGCGAAGCACGTTCTGGTGCACATCAAGGTCACGGGCCGCTTGCGCTATGTCACGCCCCGTTCCCTGATCAGCTTCACCGTCTCAAGCTTGGACTCGCGGCTGAATATCCTGCGTCCCATAGTCCACCTCCGGTTCCATCATGACACCTTAACTTCGTGTCCGTGAAATCGGCAGCAGCCCAGATTGTGGATGTTCTTGAGGGATCGCAACCGGCCTTTGTGAAGCGGCGTCTCAAGTGCGGGATAAGATAAGCTGCCGGTGATCTGGCCAAGGATGGGGCAAATCGTATCATTCTCCCGCACATAGGCGACAATTGACTCGTCAAAATGCATGTCGCGATTGAGACTGCATAAAGTCAACCTTTTCAAAACCGCAGAAAAGTGACGGTAGATTTGACGGTATTCGGAAAATCCATAAAAAATATTCAGTAGAAAGATCAATATATTACAATTTCAATTGATCATTGAGTGGGAATGACTGATGACGCGAACATAACACAAGCAAGTCAACGGGGTTGCCTGCTGATCATAGAACATAAACGTCAATTGAGCGTATATAAGGGGTATAAGAGTTTTGGCGGTTTTGGGCGATTCTATTCCAGTGGATTACTTTACTGGAAGCGGTTTGCCCATGACACAAAAAGAAAAAGTGGCGGCCAATGACAATGGTGCCGGGAAGGAAGAGGCGGCGCGGCATTTGCGAGCTATCGCCCGTGCTATAGGCCGCCACATAGCCCGTGAGCATTTCAGGGCCTGGGAGAGGCGGCAGGTGAAGGCGGCCAATGATAATCGGCCTGTCGTGTCAGAGGAAGAGGGGCAGTCCCCGGAGGGGTGAAACCTGGTTTTAAGAGAAAGGAAAAACCCCATGGCCCGCATCGCGCTCTACGCCCGCTATTCCTCCGACATGCAAAGCACGTCCTCCATCGACGATCAGTTCCGCATCTGCCGCGATCAGGCGGCGCGGGAAAAATGGAAGGTGGCGGGCACCTATAAGGACGCCGCCATTTCCGGTGCCAGCGTCACCTTGCGTCCGGGCATTCAGGCGCTGTTGCAGGATGCGACCGCCGGTAAGTTTGAGATCGTGTTGGCGGAGGCGCTCGATCGCGTTAGTCGCGATCAGGCCGATGTAGCGATCCTGTTCAAACACCTGAAATTTGCCGGTGTCAAAATCGTCACGCTGGCCGAGGGCGAAATCTCCGAGCTGCATGTCGGCCTCAAGGGCACGATGAATGCGCTGTTCCTCAAAGACCTCGCCGCCAAGACCCATCGCGGGTTGCGCGGGCGGGTGGAGAAGGGCAAGGCGGGTGGCGGCCTCTGCTATGGCTATGACGTGGTCAAGCGCCTCGACGGCAATGGCGAACCGATACGCGGCGAGCGCAAGATCAATGAGGCCGAGGCAACCATCGTCCGCCGCATCTTCCGCGAATTCGCCGATGGCAAGAGCCCCAAGGCCATCGCCAGAGACCTCAATCGCGACAATATCCCCGGCCCTTTCGGTAAGAATTGGGGCGACACGACCATTCGCGGCCATGTCAATCGTGGCACCGGCATCATTCACAACGAGCTTTACGTGGGCGTTATCGTCTGGAACCGGCTGCGCTATATCAAGAACCCTGAGACGGGCAGGCGTGTCTCACGCATCAACCCGGAAGCTGAATGGATCAGGACGGAAGTGCCCGAATTGCGCATCATCGATGATGAACTGCGGCAGGCGGCGCGCCAACGGCAGCGGGAAATTTCTGTGAAATTCGAGAATGTCACCAAAGGCGTGCGTGCCTATCACGCCAAGAAGCTGAATGGCCTGCGTCGCCCGGCGTTTCTGTTCTCCGGCTTGCTGAAATGCGGCTGTTGCGACGGGCAATATGGCATCATTACCAAGGATCGCTATGGCTGCCTCAACCGCAACCGGCGCGGTACTTGCGACAATGGCCGCACCATCCGCCGCGATGTGATTGAAGAGCGCATTCTTGCGGGCCTCACCGAAAAGCTGGTTTCCGCTGAAAACGTAGCCGAAGCCGTGCGCGCCTACGCCGCGGAACTGAACCAGCAGAACCGCGAACGCCGCGCGCAAACCGATATCGACCGCAAGGCGCTCGACAAGATCGAACGCGGCATTGCCGGTATCATGTCCGCCATCGAGGACGGCATGTATCAGCCCAGCATGAAGACGCGGATGGATGATCTGGAGCAGCAGAAGCTCGAGATCCTGGCGCGCATGGAGGACGTGCCTGCGGATGTGCCGGATATTCATCCGAATATTGCACAAATCTACAAAGCCAAGGTGACGCAATTGAACGATGCGCTGGCCGATCCAGAACTGCACAATCAGGCAGCCGAGGCGATCCGCGCACTTGTGGGTGAAGTGGTGCTTATGCCCGGCGACAAACGCGGAGAGGTAACCGCCACCCTACGCGGCGAGTTGATGGGCATTCTCGACATCGTTTCCGGGCGTAAAACCCAAAACCGGGCCCAAGTTATAACAAAAGCCAATGCGTGCCCCCGCAACCAAATTCAAAAGCCCGTCTCTTTTTGAGGCGGGCTTTTTGTTTGCTTCGAAGCAGAACGGGCGGGTTCAGGGTGGCTTCAGAAGCCCAGCGCTTCGGCTCAGTTATTCCCTCTGACATTTTTTGGCCATGGCTTCATGATCTGTTCGTTGAAAGAGGGGATTCTGCTTCTAAACGAGCTTTTTATGAATATGTGTATGAAATATATAGATGGTGAAATAGTATAGATTTCATTTTGCTCATTAATTGACAAGAATGAAATTTGGAAAGACTATTGCTTATGCACGGCAGAAGAAACGACGATTTTATAGATTCTATAATAAAGACGTTATTCGTGGTTGCATTTTTCTTGTCGTCTTATTTGCTTTTGCCAAATCTTCTGCATCCTCTACGTGAGGCGGCTATCGACGATCCGATAGCCGCTCTGCAGAGGGTAGATATACGACCGCAGAAATTTGCTTATATGGCGTCGCTGGTTCTCACGCTATTGGCAACGGGGCTGGCTATCGTCGGACTTCAGGTCAGGGCTAGAGGGGCGGGATTCGCGACGAAGCGTGACATTGATCTGCCCCCCCTGTTCCTGAAAGTGAACGAGAAGGTTGTGCGCTTTCTTACCGCTCTGCAGAAGATGCAGAGGCCTTCCCTCACTTGGACGATCATTGCCATTGTCTTTTGCGTTCTCGCGATTTCATTTTTTGCGGATAGTTACGGATCGAGAACCGGCAGTCTGCTTTTTTTCTCGGATACTCACGCCTATCTCGATTTTGCTGGAACAGGCGAGGCGCTGACGCGGGGCAAGCTGAGTGGACCAGATGCGATCAACGCGTACGGTATTGGCGCTGCTGCCATCTATGCCTTGCTACGCGATGCGGGTTTTTCTGCCAGCTATTCCCTCGTTTACAATCTGGCATGGGCGTTCAACGTAGCTTTCCTGTTTTTTTGGGGGGCAACGCTTATCAAGATCGCGTCGCGCGAAAACATTGAGGAATGGGTTGGGTTTGTCTTCCTGTTGGGCATCCTTATTCTTGTGCCGCCGCTCATTACGACCAAGCAGGTCTGGACCTTGTATCCGACCATGTCGGCGACACGATATGTTCCTTTCCTTCTGCTCTTTGCCTTCATGGCTTGGGGGCCAGAGCGTACGAGCTTTCAAACGCAGTTTCTGGGAGCCGTCCTGGCGTTTATCGGTCTTTGTTTCGCGCCTGACGTTGGCGCCATCGCTTTGCTCGGCTACACAGCAAACGTCGCTCTCGACAGGAAAATTGATTGGTGGACACCGCTACGAACAGGCGGATGGCTTGTGGTGCTCTTTGCGGTCTGTTTGGCCGGAGGCTGGCTCGTGAGGTCTGCGTCAGGCTATGAGTTGATTGGAACGCTCAAGTTCATTTTCGGAGTGGCAAATCGAGACATCACGAATACCGGCTTGCCATGGACATCTGTGGGTTTGCTTGCTTTTGCCGCCTCTATTTTTACGATCATTTCTGTTGGGCCAAGTTTCTTCCGTCGGAATGTGCAGGCTGTTGATCGCGTGGCATTCATTGCTGCCGGCATGATTCTTACGTGGGGCATTTACTTTATTCGGCGACCGGACAAGAATTACTGGATATTTGACGCCCTTCTCTTCGTTCTGCTGATTTTTTTCGCGTCAAAAGTACAGGGCATCAAACTTTCCGCGCAAAAACTAGGGGTAACTTTCCTTGCCCTGATCTTGTTATATCCTTTGGCGGATCAGGGAATTCATCGCAGCGTTAATCTGTTCAAGGATATGGTGGTCACCCAGATTCGCGAATACCGTCAGCCCAAGTCGCACCTCGCGGGTGTGGATGGGCCGACGCAATGGGCTCTTGCGAGTAGATCACATGCGTTACTGCTGAAGGATTTGGGGGGTAAGGTAAAAGAAGAGCTTGTTGCCGTGGCGGGGCAGCCATATCTTGCCACTCTTTTTGCAGGCCCAAATACTGAGGTGCATGAGGGTGGATTTACGCTTGGAACGACGGAAAAAGTTCGTCGCTTTGTGAAACATATCGTCGAGAACGGGCGGCCTGTCGTTGCCGTCGACGGTCCCGGATCTCCGCTGGTTTTTCGGGACATGGGTCAAAGAGTTGCGGAAATCTTGTCCGCTGAGCTTCTTCGGTATGGATACGAACGCCTCCCCGCCTCCGTTGCGCCAGGCTGGATTGTCTTGAAGCCGAAGGAGGTGACTTTGTCGGCTTCAGGCGCAAGCACTGCAGAGATCGAGGCTTCCCGATGAATGCTTGTTCAATTATCCGAACGGCAATTGTTACTGGTGGTGCCGGATTTATCGGCTCGTGCCTCGTGCGCCGGCTTGTCGAGCGGAGGTTTCGCGTCATCAATCTCGACAAACTTACTTATGCCGCCAATCCGGATGCTCTCGCCTCGCTGGAAGCGAACGAACGCTATAAATTCATTTATGGCGACATAACCGATCACAGTCTTGTTCGGCGTTTGATGGCAGAAGCAAAGCCGGACCTCGTGTTTCATCTTGCTGCGGAAAGCCACGTTGATCGTTCGATTGATGAGCCTGGTGATTTTGTTCGGACGAATATCGTCGGCACCTTCGAGCTACTGGAAGCCGCCTATGCGGCCTGGTCAGCTTACCCTTCCGACAAGCGAGACGCTTTTCGCTTTTTGCATATCTCGACCGATGAAGTCTTTGGCATGCTGGGTGAAGAGGGGGACTTCAACGAGACATCGCCTTACAAGCCTTCATCTCCTTATTCGGCAAGCAAGGCTGGAAGTGATCATCTGGTTCGTGCATGGCATAACACCTATGGACTTCCCGTCATTGTTACCAATTGCTCGAATAATTTTGGGCCCTTCCAGCATCCCGAAAAGCTCATTCCGACGGTGATCCTGAAAGCCATTGCAGGCCAAGGCATCCCAATTTATGGCACAGGCAAGAACATACGCGACTGGATTTATGTTGATGATCACGTTGAGGGGCTGATCGAGGCTGCAGAAAAAGGCGTACCGGGTGAGACCTATCTCTTCGGTGGTCGCTCGGAGCGCACCAATGAATCGCTTGCGCGCTCGATCTGCGAGCTGCTCGACTATCTGTATCCAAATTCCTCCGGTCGGTCTTATGCCGAGCAGATCACTTTCGTGACAGATCGGCCTCATCATGATTTTCGTTATGCCATTGATCCCTCGAAGAGCGAGAGAGAATTGGGATGGCGTATCAGGACTCCGCATGAGGTGGGAATCGAAAAGACCGTTCGCTGGTATCTCGATACGCCGGGTGCTTTTTTGCGGAGTGCGGGGGAACTTGAGCGCCTTGGCCTTGCTCGCGCAAAATCGAAGGTGAGGCAGGTGAGATGAACTGGAAAGGCCTTTTGCTGGCGGGCGGAACAGGCAGCCGGCTGGATCCCGTTACCCGAACGGTGAACAAGCATCTGCTGCCGGTGTTCGATAAGCCGATGATTTATTATCCGCTGACGACGCTCATGTTTGCTGACATCCGCGACATTACGATTGTGTCTACGAAAAGTGGCGTCGAACAGATAAGAACGCTGCTTGGCGACGGTGGGCATCTGGGGCTCATGCTTTCCTATATCGTTCAGGAAAAGCCTGGCGGTATTGCCGAGGCGTTGCTCCTTGCGGAAGATGCATTGCGCGGCAGCAACGTCGCGATGATTCTCGGTGACAACATTTTTGTCGGCAGCAATCTCGATCAGATTCTGGTAAAGGCCAAGTGTGGAAATGAGGGGGCGACGGTCTTCGGTTATGACGTTGCGAACCCTTCGGCCTATGGCATTGTTTCGTTCAAGGATGGAAAACCTTCGAGTCTGATTGAGAAACCGGCTGTGTCCAGGTCACGCAC
>Ga0098040_1001132_pt1 | contig 11902 bp, 10 predicted proteins | sample 7_EtaG_FD_75065 | JGI IMG/M metagenome (GOLD analysis project Ga0098040, IMG submission 75065) | Marine viral communities from the Subarctic Pacific Ocean - 7_ETSP_OMZ_AT15161 metaG | ecosystem: Environmental > Aquatic > Marine > Oceanic | place: Pacific Ocean | collected 2015-01-08
ATTGGCGCATCGACGCTGCGCTGGCCTCTCAGCAGTGCGAACGTATCTGTAGAGGATGACGCCTTTAAAGGCCACAGGTGTCGTCAAAGACGAAGTCACGGAACGCTAACCCGCATGACATTGACATCGAGCTACCTTGACAAGAAAAGAACAGAATGGGAACATATGGCTCCCATTCTCCATGAACCTTCACCTATAATCGTCCAATGGTAGCGCCCCGCGATCACATCTGCAATTCTGCTCCGAGGGGCGGAGCCGAGTCGGTTCTCAAAACAAGTCGTGAGGGCAGGACGTGGCCAATCAGATCATCAATGTCGCTATCCATGACTTGGAGCGCGGCGAGGACGGTTTCCGGAGCAAAACCGGCAACAACCATCTTGCCGTAACACCGACGACCCAAAGGGTGATCGATGAGCTGTATGAGCTCTACAGCCGGCGGGCGTCGAAATCACACGGCAAGTTTTCGACGGCAGATGACGCTGCCCCGACCGAAAAGTACCTACGCGACTACCTCGACGAGAAATCCGACTTCGCGGACCTGACCGAAAAGATGATGGCCACGTTGAAGCACCAGGCTGGCATGCGTAACGCCGCCCAGGGCGGGCACGTTTTTTTCGCACATTTCAATCGGGATGGCCGTCAGTTCCTGTTAGTCGCAATCCTCAACGATAAATTGAGCGCGGCCTTGACGACCTCCTATGACGTGGCGGACGTGCAGCACCTAGACATGGATGGCTTCCGTTTCGCGGGCCGTATTAACCTCACCGGCTGGGCCGCGCAGGAGGAGCGCTACATCGGTTTTCTCAAGGGAAAGGGCGCCGTCTCAGAGTACTTCATGACATTTCTGGGATGCGACAACACCATTCAAGTGCGCCAGGACACCACCGACCTCGTTCAGGCCCTCAAAGGCTACGCGGATGAGCAAGGGATGATCGGCGAGGCCCGCGACGAGTTTCTCGGCAAGGCCAAATCGATCTGCGATCGCGCATCGCGCAGTCGAGAGGAGATCGAATTCGAAGCGCTGGCGAATGAGCTTGCGCCTAAAGAACCCCAAGCGCTTCTTGCGGTCCTAACCGATCCTGAACGCAAGCTCAACGACCGCTTCGTTCCGGATCGCCGGGCGCTCAGTTCGCTGGTGAAGTTCAAAGGGAAGACGGCTCAATGGTCCGTGGAATTCGAGCGCGACGCCTTGAGCGGCGGAAAGGTGCGCTACGACGCGGCCGAGAACAGTCTCACGCTCCTAGATCTGCCTGACGACCTCACCGCTCAGCTCAGGCATGAGCTGGTGAAAGATGGCTAGGATTCACTTCGAGCAATTGCTGGGCCTTTATCGGCGCATCGTTTTCGACCCGCAGGGCGACGAGGGGGTGCTCACTCTAGCTAGTCCGCAGGTGCTCGCCGACCTGCAGTTCATCGAGACGGACGAGACCGCAGGAGAAGATGCTAACTTGGTCGCGCTTGCCGATCTGTCGACACTGGCAGTCGGCCAGGCCGTACGCGTGCGAGTCGGTCCACCGCGTATCGGTCTTGGGCTGCTGGCGCATACCGTCGATGATCTTCTCAAGACGTCTGAAGCTCGCATCGCCGAGCCCGTGGCCTACTTCATCATCAAAGAAAAAGTGGAACCCCAGACTCAGCCCGTTCCCGTGACCATCGGGGCATATCGGAAGGTGCTCGCCGTCGTCAGCCTGTTCGCTAAGGCCGCCGCCTATCTCGATCAGACACGACAGGAGTTGGTATTTGTCCACGAGGGCAAGGTGGTTGTGCCGGTGCGCTACGACGTCGCCGCCCTTGATCGGGTCTCGATTAATGCGATCGATGCGCTGCTGGAAAACTTCAAGGAAGAAGTCCATCAGGATCAGAAACTGGCGATTCTGGAGAATGCGATCGTCCAGATGGTCGAGGCGCAGCCTGCTGCCAGCCGCTTTGTCTACCTGCTGGACAATCTCGACGTCCTGACCGAGACCGTGCGCAACGGCTACCGATTGTTCGCATCGAGCTTCTCGTACACGAAGATTCGCGGCGAAATTGAAGCCGCCAAGGTCGACTACGTCGGCAAGATCCATAAGACCCTGATCGACATCCAAGGCCAGCTGCTAGGCATCCCAGTGGCGACCGTAATCGTCGCATCGCAGCTCAAACCTAGTCAGGGTTGTGGTGTCGAATTTTGGACGAACATCGCCGTCTTGGCCGGTGCCTGGGTGTTTCTGATCCTGCTCCTCATCGCCATTGTCAACCAGTGGGTGACGCTTGGCGCAATCGACGAGGATATCACTGCCCAACAACGTCGGCTCGAGAAGGATTACGCGGCGATCAGCGCACAGTTCGTCACGATCTTCAAAAACCTGAGCAACCGGATCTGCTGGCATCGCGCGGCGTTAATCGGAGTTGGAGTGATCGCCATTATAGGCGCGTTGTTCGCGACCTACGTCTACACCAGACTGAATACTGCGCCGCTTGCGTGCTTCGCAGCCGAAACCCCTTCGCGGGTGCAGAGACCCGCAAAGCCGGTAACCGTGGCTGCAGTGCCAAAGACTCAAGCCGGCGTGCCAGCGCCCAAGCCCGACGCCAAGATCACCCTTTCCTCTGACGCAGCGACGGCCCAAGCGTTGACGCGTCCGGATCGAAAGTTGAACACGAAAGTATTTCCCTCCTCGGGCAGGAGAAAACCACTTGAAGAGATCAGACGAGACGTTGTCGGCTCGGCCATCCCCGCGGATTCAGTGGGTCTTCACGTTCCGCGTGCGTCGCATGTCCTTGACGATTAAGAACTGGAGACTCACTTCGAAATTTCTTTTTCATACTTTAAATAAGGGTGATTTTGTTCGGCTCTTTCTCGAAGCGGCAGAATCGAAGCGCGAGTTGGGGCAGGACTACGAGGCTCAATATGGTGGATGTTACCAGCCCGCCAAGCGAGCGCTTTGTCTTCGAGATGGTATTTTTAAGAAACGTGTCGAAGCTGCACCTCTCTCCCTCATGGCTGAGTTCCGCTCCGGGAATATCGAAGGATATAGCGCCGAGGGTTTTGGCGTCATTGAACACGCGCTCCGTTGGTACAAAAAGAAATTCCGGCTCTTTGTCGATGAACCGGGTGATGAGCTATGGGCAGGCAATTCTATCGATCTTGGGGCATTCTCTGGTGATCCATTTCGTGGTTGGAGTCCTTCGCTTATGCGCTCAACCCTTCTTCACATTCATTTTGTCGATGGCGGCTCGAAGTCCATTTGCAAGCTGCACGGCATCCGCATTGGCCCAGAAGTGCATGAAAAACATATGCGGATCGTCATTGATCATGTGGCTATGAAGAGCCGTGATCTCGATGCCATGGTCATGCAGCGCATGCAGCACCGGGTTGACTTCCTTTGAGAGCAATACAAGATCGCCCGCGATTGCAGCTTTGCCGCTACCAGTCGGCTCAAAGTTTATGCCGAGTGCCATGCCCATGGAGGGAGGAATCTCCATACTATCGTCACGTGTGATGTCGGCTCGCGGGATGCTGAATTGATAGACCCCGCCTGCGACCTTGCCCTTGTAGCCGAGCGTCGCATCGAGCGCTTTGGTATCGAGATCGATATCAGCGGATTGTGTTGTTGAAGCTGGTGGTGCAAACGGCGTGGCGCTCGCCGAGAGCGCTTCATGCAACGCATGGGCAATCTTTATTGGATCGCCTTCGGCGCCAACATGCATGTAGTAAATCGCAGGCTGACTACGAAGCAGATGATTATGAATTGCGGTGACATCGATGCTATTATCGAGCAGGCGCGACATGACGACAGGTATTTCAGTACCAGTAAGCACCAGATCGCCCATTAGCATGGATTTGGTGCCCATCGGCTTAAAGGCGACCCATGAACCGAGCGCCAGTGCCGGTTTGATGGTGACGCCATCGACCGTCACCTTAAGATCGGTGCGCGGGAGACTCACCTTATAGATGTCTCCGGGTTGAATGCTTCCGGATTTGCCAAGTGCCTGCGCGACTTTGTTCCAGTCGGATTCGTCAGCGCTTACTTGGGTCGTCAGGCCAGATAAGACCATCGCCGCGATAAGCAAAATTATGCGTTTCATGGGGCTTCTCCTGGGTTGACCAGATCTCGGTCTCGATAACCCAAATCTCAGCAATGATGAACTTCTGGACGCTATGTTAAAACATCCCATTCTCATTAATCGTCCATTCGTCCTCACCCCGTGGGGTGTCCGTCTGTCTCGGCCCTCAGAGGTGGTCCTCGATATTCTACCGCTGCCGCAGAAAGGCCCGTTTGCAAAAGAGGATGGCGAACTTGTGATCGACGCCAATGGTCAACGGGTCAATCAAAAGGTCTTGTGAACAAGAGCTAGACCTTTATCTAATTCCCGTGTTAACAGCCTGAAACTCAATCGAATTATTTTTACATCATAGCTAAATGGTGCCAAAAGTGCTGCTCATTTTGTATTTATCTATATCCCGTACGGTCGGTACCTGGGTATTGTCGCTGACTGCGAAGGTTCCAGGCGAAGCAGAAATTGTACGGGTACCGTTAACTTCGAAGCCAATTGATGAATTCATCTTGTAAACCGTCTATCGCGGATTGTCCGTGTAATTATATCTTCATTGGAGTTTCGCTCTCCCACAGCTCCCTATCCTCGATCTGAATAGTCGTGTGCACCAAGCCAAAACCCGATCTCATCGCCTGATGGGCGCTGGCCAGCGTAGTCCGCGCCTTAGCCATGTCTGCTACGATGATGTGGCAACTCATTGCATCGACACCTGACGTGATTGTCCAGACGTGAAGATCATGGACGGCGGTAACACCAGGAATGGTCAGCAGCTTTTGTTCCAACAACGTGATATCGACCTCAGGAGGAGTCCCCTCCATCAAGATGTGGATTGCCTGTTTCAAAAGAATCCAGGTGCGCGGAAAAATTAAAAGTCCGATACCAGCGCCGATGAGTGGATCAGCCAATGTCCACCCGGTGAGCAGGACGATTACTGCAGCGACGATGACTCCAAGCGAGCCAAGCACATCGCTTAGCACTTCAAAATACGCACCTTTAACATTAAGACTTTCGGACGACCCAGCAGAAAGTAATTTCATGCTGATCAAGTTGACCACCAAGCCGACCGCAGCCACCGCTAGCATACCACTGCCCAAAAGTTCCGGCGGATTTAGAAAACGTTGATACGCTTCGTAGAAGATATATATGGATAGCAGCATAAGGACGACCGCGTTTGTAAGCGCAGACAGAACTTCCATACGAATATAGCCGTAAGTTTTTTGTGGCGTGGCGGGACGTTCCGAGAAGCGAATAGCTATCAGTGCTAAGGCCAACCCTCCTGCATCTGTGAACATATGAGCTGCGTCAGCGAGAAGGGCGAGACTGCCGGTCCAAAAGCCACCGATTATCTCTACCGCCATAAATGCGGTGGTGAGGGCCAGTGCTCCAATGAGCATATTTTTGTGTCGGCCTGCGGCAGTCGCCGATGAGAGGGATGTGCCGTGCGAGTGTGTGCCCATGTCAGCTTTCTTAAATGTTGAATCCGGACACCGTGAGACTTTCAACGCCTGCTAAACTGACTCTAGTGGATATGACGGTGGTGCAGATCAGGATAGTGCGAGTGTGTGTGCTCTATAGGCTCATGACGATGCCAATGAGAGTGAGCTTCTCCTGAAGTGCTTATAGTATCATGTTGATGATGCGCATCGTGAAAGTGCCGGTGCTCATGTTCGACTGCCGTATGCTGGTGCTTATGCGTATGACGTTCCGCCAGATGCAGATACAACCCAACCATCATTAGCGCGGCTGCAACAATAAGATGCTGCGTGAGCGGTTCACCGAATGCAATTACCGCGAGCGAGGCGCCCACAAACGGGGCAGTTGAGAAGTATGCGCTGGTGCGCGCTGTACCTAAGAAGCGCAGACCTAGGACAAAAAATACAAGACTGAGGCCGTAGCCAAAAAATCCAACTATCGCCGCGTAAATTATGATTGGCGGGGCTGACAGATGTGCTCCGGACAGTAACGCCAGGATTAGACTAACGCTTCCAGCCACCAAACCTTTGATCAGCGAGATTTGAAGAGGATCGGCGGAGCTGAGTTTGCGCGTCAGGTTGTTGTCTATGCCCCAGGCCACACACGCGGCGGCGATGGCCAGCCCACCAAGACCAAAGCCTTGGGCTCCAGCTTGAAAGGATAAAACAATCGCCCCGACCAAAATGGCTGCCGCGCCCAACAGTACCCGCCTGTCTACATTTTCACGAAATGCCACCCAGGCGATGGTCATAGTCGCCAGACCTTCGAGATTGAGTAGAAGAGATGCTGATGATGCAGAAGTTGTAGTGAGGCCAACCATCATCAAAACCGGCGCGGCTACACCTCCGAAAATTACGATAAGCAAAAGCCAAGGTATGTCGGCGGCACGTAGCGGAGCTTCTGTAGGTATCAGTTTTCGTGCGCGCTGGAACACATAGATGCATCCAAGACCAACACCTGAACCCAAGTAAAGGAGGCCTGCCAGGAGCCAGGGCGTTGTGCCTTCACCCAAAAGTAATTTGGCAAATGGAGTGCTCGCGCCAAAGAGGGCCGCCGAGGCGATGGCAAATGGAACGCCAGGCCAACCAATACTTTTGGATAGTCGTCTTGTATCCATGTCTTAGCTTCCAACTCAGTACGTGCTGGGACTAATTGTTCGCCTAGCTCGATATGTTTTGGACGGCGGCGATGCCAGCACAGACTTATCTTTTTATCATATTGCTTCGAACTTCTATGCCCCGAAAATCCAAAGAGCAGACGCTTTCGCGCTGGGCATAATCCCGCTTGCCGATGGGGCGCAGGGCATCGGAAGGCGTAACATTTGTGCACGTAACGATAGATTGGCCATCCTTCTGTAGCATCTTCTTCTTGGCCGCTTCGCGGCCATACTTGCCTCCGACTTCGAGAGTGGAAGACTGATTTGTTTGCGAAAGAGCGGCTGTCGTTACCATAGTAATTGCCACCGCTATGACGATTTTACTGATCATTTTGGGTCTCCATTCTTGCTCTTGGGTAACCGGGCCCGCTCCACTGAGCAAAGATGAAGCGGGCCCTAGCCGGTAGCCGATGACGATTACAGCTCTTCTTTCTCGATAAGCTCACGTCCCAGAGAGAAGCGGTTGTAAAGAACCGGTATCACCAACAAGGTCAGGATTGTTGCGGTGATTAGCCCGCCAATGACGACAATCGCCAATGGCTTTTGGACCTCTGCACCCGCACCATGCGAGAGTGCCATCGGCACATAGCCAAGCGACGGGACAACCGTCGCCATGATCATGGCCCGCAAGCGGTTTAAAGTGCCTTCGCGGACAGCTTGCTCTTGCGGCATGCCTTCGATCACCAGCTGATTGATGCTGCTAATCATCACGAGACCGTTCAGCACTGAAATGCCGGACAGGGCGATAAATCCAACACCGGCCGAGACGGAGAACGGCATACCGACAATCAACAGTGTGAAAACACCACCGATGACCGATAGCGGTATTCCGCTGAAGACAAGCAATGCTTGTTTCACCGAATTCAGCGCGGCGAACAGAAGCAAAAATATAAAGAAGAAGCAGGCGGGGACAACGATCATAAGTCGGCTACTGGCTTCCTGAAGATTTTCAAATTGCCCACCCCACTCAAGCCAGTACCCGGCCGGAAGCTTCACTTGAACATCAATTTTTCTCTGGGCCTCCGTTACGAATGAGCCGATGTCTCGATCACGCACATTGGCTTGCACCACCATGCGACGCTTACCGTTCTCGCGACTGATTTGATTTGGCCCTTCCGTGGAGTTTAATTGCGCAACTTCCTTCAAGGGAAGGTAACGTGGTCTGCTGTGCGGGACACTGGAAGCTTCATCCGAAGTCTCTATTTCCTCCGGCAGAAGGATTGGTAGATTTTCAATGACGGCAAAATCGCTACGCAAATTGTCCGGTAGCCGAACCAGGATATCGAAGCGTCGGTCGCCCTGAAACACTAAGCCTGCCTCGCGTCCGCCCACTGCGATGGCCACCACGTCCAATACGTTGCTGACGTTGAGGCCGTAGCGAGCGATGGATGCACGATCGAGTTTGATTTCAAGGAATGGTAAGCCGCTTGTTTGCTCGACTTTCACATCGGCTGCGCCATCAATACCTTTCAAAATTTGCATGATTTCGTTGGCGGTTTTACCCATCGCGCCAAAGTCATCGCCATAGACCTTCACCGCCACGTCGCCACGCACACCGGAGATGAGCTCGTTGAAGCGCATCTCAATGGGCTGAGTGAACTCGTAGTTATTGCCTGGCACCTTCCGCACCGCCTCTTCGATGCGTTTAATCAACTCGGCTTTAGGCAATTTAGGATCGGGCCACTGATCCGCATCTTTCAGGATGATGAAGGTATCGGTAGCGTTCGGTGGCATAGGGTCGGATGCCATTTCAGCCGAACCCGTTTTTCCGAAGACGAATGCAACCTCCTTGAACTGACTGACTGCCTTTTCGACATCGAACTGCATCTCTTGCGACTGGGAGAGCGAAGTGCTCGGAATGCGTAGCGCCTGCATCGCTATGTCTTTCTCATCGAGGGTCGGAATGAACTCACGACCGAGGAATGAGAAGGCTACAATGGCGAGGAGGAACAATCCGGCTGCAATACCAGCAGTCGTAAATGGTCGAATGAGCGCGCGATCCAGCCAGGGCGTATAAAACGCCTTGGCTTTCTCTACCATCACGCCTTCGCCTTCCTTCACTTTGCCTTTGACGAAGATCGCAATCATCGCCGGGACAAAGGTAATGGAAAGAACGAAGGCAGCGACCAGGGCCAGGATGACGGTTACGGCCATAGGCTCGAACATCTTGCCCTCAACGCCGCTGAAGGTTAGCATCGGCACATAGACAATGATGATAATGGCCTGACCGAAGACGATAGGCTTAATGATCTCTTTTCCGGCCAGCATCACCTCATGTAAGCGTTCCTTAAGCGTGAGCACCCGCCCAAGATGCTTTTGTGCATGCGCTAGCCTATGCAGGCAGTTCTCGGTGATGATGATCGCGCCATCGACAATCAGACCAAAATCAAGTGCGCCCAGACTCATCAGATTCCCGCTGATGCCGAGCTTTATCATGCCGATAAACGTCATCAGCATGGATACGGGGATCACGAGTGCAGTAATGAACGCGGCCCGGACGTTGCCAAGCACGAAAAAGAGAACGGCAATGACGAGCAATGCACCTTCCGTCAGGTTCTTCTGGACGGTGCCAATAGTACGATCAACAAGGGTTGTTCGATTTAATACCGTCTTCGCTTCGATCCCGGGGGGTAGAGATTTTATGATCTCCTTAAGCTTTAGATCGACCGCTTCTGACACGGTACGGCTATTGGCGCCGATTAGCATAAGCGCGGTGCCGACTACGACCTCTTCGCCATTCTCGGACGCCGACCCGGTTCGCTGCTCTTTACCGATGCCGACAGCGGCGACATCGCGCATATAGATGGGAACGCCTCGACGCGTCGTAACAACAATTTCGCCAATTTCCTCAGCGGTGCTGATGCGACCATCTGCGCGAACGACGTAAGACTCACCATTTTTTTCGATATAACCTGCGCCTACACTTTGATTGTTCTTCTCCAAAGCTTCGACGACATCATTAAAGCTCAGGCCCAATGCCACCAGCTTTTCCGGATAGGGCTGCACATGGTATTGGCGAACGTAGCCGCCGATGGCATCGACACCGGCGACTCCGGCGACGCCCTTTAGTTGAGGGCGGATAATCCAGTCCTGAACGGTGCGCAGATAGGAAGCCTGTTCCATCTCGCCCGTGAGGAGCTGACCCTCCGGGGTTAAATACGAGCCATTGCTTTGCCAACCGGCCTCGCCATCCTTAACTTTCGCGCCTGCCCCTTTGGGATGGGCATAGCGCACAGTCCACATATAAATTTCGCCAAGGCCCGTAGAAATTGCGCCCATGACGGGATCTGCGCCAGCAGGCAAAGACTCCTTTGCTTCCGCTAGGCGCTCATTGACCTGCGCGCGAGCAAAATAGATATCTACATCATCATGAAAGACAGCCGTAACCTGGCTGAATCCGTTACGCGAAATGGAGCGGGTATTAGAGAGGCCTGGAATACCTGCTAATGCCGTTTCGACAGGGAAGGTAACCTGCTTCTCAATTTCCATGGGTGAAAGGGCAGGAGCGGTTGTATTGATTTGTACCTGGACGTTGGTGATGTCCGGGACGGCATCAATTGGCAGGCTTTTGAGCGAGTAAACTCCGAATGCTGCTATTGCCGCAGTTAATAGTGCGACGAGGTAACGATGATGCAGCGAGAAGCCGAGAATACGTTCGATCATGATGTTTCCCTCAGTCTTCGTGCTCGGCACCGGCTTTGCCGATATCCGCTTTGATCATGAAACTGTTTTTGCTGACGTAGGCTTCTCCGGCTTTCAAACCTTCGCGGACTTCCGTCCACTCAGGATCGCTCAGGCCTATTGTTACGGGACGCATGGCGTAACGGTTGCCTGTCTGAACAAAGACGACAGTCTTTCCTTCCATGCGCTGAAGTGCGGAAGTCTTGATGGCCAGCGGTACTTGCTTTTCGTTCACGGCTACATCACCGCGAACGGTCATGCCCGAATGCCACAAGCCCTCCTCATTCGGTAGCACAACTCGCGCCACGATGGTCTGGCTCGATGCTTCGGCCACCGGTAATACAACCGCGATTGGTGCGGTGTCCGTGTGATTACCTTCAAAGCTCGTAACGATGACTTGCTGACCGCTCTTGATGCGGTCGATATCGCGGGGGAATATATGGAAGTCAGCCCATATGTCCGAAATATCCGCGACCGTGAAGAGGCTCGCATCGCCTGCAACATCGCCCACATTGGTGTTGAGTGAAATGATTGTGCCGTCGAGTGGCGACTTAACTGGATATAGCTGGAGACTATCGTTGCTCTCGACTATCGCTAAAACGTCGCCCGCTTTGACGGTGTCGCCCTGACCCTTCTTCACCTCACGCACAATGCCCGCAAATCTGGCTTTGATTTGACCCGTGGATTTCTGATTGAGAGTGATGCGCCCTGTGAGCGTGATCGTTTCACGAACAGTGCCGGGATTGACTGTCTCTGAAGCTATCCCTGCTTTGGCCGCCGCTTCCTGAGTAATCTCTGCGGTGTCCGGCGCTGCATGATCTTCCTCCCCCACATGCTCGGATTCAGGCACCTTTTCCGGTGTGCTACCGGAGAAAAAGTATAGCCCGAGCCCAAGTGCGATTACCGCAAGGCCGATTAGAACGATGTTTCTCCTACTCATGATATTCTCCCGCACAGCTTGCTGCGTAATCGCATTGGATTTTCGGCTTCCGCCAATGGGTGAGCCGATGAATGGGTGTTGGTAAAGGCAAGGCGCCTATGTTGAGGCGGCTATTCATTGCACCGACTCCACAGCACTGACGAGGTCAATGTGTTGAGCGGTCAGACGTGCGACTTGCGCTTTATCAAGGTGAAATTGCTTTCGGACGGCATTGAGTGAAGCTTTGGCTTCAACCAGTGATTTTTCAGCCTCAATGACATCGAGATAGGTAAAAGCGCCGCGCTTGAAGCCGGTCCGCGCCAAGTCGAGCGCGCGTTGCGCCTGCGGGATAACCTCTGCTTCAATACGCGCCGCCTGAGCGAGGCTTGCCCGAAGACTTGATCTCAGCCGCGCGAGAGTGCGGCTACGCACATTTGCTGCTGCGATCGCTTCCTGGTCCGTGACGATTGCGTTGTTTCGGGCTTGTTCAATGTTGCCGCGATTGGCACCAGCGCCGCCAAGCGGGACAGAGATACCAAAAACCAAGGCTACATCTCGGTCCTGCTTGAAATGGCGCACGCCGAGAGAAAAGGTTGGATCTTGTGCCGCATTGGATTGCTCCAGTTCAAACCGGGCAC
>Ga0098040_1001133_pt1 | contig 11884 bp, 12 predicted proteins | sample 7_EtaG_FD_75065 | JGI IMG/M metagenome (GOLD analysis project Ga0098040, IMG submission 75065) | Marine viral communities from the Subarctic Pacific Ocean - 7_ETSP_OMZ_AT15161 metaG | ecosystem: Environmental > Aquatic > Marine > Oceanic | place: Pacific Ocean | collected 2015-01-08
AAGGCAAGCAGTATGCCTACGTCTGGGCCGACGTGGAGGACGCCGAGGGCCAACGGACTCCGGCAATGACTTATAAGGTGGCGGATGCTGTTCCCGAGGGTCAGCCCAGCCAGCAGTACCTCAACCTCCTTCGCGAGGCTGCGCGCCAGCGTGGGCTGCCGGCTGACTACAGGGCTTTTCTCGACCGCGTAGAGGCCCGAGAGTGACGCCTTCCCCAGAAGAAGCGGAGTATACAAAGAAGCAGAGTAACGGCCGGTGGCGGCGATGGGGCCCCTGGATTGGCGGCATCATCGGCATAGCGGCGCTACTCTGGGTGTTTGGCCGGATCGACTATGACCGTTTTCTGGCGGTGCTTGCCGGGGCCAATCTTGGGTTTTTGCTGATGGTGCCGGCAGCGATGGCATGCGAGCAACTTCTAAGGGCGTGGAAATGGCGCCAGTTGCTGTACCCGATCCGGCCCGTCGGACCTTTCCACCTTTTCGGCGCTATCATGGGCGGCTATTTCGCCAACCTGATCATTCCCATCGGCGCGAGTCCTGTCGTGCGTTCCTGGCTCGTTGCCCGCCGTCAGAACTTGTCGACAAGTTCTGTACTTGCCACCGTGGCGATTGATCGCGTGATCGACGGCATTGTCTTCACCGGCTTTGTTCCGGTCGTATTAATCCTCATGGCGGTGCCTGATCCCACCGGCGCCATCAGCGCCGGGTTGAGCTGGGGCGCCGGCGGCAGTTTCATTCTGCTTGTTCTGCTGCTGCTCGGCTTGGCCCGCTATCGGCTACACGCGCAGCACGGCACCGGCTGGCTGGGTTGGTGCGTCGATCGTCTGCCCCGTCGCCTTGTCGCCCCCGCACGCCGATTCGCCCGCTCGTTCGCCGTGGGCATTGTGTGGCCGCAGGAACAATGGCGACGCGTGGGAATTGTACTGGCCAGCGTCGTCAGCAAGCTCATCGCCGCAACTCATTTCCTCTGGGCAGGGCTCGCGATCGGCGTCCTGCTGCAGCCCGTGGAGTATTTGTTCCTACTGGTAGTCTTCGGCTTTCTCGCCGTTGTTACTCACTTCGCCCGTATCACCGCAGGTTTCACGGTCGGCGCCGTGTTCGCCCTCGGAGTGCTGGGCCTGAGTGAGGAGCAGGCGCTTGCCATGGTGCTGACCGTTCAGGTCGCGAACATGCTGACCGTGACAGTCATCGGCGCACCGGTCCTGTGGCTAAGGAATGTCTCTCTTAGGGAGTTGCGGGCGGTGGGGGATAATGATGCCCGCTGCGGCTGAGCCCAAGCGTCGGTTCCGGCGCATTACCACCGCGGGCATCTTTTTCCAAGGCGGTGCCGCGGCCGTTGATACCAGCACCATTGTGGCGGCGCTGGTGCACGGACTCACGGGGAGCGCAATGGCGGTCGGCGCGGCGGCGGCTATTGCGCGGTACGGCTGGTTGTTCCCCCAACTTATCGTAGGTTGGCTGGCACAGCGGCGGTCACGGCGGCTGCCGTTTTACATGTTCGGCGCCTTCGGGCGCGTGCTGTGCCTGGCCGGAGTGGCGACCCTGGTTGCGCTCGCGGGCGACTCGGCCGGGACTTTTGCCATTGCAGGTTTTTTTGTGCTCTGGACAATATATGCCTTTGTCAGCGGCGTTGTTGCCGTGCCCTATAACGACATCGTGGCACGCTCGATAGAGTCGGGGAAACGCAGCCGTATGTTAGCGCTGCGATTTTTCGGCGGCGGACTGCTGGCTCTCGGTGTGGCTGCCATTGCCGGGCGATTGCTTGAGGTGCTCACGTTCTCCGAAGGGTATGCTGCGATATTGATCGTCGGGGCTCTACTGCTGCTGATCTCAACCCTGTCTTTTGTTTCTGCTGGCGAACCACAGACCCCTTTACCGGCTGAACACACTGGCGGCTTTGTTGAGTTTCTGAAGAGTGGCGTGGAGGTTTTCCGCCGCGACCAACGCTTTCGGTTGTTTCTCTACTCGCGCTGGGCCGCCGGTATGGTCGCCATGGCCTTGCCCTTCTACATCCTGCAGGTGATAGCAGTACAGGCTTCGAGCTCACAGGTCGCCTTTCTATTGGGTGCGCAGACCACCGGCGCGCTGCTCTCCAACCCGCTTTGGGGCTGGTGGGGGGACGTACGCGGCAAGCACAGCCTGCTGGAGGGCGTGGCCGTGATAGGTGCATTGGCGCCCCTGCTGACATTCTTTTGGCTCATAGCAAATCCTGTTGCGGCGACCTTGCCTTGGTTTACGGTCGTCTTCGTCATCCTCGGAGCAATCGGTAATGGCGGCACAATTGCCCAGCTCGGCTATTTGATGGAAATCTCGCCCGACGACCGTCGACCGGCTTACAGCGGTTACTTCAACGCGCTGTCGGCCCCGGCAGCCCTGTTACCCATCGCTGGCGCGGCTCTGGCGAGCGTGACCTCTTACGCCGTCGTCTTCGCGATGAGCGGCGCAGCGGCCCTGCTGCAGTTCTTTCTTGTTCGCCGTCTGCGCAATGTCCCGATAAAGGAAAACTACCCGTGAAACAAACTCGATTACGACGCTGGCTGACGAAATCCTGGGTACTGTCCGGGCTGTACTACCGGCTGCACGGCATCCCGCTTACCGGGCGACCAGCGGACGAGGTTTGGTACTTCGCCTTCGGGGCCAACATGCACGATAGCGCCTTTCGCGAGCGCCGCGGCATGCACCCGCTCGAGTGGCGCCCGGGACGGATTCAGGGCTATCGGCTTCGTTTCAATCTGGAGGGGAGGCCAAAAGGCAGGGCCGCGCCGGCCAATATTGCGCTCGATCCAGACGCCGAAGTCTGGGGCGTACTCTATAAAATAACCCGCCGCGACTCGCTACGTCTGGATGCGAGTGAAGGTGTGCCCGGCCCCCGTTACTGGCCGATCTGGCTCGAGGCCGAGGATATCAAGGGCAACCGGATTCAGGCCGTAGCTTACATCGCCGAGGGGAAGGCGCACGATGGCAACCCGTCGCTCCGCTATCTCACGATGCTGCGTGAGGGTGCGCGTACACATGGGTTACCAGAGCAGTGGCTGCATTATTTGGACAATGTAAAGCCTGCAGAATGAGAAAGCGTGACATTTAGTATGGGCACACGCTGATTCCTTTCAAGCACTTCACGGTTTGCGCACTTCGTAATAGCGCATCATTCCGTTGTCCTCGTGTTCCATGTTGTGACAGTGATACAGATAGAGCCCTTTGAAATCCTTGAAGGTCAGAGCAATCCGGACCCGCTCACCGGGCATTACCAGTACGGTATCGTGCAATCCCGAGTCTACGATCCCTGCCTGAAGTTGCCGGGCGCCCCCCGCGTTGGCGTTTCGTCGGCTAATAACCGTAAATTGCAGCCCATGTACATGCATGGGGTGGGGCATCATGGTGTCGTTGAAGAACTCCCATATCTCGGTTGCGCCCAGCGAAACGACTTCATCATCGGCGACGGTCGCACCCTCAAACTGACGGTCATTGATCGCAAAGCCCTGCATCATTTTCATACTGAGTCTGAAAGGCCGAATGTTTGTCGTGTTATCCGGGTGGGGTATGAAGGCCAGGTCACTGCTCAGCTGGTCTGGTAACACGGGCGCAACCCTCCTGGCTGTGCCATTAACCACCAGGGTCAGCAATGACGTGGGCTTGTCAGACATATTGTTAGAGCCTCCCATCATGCCGCCCATCATCTCACCCGCCCGATGCGGTTCATTGATCAACTGGATCTTGGCACCTTGAGGGTCGTCTTCGAAACTGACCCACAGGTCAACGCGCTGGGCAGGCGCCAGGGTGACGTAGGGGCGCTCTTCAGGTGCTTCCAACAGCCCGCCGCCCGTGCCAATAACGGTGACGGGGCGACCATCGCTCCAGATCAGTTTGTATATACGTGCGTTGGAGCCATTCAATATACGCAAGCGATAAGCTGTTGCTTGCACCTCTTCAACCGTCGCCGGTTTACCATTCACTAGCAAGTGATCGCCTTTGAACCCTTGCATCCGGGTCATCATCGATCCCATGCTGTCAGCGAGGTAGCTCAGTTCATTCTCGCCGGCGAAGCTGCGGTCTTGTAGCACCATGACCCGTTCCCGATCGCCCTTTGGCAAATCCAGTTCGCGCTCAGGGTCATCTTCAATAATAAGCGGGCCTGCAAGCCCGGCATAGGACTGGAAACCAACGCGTCCGCCGTCATCCCCGTGCGGGTGAGGGTGATACCAGTAAAGCCCAGCACGATCATCCACCACAAAGCCAACGGTTTTTGTAGCACCCGGTTGAATGGGAAAGCGCGGTTGGCCATCGACCTCTGGCGGCACGTGCAACCCGTGCCAGTGCACGGTAGTGCTTTCTGGAAGATGGTTTTCAATATGAATCCGGACACGCTGGCCACGGCGCAACCGTATCAATGGACCGACATAGCTGTTGTCTGAGTGAGTGAGCGTATCGTCCGGCCCCTTGATGAGCCTGGCAGTGTAACGCCAGACCTCGCTGGCAGCGCCGGGAAGAATAGGGGTTACATCCGGGCGAGCAAGCAATGTCAATTCGACGTCGAAAGGGCCTTGGTCAATGCCTGACTCTTCTGTATCAGTTTTGGCAGTACCTTGTTGACAGCCGCTGAGTACCAACGATGCCGGCAGCAGCGCAAAGGTTGCCGCGCCGCCCACCGATTTTAAAAAAGTTCGACGTGCCGGAATGAAATCGCGCATCGTGACGAATCTCCGCTCTGGTTGAAGATTTTCAGCTTCGCAGGAATTTGACGAGTGCCAGAATCCCGAGCACCAGCAGAGTCAAAACCAATAGGCCTGCAAGCATACAGACAATCATCATACCGCCGCCCATCATGCCGCCATCCATCATTCCACTGCTCATCATTCCCGATTCGCCCATACGCCCAGGGCCGGATGAGGTGTCGGCAAACGCAAAAACAGAGTAAAAAGCGAGCACTAACAGTGTTGTGTATTGGGTGAGCTTTTCCATGGCTGAGACCTTAAAGGGTTGTTTAAGTCTGCCAGATTAAACCTATGAGTAGCTCAAGGGTCAATATAAGTTCTTTTTGATTAGAGAAGCAGTGTCAATGCAGATAACACTTTGTTTGAGAGCAGGTTTACACTCTATCGGCCTTGAACACTTCAAATAATATGCTTTACTACTACGCGCTGAACTAAATAAAAAAAATGGCACCAGACGCGTGAGCCGTTTCGGTGTTGGTACGTGTAAATGATCGCCTCCGCGAATACGCGGAGCACTAACGTCAGGGGAGTAATATAACAATGAAAAAATTCGCTTCACGCTCTGTGATTTTTGCTGCGGCAACAACCGCATTCACGGTTGCTGCTCCAGCATCTGCTGTCGAATTTAAAATATCTGGACAGGTCGATAAGGCCTTTGTTGCAGCCGATAACGGCGAAGACAATGATATTGGCTTCGTGGATAACAACGGCTCGAATACCCGATTTCGGGTCTTGGGAAGTCAGGATTTCGACAACGGAATGACGGTTGGTTTGAACTACGAGGTAGGATTGACCAACGATATTTCGACCGGCTTCGACATTAATAAAAGCGATACGAACAAAACTTTCCTCGATGTCCGAAAAACAGAAGTCTACTTCGGCGGTAATTTCGGCAAGGTCAGTTTGGGCAAGGGTGATGGCGCTGCGAACGGCACTTCGGAGGTGGACCTGTCGGGAACACAATATCTGGGCGGCGGTTCAGCGCACTATTACGCCAGTGGTATCTCGTTTCTGGATGACAACGGGAACGTCGTTGGTACCATTGGCGGTGCGGCGTATAATAACCTCGATGCGCTGAGTCGAAACAATCGCGTGCGATACGACACACCGGCGTTCGGTGGCCTTGTCCTGTCCGCTAGTGTCGCCAGTGGTAAAGCCTTCGAAACAGCGGCTCGTTACGCTACGGAGTTTGGCAATGGTGGTAAGTTCGCAGCGGCCGTCGATTTCCTCGATAGCCAAGATCAAGACGCTCTTATAAGCCAGGGCGGCGTCCGTACCTTCGATGGCAGCTTCAAGGAATACGGCGGTTCGGCATCGGTGTTGCTTTCCTCGGGGTTGAACGTTTCCGGCATGTATAAGAAGCGGGATAGCGACATGGCCTCTGCCGAAGGCGAGAGCTATTTCGTCGGTGTCGGGTATACCGCGGCCAAGCATCACACGCAGATCGGCTGGGGTCGCTCCAACGATCTTGCAAATGAAGGCAGCGAAGGTAACAACTACCAATTGGCCTATGTATACGATCTGCGCAGCGATATCGAACTGTTCGGCAGCGTCCGTCATGTTACGCTAGATAACGTTGAAAACGGCGGTGGCGTGCTCATAGACGCGCAAGATATCAATTACCTTTATGTAGGCGCGCGGGTCAAGTTTCTTTAATATCATTTGAGCGACGAAGGCGGTTGGGACAGGTTTGTGACTGTCTGCAACCGCCCTTTTTTTTGGGCGTATCTGCTTAATTATTAAATTTGGATAATCATGTTAGCAAAAAGTCGTGTGCCTCATATTTTTCTCTACGCTGGAGTCTCTGTGACTGTGCTTATATCTGGCTGCAGTGGCGCTTTGAGCCCGCAAAAAGCCGACTATGAGAAACTGCCAGGATCTGGTGACCGTATGGCGGACGGTCCGGGCCTTATCGGCTCGCAGAAAGGCGATGATTACGATGGTGGCTATACTCTTTATTCTAAAGACCTGTCAAAAGAGTCACTGGTGCACCCGAATCAGTCAACGGAACAGCCTTCCAAGCCCGCGGAGGAAGCTAATCCGTCCACGAGCCAGCAGCAGAATTATGAGGAATTTGAGCGTTACCAACAATTTCAGCGCATGCCGGAAGATTCCACTGAATATCAGCGTTTTCGGGAATGGCAGGAGTGGAAACAGTATCAGCAATGGCGCAATCGAAACTCTGAACAGCAATAGAAAGGTAAAGTAGCTTACACCACATCAATGAGTCAGTTGGTACAGCTCATCGCGTAGCCTGCCAAGCTCTTCCAGGTGCGTTGAGGTCTGTTTTCTCAACCACTTGTCCGATTTTTAAGCACGATTTGACCGCCCTGACGTCTCCGTCTCAGAGTATTGCACAACTCCATGCTGCAGAGAGGCAATCAAAGGACATTCAACATTCATCCTTTGCGCTGAGCACTCCTGAACCAGCCCATCCAGCGCTTTTTCTATGCCTTGCAGGCTTCGGATTTTCTGCCGCACACTCGTTAATTTTTGCTCGCCCAATACCCGTGCTTCATTGCAATGGGTGCCATCCTGCAGTGTCAGCAATTCCGCGATTTCATCCAGACTGAACCCAAGCCATTGAGCCGTACGAATAAAGTGAAGGCGCCCCAACGCCTGATCGTCGTAGTGGCGAATACTACCGTAAGGCTTTTCAGGTTCTGCCACCAATCCCCGGCGTTGGTAATAGCGGATGGTTTCCACTCCCATACCGGCGGCCCTGGCCAGAGTGCCAATGGTCATTGAGCGTTGTTTTTTGGACATAGGGGTTGATTCCGTAGCTGACTACGGGAGTAATCTTAGCGTAGTCACCCATGTCATGAAAGGAGCCTTCGTAATGTCAGAGTCCAAATCCGGTCGCGGTTCGCTGATCGCAGGGGGGGTTGCTGCCGTTCTGGCATCTGCCTGTTGTCTTGGTCCCCTGGTCTTGATCACGTTGGGCATTTCCGGTGCCTGGATCGGCAATCTGGCCGTTCTGGAACCCTACCGGCCATGGTTCATCGGTGCGGCCCTGGTGGCGATGGTCTTTGCTTGGCGTCGGATATACCGTCCCACCGGGGCCTGCCAGCCGGGTGATGTTTGCGCGGTATCGCAAGTGCGCACGGCCTATAAGATCGCTTTCTGGTCCGTCGCGTTGCTCATTCTGACTGCGCTGGCTTTCCCCTTCGTCTTACCTCTATTTTATTGAGAGGCGCTACACCATGAAAAAATCACTGATCACCACGGCGTTATTCCTATTAGTTAGCTTGCCCGCCCTGGCGGCGCAACAAACGGTTACCTTGTCGGTCCCTGGCATGACCTGTTCGGCCTGTCCGATCACAGTTAAAGCCGCTCTCAACCGGGTCGAAGGAGTGAGCTCTGTCGATATTCGCTATGAAGAACGCGATGCGACGGTCATCTTCGACGACGTGAAAACCTCCGTTGAGGCACTGACTCAAGCCACGACTAACGCTGGCTATCCGTCCACACTGAAACAAAAACAGGCGAAGCAGGAGTAACATTTATGAGTGACAACAAATTGCACATTGCTGTGATTGGCAGCGGCGGTAGTGCCATGGCCGCAGCCCTGAAAGCGACTGAACGCGGTGCCCGCGTGACGCTGATTGAGCGCGGCACCATCGGCGGAACCTGCGTCAACATTGGTTGTGTGCCCTCTAAAATCATGATCCGGGCGGCTCATATCGCCCACCTTCGCCGGGAAAGCCCTTTTGATGACGGCCTAAGCGCTCAGGCGCCGGCGGTGAATCGTCCGGCGCTACTTGCTCAGCAACAGGGACGAGTGGAGGAACTGCGCGAGTCCAAGTACCAGAATATTCTCAATGACAACGCCGCGATTACCGTCCTCAAGGGCGAGGCGCGGTTCGTGGACGAGCGCACGCTGACGGTTACGCTCAACGCCGGCGGCGAGCAGACGGTGAACTTTGACCAGGCCTTCATCGGCACCGGCGCCCGACCCGCCGAACCACCTATTCCGGGGCTGGCCGAGACCCCCTATCTTACGTCCACCAGTGCACTGGATCTGGATCACATTCCCGAGCGCCTCGTTGTGATCGGCGCCTCGGTGGTGGCCATCGAACTGGCTCAGGCCTTCGCTCGCCTCGGCAGCCAGGTCACCGTTCTGGCTCGCAGCCGGGTGCTGTCACAGGAAGATCCGGCGGTGGGTGAGGCCGTGGAAGCGGCCTTCCGTCGCGAGGGCATTGAAGTACTCAAGCAGACCCAGGCCAGCGAGGTGAGCCACGACGGCCAGCTGTTTACCCTGCAGACTAACAACGGCACGTTGCAGGCGGAGCACCTGTTGGTCGCCAGTGGTCGCACACCCAATACCGAAAACCTGAACCTCGAAGCCATCGGCGTTACCACCGAGCGCGGAGCGATCCGGATCGACAAACATCTGCAAACCACTGCGCCGGGCATCTATGCCGCTGGCGATTGCACCGATCAGCCCCAGTTCGTCTACGTGGCCGCCGCCGGTGGTAGCCGGGCCGCCATCAATATGACCGGCGGTGACGCCAGCCTCGACCTCAGCGCCATGCCTAAGGTGATTTTTACTGATCCGCAGGTTGCGGCCGTAGGCCTGTCCGAGGCCGACGCTGAGGCTCAGGGGTATGACACCGACAGCCGCACCCTGACTCTCGATAACGTGCCACGGGCGTTGGTTAACTTTGATACCGGGGGCTTCATCAAGATTGTCGCGGAGCGTGAAAGCGGACGATTATTGGGAGTTCAGGCCGTGGCAGGGGAGGCCGGCGAACTGATCCAGACCGCCGTAATGGCGCTGCGTGCGCGCATGACAGTGAATGACATAGCCAATGAATTGTTTCCCTATCTGACCATGGTTGAGGGGTTGAAATTATGTGCCCAGACATTTACCAAAGACGTCACCCAGTTATCCTGTTGTGCGGGATAGGACTGTGAACAGACAAAAAGGGTTTTAAGCGGGTACTTGCTCTCCACGTTGTAACCGTGCAAAGCGATAGGTTGACTCCAGTAATAGTAATGATTATCATTCACTTCCATCATGAAACACTAAGTGCCTGATAATGCTTACAACTAACACAACCAAGTACAAACTCTCCGAAGGGAAAGCAGTCTATGGGCTGTTAAATGCTGTGCCTTCGCCCTGGTTGGTAGAGATGATCGGTTATGCCGGTTATGACTTTGTCATACTGGACACGGAGCACTTGTCCACCAATCCCGAAACAATTGAGCATATGATCCGGGCGGCTGAATGTGCGGGAATCACGCCGTTGGTGCGAGTTCCAGGGCCGGATGTTGGTGCCATTGCCCATGCCTTGGATAGCGGTGCCCAGGGTATTGTCGTGCCACGGGTGCGCAGCGCCGGCGAGGCTAGGGCAGCGGTCAGTATGGCACGCTATGCTCCAGAGGGAACGCGGGGTATTACCGGCGGTCGCACCACCGGGTTCGGGACTATTCCTTTGGCCCGATACCTGGAGGAGGCTAATCGCGAAGTACTGGTGGTCCTGATGATTGAGGACGCCGAAGGGCTCCGGAATTGCGAGGAGATTGCCGGTGTGCCGGGGGTAGACTGGCTGCTGGAGGGCGCTGTCGATCTGTCCCAGTCGTTGGGGGTTTCTGGTGATCCCTTTCATTGCAGTGTGCAGGAGGCGGTCGCCGGCCTGGCTGAAACCTGTCGAAAAGTCGACCGTCATTTCTGTGCCTTGCCCCGCAATGCTGACCAGTTAGCACACTGGCGTGCCTGGGGCGCGCAGGCGTTTCTGTTGGGTGAAGACCGTAGCCTCTTGTTCAAACGACTCAAGGCTCACCTCAACACCAGCAAAGCCTGACCGGAATCCGGGCCTCGCCTAAAACCTTTGGGGCCATCTGTAAAATAACATTAAGAGGATATCTATAGAAATTTGATGATAATGCGTCCCATTATATTTTCTGTAAAGGGACGTAAACGCCTAAATATCAACTCCACAACAGGGGGAATATCAGGATGAGTGACACCTTGGTTATGCTGGCCCATGCGCCCACAGACGCTGTCAATAACGGCTTTCTGCCTGCATCTCACCGGCTCGGTCGCCGGGTGGTTATTGTTACCGATCAGACCGCCGCCCATCACCGATATTTCAGTCAGCCAGACCTGCCGGCGTATCCGGCCGATATTGTCGAGTGCGATGTGTTCAATCCGATTGCCGTTCTGGATGTGCTGGCACAGATGGCTCCGTTGGCTGGTGTGTTTTCCAACAGCGACCACCTACAAACGGTTACGGCGCTCGCCGCAGCTTATTTGGACTTACCGGGTAAAGACTGGAGAGTGTGTTATCAGGCCAAGAATAAAGCGGCTATGCGGGGGAAGTTACAAACCAGCGAGCAGGGCGGTTGCTGGTTTGCCGAGCTTCAGAATATGCACAGTGTGAACGCGTTGCCCGCGGACGTGCCTTATCCCTGTGTGGTAAAGCCCAGGGAAGGGGTGGCGAGTTTGCACGTGACGAAGGTCGAGAATCTCACACAACTCAACGAGTATTGCGATGGCTTCTGGCGTCAGAATCCTGGTCAGCCCCTCCTTCTGGAAGCATTTCTTGAAGGGTCTGTGCATACGCTGGAAACCCTCGGAGATCAGCATGATCTGATAGCGCTGGGTGGGTTTGACGTTACCTTGTCAGCACCTCCGCATTTTGTGGAACTGGACGCCCGCTGGCGCCCGTTCCGATCAGACGACTCGTTAACACACCAGATGCTGGAGCAGGTGCGGGCGTTTGGCGTGCAATTCGGAGCTTGTCACAGTGAGTTTGTGCTGACCACAACCGGCCCTCAGCTAATAGAGATAAATTACCGCAGCATCGGAGACGGGCGCGAGTTTCTGCTGGATCGGATGTTGGATGGCCGCTGGTTCGACAGTGTTCTCCGCCTACACCTCGGTCAGCCCTTGCCCGCACTGGAGCCGCCAGGCCAGGCCGCTCACGTTCGCTATCTGATGGCTCCCGGTTCTGGCGAGATCGTTGGGGCAGGCAGTGCGCGCCAGGAATCCTGCGGCGATGGCGAGCTGGTGTTCAAGCCTTTGCGGAAACTCGGTGACGAGGTTCAGATCACCCATTCCAACAAGGATTATCTCGGCATCCTGCACCTTTTCGCAAGTGACAGGGCAACGGTCGACCACGCATTGGACGACTGGAGTAGGGCGCTGACCGACGAGTGGGAGCTGCG
>Ga0098040_1001134_pt1 | contig 11866 bp, 14 predicted proteins | sample 7_EtaG_FD_75065 | JGI IMG/M metagenome (GOLD analysis project Ga0098040, IMG submission 75065) | Marine viral communities from the Subarctic Pacific Ocean - 7_ETSP_OMZ_AT15161 metaG | ecosystem: Environmental > Aquatic > Marine > Oceanic | place: Pacific Ocean | collected 2015-01-08
ATTATAAATATCTAAAAAACTAAACTTCATAAATGGTATTATAATTTCTACAATTTCCTTTTTCATCATCCATACCATAACCTACAACCCATTCATCCTTAATATCTAAAACATTATAACAGGGGAATTCTATATCAAATATGCGAGAGGATTCTCTCCTTAAAAGGGTAACTACATTTAATGATTTAGGTTTTTTTAATTTTAGATAATCAATAACCGCTCTTATAGTATTACCCGTATCAAAAATATCATCTATAATATAGACGTGCTTTCCTTTAATTGGTGCTTCTAAATCTTTGGTGATTTGAATGTCTCCTTGTTTCCTTTTTGAAACATAAGATTTCACTCTCATAAACCCACATTCTAGATCTATAGGCATAGCTCTAACAAAATCCGTAAAAAACATAAAACCCCCATTAAGTATGCAAACTGCCACTACTGGTGTTTTGTCATCTTTATGGTCATCAGAGAGTTGTTTAGCTAAAATTTTAATTTTTATTTGTAATTGTTCGGGGGGGATTATTTGTTTCATTATACTCCTCTTTCTGTGTTAAATGCTATTATATGATCCCTGCCTGTCATGTTATATCCTTCTTCTGCACACATTTGGAATACTAATGGATACATTAATATTAATTGTTCCCTTGTATCGCCAGCTGGCATTATAAATGTTTTTGATTTTGGTATTAACATTAACTTTCTAAAATCTTCTATTTCTTTTAAGTTAGATGCTGTTCCATCCCATACGGGTTTATAATGATAATCTTTATGGTATGACAATGTTTTAAAAATTGCATCTGAATTCAGTCTATACTTATTATGTTGTTTAATCATTCTTTCGTCTACCACCTTCCCACCAGGAGTAACTGCTCCTAGTTTTGGAATTGAGTTTGAAAACTTCGGTGAAAGAGATATTAAATCAATTGGATAATCGGTTTCTAAAAAATGAGATCCTTCTGTTTCAATTGTAACTAGTATTCCTCTTTTTTTAGCAAAATATGTTATTTCATTTACTAATGCTGAGTGCATTGTTGGTGATCCTCCAGTTAGCATCATTTCTTTTATATGAGGATTTTCATCATATATTTTAATAATATCATTAAAGGTAAATGTGCCTTTTTCAGGATGAATAGAAGTATACCAACTATCACACCATCCACCTTCTCCAAAGTAGCATCGATGAGTACATCCTGTGGTTCTTACTGCTATTGTGGGTCTTCCAAACCTACTACCTTCACTCTGTACACATCTATACAATTCTAGTATAGGTAATGTTTTAGAATAATTTTCTATTCGTTTTAATACTCCAAATTTCCTACTTACTACCATATTTTTATCCATAATATATACTTGAGTTTTTATCATTTTCAAAGCATTCTACCTTTACCACTTTACATCTTCCCGCATCGGTCTTAGATAACACTTCATTAAATTTATCATAAACTAATTTAGCACAAGATTCAGCTCCCATTTTCTCTAAAAAATGTACTTTAGCTAATCCCATTTGTCCCATTTGTTCGAATATGTCTTTGTAAGGATCATCTACTTGAATTAACATTGTATGGTCCCACATATGATTCATCCAATCTTTCAATCCATTACCAATTGGTTTATCTTTAAACCCACCATAATCAACTATCCAATTCATATCATCCAATCCATCATTTTCATCGAATGGAGTATTAGATTCAAACCACACTTTAAATTTTAAAGCGTATCCGTGTAATAACTCACAATGAGAATGAGATGCTTTCCATTGCCTTAATGCAACTGAGTAGTTGTCAAATATTTTTGTTGATTGGTATTTCCCCATTATACTAATTCTTCTACTATTCCTATAAATTCACTAAATACTAAAATACCTGCTGCTAAAGGTAAATCAAAAGGTATTATTATATAACCTAAAATTCTTATTCCTGATTTGATAAAACTTATTATTTGGTGTTTTTTTGCGTCTGGTTGTTTCATATATATTTATTTAATTAATTATAACCTCTTATAAATTCATAAAATTCATTTCTTGTAGCCGGATCATTTTTAAATGCACCTGTTAGCTTCGAAGTTTTCATTGATGCTCCTCCGTGTTTAACTCCTCTACATTGTACACAATTATGAGTAGCTTCTATCATAACTGCTACCCCATTGTTATTACATATAATAGTATCTATAGAATTGTGTATTGCAACTGTTAATTGTTCTTGTATTGCTCCTCTTCTAGAAAAATGTTCTACTAATCGATTTAATTTTGATAATCCGATAACCTTGCTATCTTTTCCAGGAATATAAGCTACATGAACTTTACCTAATATAGTTTGGTGATGATGTGAACACATCGATGTTAATGGAATACCTCCTTCAAATACCATACCATCATAGCCATCAGATGGAAATGCTGTAATATCAGGAGCTCCTTCATATCGACCAGCCCACAAATCATTTACATATGCTTTAGCAACACGCATCGGTGTATTATCTGAATTTGGATCTTCTTCCCAATGACACCCTAAAGCATCTAAAAAATTACCAAATGCATACGCTGCATTTTGTATCATTTGTTGTCTTTCTTGATCTGATAAAGGTCCTCCGGGGACTACGCCATTTGCAAATCCTTCTTTAACTAATTCAATACTATTTTTTATTGTCATGTTTTATATTTTCTTTGGTATTTTTTAATAATTGCGAAATACTGTTTATAGTATCCAAATTAATTCGTACCCACGTTTTATAATCTTTTTGTTGTATAATCAATTTACTACAATTTTCATATTCTTCTAATTTTTCTCCTATTTTAATTAGATATGATATAAAGTCCACGATATTTTTTTTATATCGTTTTAGACATAAATCATTGGTTATATGAAGTTGTAATGGTGATTGTTTTAATATAACTCTAACACATCGACGAAACATTTTACTGTCGACATTTTCTGGTTCTAAAAATTCAAATTTCATTTCTTTTATTTAATATAATAAAATTATCGGAGATATCCAAACCATAATATAATCTTGTTATCCAGTCGTCTTTTCTCATTATTGTATCTCACAAGCTCCACCGGCACAAGCTAATTCACCTGATAAGTCTGTGTTATCATCAATTTCTGTTATTTTAGATATATCTATTTCAGTAAGTGATTTCATCATTTCATTATAAACTTCTTTTGTACAATCTTGAAATGGAGCTTGGTGAAAAACTTTGCCGCCATCGTGTTGCATAACTGCTAATCCATTATAATATTCTCTATTTTCCCACATCCATTCTCCAACCAATTCCCACTCATTATCTTTTATGCTAACTGTAGCTGAAACGTTGTGTGTGTTTGAGCCATTTCGGTGGCCTGATTTAACCCACTCTGTTGCAATTTTTTTTATTCTTTCTAATAACTGAAATGGAGACTCCGTTCTTAATATTGCTCCATTGGGTGCTTTTTGTGGTATTGATATTACCGCTTGTTCGTGTGATCTAAAATAATCATCTTCTACTAATTCGGGATGGTTTTCTATTAAATATTTATATATTGATTCATTTTTTCCACAACGCATTGTACGGATATAATAATCATTGTGCCATGCATGAATGCCTGAACTTGTTCCTAAAGTTAAAGAAGTTGTTCCTGCGGGTTTTACTGTCGTACATCTTGCTGCTTTATTTATACCTATAAGTTTAGCAACCCTAGAATTTTCTCTTTTTACTACATCAGCTGCTTTTTTCATATCATACCCTAAAACAACACCAGATCCTATACCTGTCATACTAACGCCTATTAATGCGTCTTTTTCTGTTGTTTCTTGCCAAATTTCCCGTAAATAATGAAATCCTGTATAACCGGCTTGTAATGTTCCAATAAATGCTGCAGCTTTTACTCTTTGATTAAAATCTTCTTGGGAATCTATCTCTGACGCATTAACTTCACATAAATTACAAAATTGATAAGGTCGTAAAGCAATTTCACAACATGGATTAGTACCCCAGTCTTTATCATTATTAAAGTAAATACCAGGTTCTCCTGTCTGTCCTAATTCTACTCGTTTCCACAAATCCATAAAAAATTCTTTAGTAATCTTATGTCTCATAAGCACTGCAGAATTATTAGATCTGTATCTTTGTGGGTTTAATTCTAATACGTCTTTTGCTTTACACGAAATCATTTCATTATCATCTGCGCTAAATAATGAAATAAGTGCTGCTCTACGAATTCCTCCTGCTAAAACAGCATCTGCTATATAACATATAATATCGTGAGTTTCTAATGTAGTTAATTGATCGCCATCTTCTTTATTTTCTAAAAGACCTGTTATTTTTAAAACACACTCCTTTAAAGGTTGTGGTCCTGGGGCTTTACCACCTGATGTAACTAATTGAGCTCCCTTAGGTCTTATATCTGAGAAATCAAATTCTATTCTAGAACTTTTTCCGTTTAAATAAGACTTCATTAATACTTTTATTGCATCTGCCCAACCTTCAATTGAATCACCTATTAAGAATCTCCTTTTTCTTTTTGCGTATGGTTTATTTACTGGTGGCAGTTTTGCCACATGGTGTTTTTGGACTGAATATCCGACGCCTGTTCCTCCAAGTAATAAAAACATTGTTTCACTAAACGAATCAATGTGGTCGATTGGCATATATGCACAATTGTATACTCTATTAGGAGATATTTCAATAGGTTTGCCTCCGAATTGAAGGCTGCGCATACTCGGCAAAACTTTTTTATCATATACTAATTTATATACCTTGTCAATTTCATCTTTTAATTTAGGATATGTTTTTTGGTGCATTTTTTTATTTCGTGTAACTAACTCTTCCCATGTTTCTCTTCTTTTTAGTTCTGGACTATATTTTGCATACTTCATGTATACCGTAATGTCAGATAAAATTTTACTAGATATATTCATTTATGACTCCTTATTTTAATATAATTAGATAAAAAGTGGCCTTTTCTTATATAGGCCACATTCTATAATAAATATACTTATCAACCTAAACTTCCACCCAGATCTTTAAATTTTTGTGCTAAACTTTGTTTTAAAATATTCTCACCACTTTTCATTGTCTGCGTTGTTTGTTTGCCTTGAGATGTTTGTGGTTCGAAGAACTGAAATTGGCCGTTATTTGTGTTTATTTTGCTTGGAAGTGTAATTCCATCTGGGCCGAATCTATTTTTTATAACGTGTCCTCTGCCCGTTCCAGATAATTTGTCTTCTACTTTTCTTGCAAGTGACATTAAGAAATCAGCAACCATTACTTTGCCATACGACGATGCAATCTTATCTGCTTCGATAATATCATTTTCTAGTGCAGCTCGGCCTGCTTGAGATGCCGTCCAAACAGGGATTTCATATTCGCCGGCCATACCACGCATTTCTTCATATAGTTCTTCTAATGCTTCGTGTTTATCTTTTTTAGTGTTTACTTTTAACAAATCACCGTAATCTACTATTAATAGATCTGGAGTATTTCCTAACATTACAGTTTTTTCAATATGTGCTTTAATACCCATTACACCCGTAGATTTAGTTGGATAATATTTTATGATCAACTCTCCTGCTAATGTTTCTAATTTTTCTTCGATGTCATCTGTGTAATTTTTTAAATTTTGTGCTGCAATACCTGTTATTACACTATCGTATCTTTGGCCTACATATGTGTCATTTAACTCCAATGTATAATGTATAACTGTTTTTCCTTGTTTTATTGCATTTGCTCCAATATTGATAAGCAACCAAGATTTTCCAATTCCTGCTGGCGCCATTACAACTCCCAATTCTCCTTTGCCTAATCCACCATCCATTAAATCATCAATTACATCCCAACCTGTTCTAATAGTATCTCGTGCGGCATTTGTATATCTTGCTACTACCTCTTTTTTATATTCATGTCCAATGTCAGTGTCAGCTCCTGCTTTCATAGCAGAATCAATTTTGCTTTTTATTTCATCATAATTGCCCATTTGCAATAAATTAACAGAATCCATAATAGCTCTTTTAATTTCTTGGTTTTTACAAAATTTTAATATTTCATCTTTTACAAATGTTAAGTCATCTGACTCCATATACCGAAATATATCCTTTAATTGTTCTAAAATAGCTGTTTTAAATACATCATCTGTAATTCCTGTTATTTTAACTTTTAATACATCTTTACTTGGTGGAGTTTTATATTCTCTGAAATGATCTAATATAACATCTAATACCCAATTATTTGCATCTGATTCGAAATATTCAGGTTGTATAATATCTGCAATTTGTTGTAAAAATGATCGATCTATAAACATGGCCGCAAGCACCTTTACTTGGAACGACCAACCATACTCACTTAATTTATCTGTCATAACTTATTATATTAAAATAAAAACAGTAATCCAATACTATTTATGTGTTTGTTGTGCGAAGGCACTTAAAGAAAGCCAAGTGTTGTTTAACCAATCTGGCATATTTTTCATAACAGACCACATTTTATCTTCCATGAATAATCTACGAAACTCTACTTTATTTAATGTGGTTATTGGTGATTGTATTATGTTACGAATATTTGATTTTGTTTGTGCTGGAAAATCTAAAATATTTAAATTCATTAAGTCCCAGTTTTCTTCGATTGTATCTATATTATCTAACATTTTTTGATATGTTTTAGATTCGTCTAATTTTTCTACACAATCTCCCCGAAGGTCTGCTGGTGTATAATCTAATGATAATGCTAAGTCAGGAATATGTTTTAATAATGTCTTTGGCCCTATTCCTTTAACTCCATTAATGTTATCTGATTTATCACCGGTAAATGTTCTATACATTACATAATTAACAGGGTGAACCCCAAATTCTTCCAATACAGTCTCGGTAGTATACATTTTCTTTTTAATGGGAGACCATACTTGTATTCTATTGTCAATTAATTGATAAAAATCTCTATCTGTTGAAACAATTGTAAATTTACTTTGTTCTTCTTTTGGTTTTAACAAATCTTCATTAAACATTTCAATTATATATGCTATAGTATCATCTGCTTCTATTCCATCCATTGCTAAAAATGTAACAGGTAAACAATCTAAATATGAAACTATTCTGCTAAATTGTCGACGCATTTCTTCTTGTTCTTGGTCGACGGTTATATCATAATGATCGTGTCGTCTTAATTTTGTTTTATTAATTCGATTTGCTTTATAATCTTTATTTATTTTTCTTCTTCTTTTAGACCCACCTATTCCATCAAATACTACAATACAACGACTTGGTTTAAAGTCCCTTACACATTTTCCTATACTATATAAAAATCCGGTAATACCTCCTACGTGATCGCCATCTTCATTTGATGAAGGAGTTGCTGAGAATGCTCGAATAAAGGTATTTAGACCATCAAATATCATGATGTGATCATTGACGTCCGATGGCCTATCTGCCTTTTCTTTTTGTAACTGGTTAAATAATTCTTGATACTTATTCATTATCCTTCTTCGTTTATTACTTCTTCATCTACGACTACATCATCAATGCCACCGTCTACGCCGGCTACATATTTGAAGATATATGCTTCGCAAATTCGATTGTATAATCGATTGTGGATATCTGTCTTGTTAATTATTTTTTCAGCGAAGTCTTTAGATTGAAATTTTATTTCTTCTAAAACCTCTCCGGTGTTAACATCTACGTCTTCATAAGTATACCAGGCTCCGCCTTGTTTTACTAGTTTGAAGTCTTTCATGATATTTAACCACCCTCCGTAATTATCAATTCCTGAATCGAAATATATATCATAATTAATAGAACGATGTGGAGGTCCCATTCTGTTTTTCACGATTGTGACCTTGGTTTTTATTCCTACCACTTGTTCTACACCATTTACTTTTGCTTTGATTTGTCCTAACGACTTCAGCCTTAATCTTACTGATGAGTGGAATGGTAATGCCTTACCTCCTGCTGTCGTCCATGGGTCTCCAAAACTAACACCTAACTTTGTTCTCAATTGATTTGTGAATATTAAACATATTCTTTCTCTTGCAATCCAGTTAGTTACCTTACGCATTGCTTTTGATAGAATAATAGATTTTGATGTCGCATAGCCATCTTTATCATATTCAGCTGCCATTTCGATTTTTGTAGATGCTCCCATTATTGAATCTACCACGATTGTTACCAATCGGTCTTTGTCTGATAGTCTTACATTGTCTACAATTGTTTCGATAGTTTCAAATATCTCCTCAACTGTTTCCATTGGAACATATAGCATTGATTTTAAATCAACTCCTATTGCTGTTAAGAATTCAGAGCTAGTTGCGGATTCAGTGTCAATATAAACTGCTAATCCGCCCCTCTTTTGTGTTTCTGCTAAGGTGTGGGCTGCAAGTAATGATTTACCTGAAGCTTCTAGTCCTGTTATTTCGGTAATTCTACCAACAGGAAAACCTCCGTTTGGCTTATTTGAAATGGCCAAATCTAGCATTGAACACCCAGATGAAATCCATTCATGCACATTTGTAGGTGCATCTTCATCTCCATCTAGAAAGAATGCAGTTTTGTAATTTTGACCCTTGAACTGTTTATTGATACTTGCAGCTAGTGTTTCAGCTAACGAGTCTTCCAGTTCGCTCTTTTTCTTCGCCATGGTACAGACTCCTATTGATTAAATAAATCATTAAATGCAGTTGCTACATCAGCTGTCTTTTTAGGTTCAGTTTTAGTAGTAGTTTCAGTTTTTGCTTCACCATTGGTTGTTGGTGTCGTAGTATCTGAATCAGCATTTTCTGGATTCATCCAATCTGCTAGTGCCTGTTCTAGTTCTTCATAAGTTGGCTCGGGAAATAAGTCTGTAATCTTTATTTGATTCATGACTTTTTCAGCAATGCCTTTATCTTCAGTCGCTGCCGAAGTATTTGGCTTGACTCTGATTGAAGTTTTTGGAAACCTCTCAGTGCCTTCTGCTGGTGTAAATTCTACTGTAATATCTCTACCATTCATTAGGTCGGTAATATCACCGTAGTCTGGGTCTGAAATTATTGAAAGCAATTCTGAGTATACGGTTTTTCCAAACCCCCAAAATTTAACTCCTTCAGATTCTTTACCTCTAACAATAACAGGAACATAAGTTCTCATCTTTGGCTCGATTTTTCTACCCATTATCCATTCGTCTTTATCACCTGTTTTCTTAAGCTTTTCAGCAAATTCTACTACAGGATCTGCATTGCCGAATGTGATAGGCGAAAGCATACTACGCTTTGCGATATCATAATGAAAATACATTTCTAGGAACGGGTTTTCTTTGCGATGTACATAAGGTACAATTCGAATCGTTTGTTTACCTGGTTCGGGTTTCCAAAGATTATTTCTTCTGTCGTCTGTCTTGTTTAATTGTGTAAGTTTTGCCTTAATGGCGTCTAAATCTAAACTCATTTTTTACTCCTTTATTAGTTAATTGTTTATATTGTTTAGTTATTAATTATAATATATGTAATTAATTCGTTAATTCAAAGTTATTCGTTAATTATTTTAAAAGTTCTGCATTCTCCACTCATAATCATCTTTTTTCGCTTGATCATCTTCAGTATTTCCTGGGTTGATTTTATCTTCTATACCGGTGCTATCAAATTTTGTATCTTCTAATCCTCCGCCAAATCTAATTCCACTTAATTCTATATCTAATGCTTGCTCTGCTCTTCTTCTATCAGCTGGGTTTATTATATTAATGCTAATTAATTTATTTACTATTTGTTTAACAGCATCGTCTATTTGTTGATCTTCCTGGACGATAGGTTTTTTACCTTGATTTCCAAAGCCTAAATATTTTTCGTTTAATAATGATTTTAATTTCATTATATTCCTTTTGCTTCTAAGTGCTTCATAACTGACTCATCGGTGATTCCATGTTTTTCTGCTAATGGCTCATCACCTATATCGATACGTTTAATACCACCATCTAGATCTAATTCAATAGTTAAATCTATTTCATCTTTACCTATTTTAATTTCACAATCAAGTTTTATATCAGATACAAATCTAGTTACATCATATGCAGATTTGCCATCGTCACCGGTAATATTTTGATCTTCAAGGTATGCTTCAAGATCTCCTAATACTTCTTCCAAAAAATGACTATCTAATGTTCCTTGTTTTTGCATAGTTACATCATGAAAATTTGTGTCTATTTGTACATAATTTACATTTATATCCCATTTTGGATCACCATGTAACCTCTGCATCATTTTATCTCCATCTGAAATACCAGACCCTTGATGTCCTGACATTCCTCCTGTATCTAATACGCCTGAACCTAATCCAGGTGCCCAAGTTTTCTCATTAAGATTCTTAGTTTTGAACCTCCGCATATTTTCTGCTAGTATATTTTTTTTCATTATATTCCTCATATTTTCTGTTATCCTTCGCCTTCACCCTCTCCTTCGCCTTCACCCTCTCCTTCACCCTCTCCTTCAGCTGTTTGTCCATAGTAAAGACCTGGCCCAGCAGGGAATGATCCTTGAGGGATTTCTAATAATGTTTCCTCATCAAGTACGATTGTCATTGAATTTTCATCAGGATAGTCATAATCACCTCCATCCATGTAAACTCCATATGTTCCTGCAGGAAGTTGAACAGATACCACTTCTATATCAGTTGGTGGTCCTATTGCAATATAATATACTTCACCAGTTATAATATTTGTGAATTTGGCTTGTACGTCACCGTTCCAGGCATCACTATATGAATCAACCATTCTTGTTGTTACCGTTATAAATTCTTCTGTATCAATAACAAATGTTGTAGCGTCTGTAGCATCTGGAATTGGGTCTAATATTTCAAGAACTTCTCCAGTAGTAACTTCTCCTTCTCCTTCTCCTTCTCCTTCTCCTTCTCCTTCGCCTTCTCCTTCACCTTCACTAACTACCCATTCCGTGGAAACATTCTCACAATCACCCAATATAATAAATGAAGGGTAATTAGGTCCTTCAATCACCCCTAATGTATTGTTTAATACCCCAACAATAAATTCTAAGGTTCCCATGTTAGAGTGTAATAATAAATTAGGATTAATTTCCGGGAAATGTTTGATTTGGTTTAAATTATCACCCTCTCTGTTAAATGATGATAATGAGGATACTACGTCTATAATATTAATTTCACCATCTGCATTCCAATCCAATGTAGTTCCATCAGTGAATCCTTGATTTATACTTTCGTTCGAAGTAAATTTAATACAAGCTATAGGATTATTTTCATTACTATCAATCTCTTCATCTCCGGAGTAGTTAAGTTTTATAAATGTAAGCCAAACATCGGGGCTTTCAGGAAGTTCTCCTCCTGAAATATTAAAACCTATTAAATTATATTGGTTCTCATTTTCAACATAGTTTTGAATCGAAAAACCATTATCTACTGCTATACCTGTATATTCTACAATATCGAAAATAAATCCTTGTCTAAATATTATATCAAATCCGTTTAATGGGTAAGGTGACTTATATTGAATCTCTACTTGTCCCTCTTCATTTTTTATAATATTAAATTTAACATCTACCAATGGGTTGGCTACTTCTTCTTCGCTTGCATCTTCTCCTTCATTCTCTGTCATTAAACTCGCTATATAGGCAATTAAACCATCAGAATATGAACCCTCACCATCATTCACTCTAATAGAATCATATAATATCCATTTATGTGTGGCTAAACGAACTGCTAGTGTTTGTTCTTCTTCCCCCAATGAAGGAAATTGTTCATCTAATATTGAAGAGACAGCATCTGTATTTTCCTCCGAGTAAGCTGATATCAACATTGTTGCTATAAGGTTATAATTTACCCAATCGGATTCCTCAGGATTTATCCATTGCTCTTCATAATGGTTTTCAATATCATCTCCACTCCAATTATCCATTTCATTTAATGA